>MDSZ01260967.1_pt1 | contig 26226 bp, 24 predicted proteins | sample 811201 | NCBI WGS metagenome assembly MDSZ01 (sample SAMN05326647, study PRJNA326480) | marine metagenome | isolation source: seawater | place: Indian Ocean: North | collected 2010 | reverse complement strand
TGTGGAAGCGCAGTAATGCGTGCAGCTTACCAGTACTAATAGCTCAATTGGCTTGATTTATGCACTGAAAAAAATTTTTATATAGATATTCTTAATTAATTAAAATATTTAAAGTTAATATTATAATAACCAGAAAAAACAGTTAAAATTAATTTAATTTTAAAAAGGTTTAGTTTAAATTGAAAATTAATATTGTCAGACCAATTTTACCAAAACTAAATAATATCAAAAATGATTTTGATAAATGTCTTAATACAGGGTTAGTAACTAATAACGGAATAAACGTTAGAAAATTTGAAAAAAATATCAAAAAATTTTTAAAATCAAAAAATGACCCAGTTTTGTTTTGTAATGGACAAATGGCATTTTTTAGTCTCATTCAAGCCTGGAAATTTAAATTAAAAATTAAAGATAATGAAAGAGTTTATGCGTTAGTTCCCTCGTTTACTTGGTCAGGTACAGTAAACTCTTTAATACTTAACAATATCACACCTATATTTTGTGATGTAAATGATACGTTTTTATTAGATTTAAAAAAAGTAGAAAATAAAATTCATAAATTAAAAGAGATACGAAAAAAAATTAAATTTATAATACCAGTATCTAATTATGGTAACATTCTAAATTTAAATCAATTAAAAAAATTTTGTAAAAAAAACAAATTAATAGCCCTTATGGATAGTGCACCAGCATTCGGATCAAAATTTAAAAATAAATATCCTAATAATTACGGTTTTGATGAAATGTATAGTTTTCATGCAACAAAAATAATGACATCAATGGAAGGGGGCTGTGTAGTTTCCAACGACCTACAAATTACAAATTATTGTAAATATATTAGAGACTTTGGCCAATATGAAAAAAATATCGGTAATATTAAATTGCCTGGTCTTAATTCAAAAATGCAAGAAATATCAGCAATTGTAGGAAATTTAAATTTAAAAAATTTTAATAAAATTTTAAAAAAAAGAATGAAAATTATAAAAACATATGAAAATTTTTTTAAAAATTTTGAAAGAAAAAAAATTTTTTCTTTAATGAAAATAGATCCAAATGTTAATTGTACTTATTTGTATTTTCCAATTTTAGTTAATCAAAAAATAATAAAATTTAAAGAGCATTTAAAAAAGTCAAATATTAGTTTTAGAAAATATTATTCAGCAGTCCACCATCTTGATTTTTATAAAAAAGAAAAAAAAACTTCTCTTAAATTAAATCTTGAATACACAAACAAGATCAAAGATAAAGTTATTGCACTACCAGTATTTTCAGATATGACTACGAAAGAGGTTAAGTATATTTTTGAAAAAATAAATCAATTTTATAAAGATTTGTGAACCGTATGAAGACAATTCTAATTACAGGTGGATCAGGATACCTGGGCACAGTGCTTGTTAACAAACTTATAAAAAAGAATTATAAAATTATTAATCTGGACTCAATGTTTTATTTTAGTTCATTAAATAATCAAAAAATTCATAAGAAAATAATAAATTTTATTGGCGTTACGGAAGACAAGTACATATTAGATGAAATTTTTTCTAATTATAAAATTCATACAGTGATTCATCTGTCCGGTGTTTCGAATGATCCAACCGCTTTATTAGATCCAGCGTTAACAGAGAAATCAAACGTCTTTGCTACAAAATTATTAGTTAAAATTGCAAAAAAAAATAAGGTTAGAAAGTTTTTATTTGCTTCCTCTTGTAGTGTTTATGGATTTACTGGTGAAAAGATAGTAGTTAATGAAAAATCAAAATTAAATCCCTTAAGTGAGTATTCAAAATCAAAGGTAAAAGGTGAAAAAATTATAATTAAAGAAAAAAGTAAAAATTTTTTTGTAAATTGTTTAAGAATGGGAACTTTGTATGGACCATCTCCGAGGATGAGATTTGATCTAGCATTAAACACAATGGTGGGATCTGCTATTCAAGAAAAAAAAATTATTATTCATGGTGGTGATCAATGGAGACCTTTTTTGCATGTAGATGACGCGGCTGATGCATTCATTAAACTGATTAAAAATGAGAATAAAAAATTAAATGGTCAAATTTATAATGTTGGAGCTAATTCAGAAAATGTTCAAATTAAAGATTTAGCTTATATTGTTAAATCATTAGTTCCTAAAAGCAAAATCAAATTTAGTAAAAATTTTGATAATAGAAGTTACAAAGCAAACTTTGATAAGATTAAAGATCATTTAGGATGGGAGGCAACTAAAAAAATTAAGGATGGCGCACTATCAGTAATTAAACTCTTTAAAACAGGAAAAATAAAAAATTTTAGGGATGACAATTATTTTAATATTAAAAGACTAATTTCTTATTTAAATATTTAATTTACTTAAATGAATGTCTTAAGCTATTGTGAGAGTTAATCTATGTTATATTTTGGTTATTTTTAAGGAGATGTTTATGCTAATTATGATTTTTAAAAAAAATATTTTAATATTTAAAAATTAAATTTTTAAAATGTGTGGAATTCTAGTCATTTATTCAAAAAAAGAAAAATTAAATAAAAAAAAATGTTATGCGGCAACATCTTCAATTTCAAATAGAGGTCCTGATAAATTATTATCTAACTTCTTTATTGAAAAAAAACTTTTTATTTTTAATTCTGTATTATCTATTACTGGTAGTGTTAAAAATCAAAAGAAATTATATTCCTCAGATAATCAAAGATATAAACTTTCTTATAATGGTGAAATATTTAATTATGAAAATCTAAAAAAGAAATACTTAAAAAATAATCATCATTATTCTAACGATAGTGAGGTATTAGTAAATCTTTTTCAAAAAATTAAAAATAAAAAAGAAATTTCAAAAAAGATTAATGGAATGTTCTCTTATGTAGTTTTTGATAAATTTCAAAATAAATTGATATTTTCAAGTGACATTCAAGGAGAAAAAAGATTATATAAATATATTGATGATGATTATTTTATTTTATCATCAACTATTAAATCAATTTTAGATTTTATCAAAAAAAAAGAACTTAATAAAAAAGTTATAAGAAATTATTTTTGTACGAGACATTTTTTATTTAAAGATAGTACGATATTTAAAAATATTAGCATTGTTGAGCCAGGTCAATTTTCAGAGTATTTAATTAAAAAAGATATAATTAAAACAAGAGTATTTGAAAATCCAATTAATTGGATTAGCGAAAAAAAGTATAAAAAGTTTAATTCAATGTCTGAAAAAGACATAATAGATTTTTTTCATAGTATCATTTTAAAGCAGTTAAAGTTAATGATCCCGAATGTTAAATTTGGTAGTATCTGTAGCGGTGGAATAGACTCTTCTCTCCAAACTGCGATGATTAATAGTTTGAAAAAAAACTTTATTGCAGGAACTTTGCACCATCATAAAAAAGATAAGATTACAGAGAATTTAAATGGATTTGAAATAAAACTTAAGAAAAAAATTTATAAACTTAATGCATCAGTAAAAAAAAATAAAAAAATAGTTTCAAAATGCACTAAAGATATAGGAATACCTTATCTTACTCATGATTTTATAGGTAGATACCAAATATCAAATTTTTTCAAAAAAAAAAAATGTAAGGTTTTTTTTGTTGGGGATGGAGCTGATGAACTCTTTGGAGGCTATGAGCTTTATAGAAAAATAAAATGGCAAAATTTTAACAAAAAAAATTTGTCGCCTTATTCTAACTTTGTTAATAAAAGATATATTGTCCAAAAGTTTGATGATTTAGAGAGCAAAATGAAAAATTTTTATTTTAAAGTTTCAAAAAAATATAAATTTTTAAGAAAAACTGAGCGAAATATTCAAAGCTCTCTTTTTACAGATTATTTTCTATCAGCAATATCTGTTTATAATATTGGAAATGATTTGGTTTGCTGTAATCACGCTATTGAACCTCGAAATGTTTTTATTCAAAAAGAAATTTTAAAGAATATCATAAATTTACCAGCGAAGTATAAGATAAATAAAAACAACAATGATTTATTTCAATTAAAACCTATGTTGAAAAAAATATTTCTAAAATATTACTCAAAAGATTTGATATTTGAAAAACAGGGCTTTTCTGGGTATCCAAATGAATTAAAGCCAATTTTGAAAGATAAGAAATTTCTTACATTAAAGAAATTTAATATATTAAAAAATGTAAAATATGAAAAAGATAAAAAATTAGAATGGAAATTAATAAATATGCAGATTTTCATTGAAAATTTTATAAAAAAAAATGTATTCTTTTAGAAAAAAAATAAATCAAAATTTAATAAATTCATTTGTAAAATTAAACGAATTCAAAGTTGAAAATTACGATAACAAAAAAAAAATTCTTCTAGTTGATAGAAACCTTCCTGAGTCAAACTTATTTTCCTCTTATTTTTCTTATATAATTAACAAAAAATTTAAATATAATATTTTTTTATTAACCAGCCAATCAAGCAATAATCAATTAAATCAAATTTATAAATCTTTTAAAATAGATAATGTTTATAATATTAATATAAAAAAAAATGCTTCAAAATTTTTAACAATATTTAAGAGTTTAGTATATTTCATTATATCATTTTTTGAAATTATTTTAAGTACCAGAAAAAATTTTATTAATAATTATAAAATTAAAAAAATTTATTTTGGAGATGTAATATATGATCATTTTATAAGATTAGATAACCAGTATGAAAAAAAGAATTTAATATCTTTTAAATTTTTAAAATTAATTTTTATTACTCTTTACAAATTTTTTTATATTGAAGAATTAATATTAAAAAACAAATTTGATTTTGTGATATCAAATACACATACTTATGCATCGAATTCTACTATAGCTATGCGGATAGCACTAAAAAAAAATATAAAAGTAATTAACATCTTGAGTAGTAGATTCAGAATATATAAAAATTTACATCAATCATATAGGTCTGAACTTTTTCATGATTTGGAAAAAATAAAGAATTTAAAAAAAATAGATAAAAATTGGAATATTAAATTAGAGATCTATTTTAAAAAAAGATTTAATGGCAAGATAAAACACCACAATGTAATTGATGCGTATTCAAATAAAAAAAAAATTATTGGAAATATTTTTCCTAAAAAAAAATTTAAAAAAACAATTCTGTTTGCTCCTCATGCATTTTCAGATGCTAACCATGCGTTTGGAAAATTAATATTTGATAGCTATTATCATCAATTTTTAAAAACTCTTGAAATAGCAAAGAAAACAAAAGATTTTTTGTGGATAATTAAAAATCACCCAACTAATCATAAATTTAAATCTGATAGATATAAGCTCGGAGAGGAAGAGATAGTTTTAAATGAGTTAACAAAAGTTAAAAGTAAAAATATTTTTTATTGCCCTCCAGATTTATCAACAAAATCACTTATAGAATTCTCAGATTTAGTTATTACTGGAAGAGGATCAATTGGATTAGAGACTGCTATTTTAGGAAAAAAAGCTTTATTATGTGGAGAAAATTTTTATTCGAATAAAGGCATAACTTTAGATCCAAAAAATATAGAAGAATATGAGAAAATAATTTGTAGTACTAAAAATAAAATTAAACTTAGCAAATCGAAAATTTTATTAGCAAAAAAATTATTTTATATTTTGGCATTTAAAAATTCATATTTAAAAGAAGATATGATCCAAAGAAATAATTATGTAAATGTAGTAAATCACAGAATAATAAAACAAAGATTCTTTTCTGTAGAGGACTTTTTGGTAAACTTTGACAAAAGCCTAAGAAAACATAAAAGCAAAATATTAAATGATAGAATATTTAAACATTTTGAAAAAAGATTCTTAAGTATATAGTTTAAATATATGAAATTAATATTTATTACTGGTCATAGAAGGAGTGGGTCAACTTTATTGGGTACTTTATTAGATGATTTAAAAGGTGTATGTGTTTATCCAGGTGATATAAGTATTCTTTATTCATATTATCCACATTTTAATAATAATAATTATTCATTTACTTTTAAAATCAGAAAAATTAAAAAAATTCTTAAAAAAACCTTAAGTGAAAGAGAAAAAACAATTAAAAAAAAAATAAATTTTGAGAATTTTATAAAATTATTTATTTCAAAAGTTAATAACAAAAATATTAATAATATTGAAAAAATACTTAAGCTTTTAATTTCATCATACTTAAAATTTTACTGTAAAGAATTTAAAAAGAGGGATATTAAATATTTTGTATTTAAAGAAACTTCTTGCTGTCATTTAGTTTTAAAAATAAATAAGTATTTTAATGATATAAAATTTTTGTATATTTTGAGAGATCCTAGAGCGATTTTTTCAAGTTTAAAGTCTGGACTTAATATATATTATAAAGAAGATAGTTTGATTTTAATGGAATCGATGATTAAAAGATTGAGTATTGATGATCAATTTATTAGTTTTAATAAAAGTTTTTTAAAAAAAAAAAAATTTAAAATAATTAAATACGAAAAATTAGTTGATAATCCACAAAAAATTATGAAAGAAATATCAAATTTTATTTCGATAAAATTTGATAAAAAAGCTCTTATCCCAACTGTTTTAGGTCATGAGGCTGTTGGAAATAATTTCACTAAAAAAATCACAGGTATTTCAAAAAAAAGAAAATTTAATTGGAAAAAAAGCTTAACTTTTGAAGAAATAAATGTAATTGAATTTTTTCTAAAAAATTATTTTAACAATTTTAGTTATGTATTAATAAATAGAAAAATTGACCGTATGGCTATAACAAAATATTACAACAAAGTGAATAAAAAATTTTTTTTTACGGATAGATTTAAATAATATCAATTGGATGAAAAGTTTTTTAAAAAATATAAAAAAAAACTTTATATATAAGTTTTTAATATTAAATTTTTTCTCATTTATTTATGAATTTTTTTGGCAATATATTATTAATTTTAAAAGTAAACTGCTTTATTTTTACTATAGATATTTAAACAAAGATGACAAATATTATAATTTGTTAAAAAGTTCTTTTTTATTAGTTCGAAACGATGAGGACTATAAAAAAATAGCAGAGCAGGTAAATTTCGAACTTACAAGTGATAAAATTGAAAAAATTAAAAAAGATTTTGCTCTTAAATTTAATTCAGAAGAAGATATTAAAGATTACAGTATAGATTTAACTGATCACATTTCTGATGAGTTAAAAAGAAAATTAATTGATTTTTCTTTAAATTCTAAGAATTTAAAAACAGCAACAAATTACCTTAAAGTATTACCGTATCTTGCCAAGATTAAACTTTATATGAATATTCCACTTAAAAATAAAACTCCAAAATTTGCTATGCTTTGGCATAGAGATGATTTTGGCTACAAAAGTTTAGATCTTTTTTTGGCAATTCGAGCAATTGATAACTCTAATGGACCTCTTCACTATGTAAACAACAATTCTATTAATAATATTTTTTTACAAGTTCCAGATGAAAATAAAAAAAAAATCATAGGAGAAAGAAATAAACATAACCTCGAATACTTTGATAAATTTATAAATGAAAATAATACATCATCTTTTCTTGGTGAAGCTGGTGATGGTTTATGGATTGATAGTTTTAGAGTTTACCATAGAGGTGGGCAATGTTTTAAGAATGAGAGATTTGTTTTAAGGCTTTCTTATCAAACCCCTGACAATATTAGATCTGAAAATTTTGATGAAGAATGTTTTTTTTATGATAAAAATATTAAGAAGTCTAACATTAAAAAAATACTTGAAAAACATTATTTTTTTGGACATAAATCTTTTCTTATAAGTAAGTTAAATTTGACAAAAAAATTAATCTATTTATATAGGCTTGTCTCTGTAAAGATGAATAAAATATAAATTTAAATTTTTAGATTATGAAAATTTTAGGTATATCTGCAAGTTTAAGGAACAGAAGATTTGCTTATAAAAATAGACTCGTTGAGGATATAAAAAATGTACAAAATTTAAGTGGAATTAAATCCTTTGTAAACGATCAAATAAAAATAACTTTCGAAGAAATAGAAAACTTAAATAAATGTTTATCTTTTGATGAAAATTATAAACAACTTAAGAAATTTAAAGGTAATAGGGGCCTTAGTAACTCCGAGGCTTCCTTAGTATTTGGTTTGTGGCAAGCATATAGAAATGGAGTTGATATTGATTATTTGAGTTTATCTAATATTTTTGAAAATGAAAATAAATCAAAAATAAATTTTTTTAGAAAAAAATTTTTAGAATGTGACGCTTTATTGATCTCAGGCCCAGTTTATTTTGGTGATAGAGGCAGTCTCACTCAAAGAATGATTGAATTTATAAATTCTGATAAAAAGTGTATTAAGCATGTCAAAAATATATTTTATGCAGGTCTTGCTGTAGGAGCTAAAAGAAATGGTGGACAAGAAACTACGTTGATTTTTCAAATGACAGACTTTTTAAATATGGGTGCAAAGGTTGTAGGAAATGGTCATGACACAACGTCTCAATATGGAGGTACATTAGTTGCGGGTGACATTGGTAAAGTTCAAGATGATGATTATGGTATAAGAACGTCACTTAGCACTGGAGATAATTTATCTAAATGTCTTAAAGATTTCAAACAAATAAAAAAAACAAAAAAAAATGAAAGAATTGAAAAAAAAACAGAACTCAAGATTTGTAATGTTTTTATTATGCAAGACAATGAGAATGAAGAATGTACTAAAATAATCTCCTCTTTTATAAAGAATAATAAAAAAACGAATGTTAAATTCAATATATTTAAAGTTTTTAAGGAAAAAGTTTATAGATGTATTGCATGTGATTTATGTCCAACTTCGTATGGAGATAAAAATGATTATAGGTGTATTATCAATAATAAAGATGATTTCTTCAAGTTATATCATAAAGACATAATAAATTGTGACAGTTTCATATTTGCTGCTTATAGCGGAGAAAATTTTTTTAATATACAATCGAATTATCAACAATTTATCGAGAGAACTAGATATTTAAGAAGAGATGATTACTCAATGGGAAGTAAACTAGTTACATCTTTTATAGTCAGTGAAGTAAACTCAAATAGGAATTTACATATCAGAACATTAACATCTTTAATAAGACATAAAAATATTTTATCTAAACCTCTTTTAATATTTAAAAATCAAAATTCGTACATCAATATTGATGCAGTTAAAAAACAATTCAAAAATTTTATTAATGATATTGAATGTTTAAATTCTAAAAAAGAGGAAAATACTTACGTGCCAATAGGTTACGAAATTAGTTATAAAGGTTATTTAAAAAGATAGATCTATCTAATGCTCTTATTATTTTTTTTTAAATATGACAAAATCTTATTTATTGAAGAAAAATTGTTATAGCCAATTTTGTTAATTTCACATTTAAGTTTCAATTTTTTATTAATAAACTCTACTAATTCAACAATATTTAAGGAATCAATCATGCCATTTGTTAATAAATCAACATTATCATTCTTATTTTTTAATTTTAGTTTTTTTTTAATTAAGGACTTTATTTGAAGAGAATTCATTTTTGATTTTTAGTTTATCTAATTTTTTATTTTTTAAAAAAGGCATTTTCTTATACCATACAAATTCTTTTGGGATATGGTTTTTTTCTAAACTTTTATTTAAGAAATAATAAATTTTATCATCATCTATCTTTTTTTTAGATTGATATGCAGCAATCGGAACATTCCCATAATTTTTGATGTATTTTGGAAATATAAAAACATTATTTATATTTTTCATTCTGAGCATCTCATTTTTTATCATTTCTGGAAATATTTTTATTCCTGAAGATTTAAAAATTTCATTTTTTCTACCCACAATATTCATTTCTCTTTTTCTTTTTGTAATTAAATCGTTTGTAAAAAAATAATTATTTATTAAAACATCTTTATTAATATTATTTTCAAAATATCCTTTAAACACATATTTAGATTTGATACATAATTCATATATTTTATTAGATGTTTTTTTTAATTTTATTTTAAAGTGAGGCAGTTCTTTACCTAGAGAATATGGATTTTTGGATTTGTTAATACAATTAATGAAAACTCTTCCACCTAGTTCAGTTATTCCGTATATATTATATAATTCATAATCTTCTTTGAATTTTTTTAAAAACTTTAAGATGACCTTTTTATTTAAAAAATCTCCAGATGAAATTATTTTTTTAAGGTGTTGAATTTTAAAATTTAAGTCAAGCAACCAGCTCGTTTGTAAAGGAGCCCCACCGAAATAGTTTATCTTTTTCTTTTTTATGAAGTTACCAAGATCATTTGGGAAAATTATATTTTCATTTGAGTAGAAGGTAATCTCTTTAATAAGGCACGTAAAAAAATGACATACTGCACTATTAAAATAATTAGGTATTGAAATTAAAAATTTATCACCCTTTTTATACTTTACTCTTTTGATAGTTTCATTTGAATTCTTAATTATTGACTCAATATCATGCAATATCATTTTTGGTTTTCCGGTTGATCCAGATGTTGAGGATATGTAATCGATTTTTTTAAATATTTTATTTTTTAATTTTTTTTTATTTTCTGAAATTTTAATTTTTTTTCCATTAAAAATAATTGTTGCATCAAAATATTTTCTAATTTTTTTATAAGATTCATTCTTTTTTTCGTTAGGCATTAATGTAAAATCTAATAAAAAACTAACTATAAAATTTAACCAGAAAAAACTTGAACATTTATTATTTATTACAGCTAGGACTTTTTTGTTTTTTAAATTTGATATTTTTGAGTTACTTTTGAATTCATTGAAATATTTATTTATAAATTGATAATCATATGAATTTTTTAAATCACATATTTCAAAATTTTTTTTTGAAATTAAGTCTCTTTTAATTTTTTTTTTTAGTTTGGATTTTTCAGTCATTAAACTAAAATGAGTTCAATCTTAGCATGACTCTTTCTTTATTTTTAAAATTATTTTGTGGTTTATGTAAAACTCTCTCATTATTCCATATTACTAAAGAATTTTTTTTCCAATTATAAGTATATATATTCCTTTTTGCTAAAATTGTATTTTTTAAAATTTTAATTAAATTTTTCTCATCTTTTTTATTTTTTTTCATTTTTTTTCATCATAAAAATTTTTAAAATGACCTGGCGAGAAATAGATCGTTTTATTGTTATTTCTATTTTTCTTAATCAATTTACGTAAAGATGTATATTCTTTTTTTACTTTTTTATTTTCTTCCTTTTTCCTAAATTTAGATAGTTGGGTATCTGAACTATGGCAAACATAGATTTTTTCTAATTTTCTTTTTATTTTTTGAGAAAATGAATTATATGAATTATGTAAGCAGGCAAAATGAGTTCCACCTAGATTATTACCAGGCGTTTTTATAGAATATAAAATAGTAAATTTTGGAGGTTTTTTTAGATAAGAGGAATCGGTGTGCCACACTCCGCCAAACATTTTTTTATCATTTTTTTTTTTAATTATTTTTGAGATTTGAGGGTATCCTTTTATATTATCCAAGAAAGGATGAGAGATGGTTTTACCAAGAAAATTTGAAATTCTTAATAAATCTTTATAATTAAGAGATTGATTTTCAAATACAATTACTCCAAATTTTTTTAAACTTTTTTTCAACTCATAAACTTGAGTCTTTTTTATATTTTTTAATTTTAATTTTTTTTCTATAATGAAATTGTTTCTAATAATTTTTGTATTTTTTTCTTTAAACATTTTTAGTTAATTTATTTTATCTTACCTTTAGCCTTTAAAATAATCTTTTTGTTTTATTTTGTTATTTTTAAGCCATATTCTTGGATTTTTAAGAAGCATTTCAATTAATGTATTTACTAAAAGCTTATAATCAGCAATAAAAATTTCTCCTTTATGTAATTTTATAATTTTGAAAATTTTTTTTCGTTGTAAAGTATTTATTATAACTCTATTTCCTTGTTCTTGTAAAATATTTTTTGAATTAAATCTTACACCTAAAGTACAATATTTTTTTTTAGTTTTATTTTTGACTTTTGTTTTGATAAAAAATTCTTTGTTAAATCTATAAGGTACACCGACTACATGTTCGGCGTAATGTATCATACCAATAGATTTGTGTGGTTTACCTAAGGAAATAAAAACAGTATCAAATTCTAGCAGTCTCTCAAAGATAGAGTTTTTGCCATATGCTGAAAAATGGTTTGTTTTAAAAATTTTTTTTACATCTTTACCAATACCTGAAAAAGACCATAAAGGATGACTTGATCTTTGGCTTTCTTTTAAATTTCTCACATATTCTGAAAATATACCCATCCTGAAAGATTTTGAATTTTTAGTAAAAACTGCATTCTTTTTTTTTAAAAGATCTAGAGTTGAAGCAGGAACCACAATATTCATTCTATTTTTTGTAATTGCTTTTAAATTCTTTAGAAAATTTTGACAAAACGATTTTGTTTCTTCAACTGAAAACCCAAAATTATAAATATTACCCGCAATATATATTGTTTTATAGTTTTTAAAGTTTATTTTTTTTAGAGCATTATTGATTTTTTTTTCTGAAATCATTTTAAGAATGTGATAAATTAAATATATTTATTTCTTTCAATATTCAATATAAATGTTAAGTTTCAAAGTTGCACTAAGCCATTTATGAAAATTTCTATCATTATTACAAATTTTAACTATGGAAAATTTATTGATAGATGTATTCGTAGCTGTATAAATCAAAATTACAGCTATGGCTTAAAAAATTTGAATAAAGATTTTGAAGTTATCGTTGTTGATGATTGTTCATCAGATGACTCAAGAAAAAAAATTATTAGGTATAAAAAATTTAAAAATTTTAATTTTATTTTTAATAAAAAAAATATTGGAGTTGCTGCTAGCGCGAACAAAGCTATCTTAAAATCAAAAGGAAAATATTTTATAAGAGTTGATGCAGATGATTATATATCTGTTAATTTGGTAAATATTTTATCCTTTTTCTTAGATGAAAACCCTGAATTTTTTGGGGTTGCTTGTGATTATTTTTATGTTGATGAATTTGGATCTCAAATCAAAAAAATTTCATCAAAAGAAAAGCCAATCGCGTGTGGAATAATGTACGATAGAAAAAAATTTATTCAATACGGTATGTACAAAAAAGAATTTAGACACAGAGAGGAAGAAGAGCTTCGTTTAAGATTAGGAAATAAATATAAGATTTATAATTTACCTTTTCCATTCTATAGATATAGAATGCATAAATCTAATAAAACTAAATCTACAGATTATCTCAAGGATTTTAAAGATAAAATTTTTAAGATTAACCTGAAAAAACTAAATTTGAAAAAAAAGAGATTTTTAAAAAATATCATTGCAATTATACCAGCTAGAGGAAACTCGAAAAGGTTTAAGAATAAAAATATTTTCAAAATTAAAAAAAAACCTATGATTGTTTACACAATTAATGCGTGTAAAGAATCCAGTTTAGTAAATCATTTGTATGTAAGTTCAGAAAATAAAAAAATTCTAAAAATTTCTAAAGAAAATAAAGCAGGCATTGTTCAAAGACCTAATAGTTTATCAGAGGATAATGTTTATAAAATGGAAGTTATTAAACATGCTCTCATAGAAATTGAGAAAAAATTGGGAAAAAAAGCATCTTTAGTAGCAAGTCTTCAAGCCAATTCTCCCGAAATTTCATCTGCAGATATTGATAATTCAATTATGAAATTAATTACAGATGACTTAAATGAGGTTATTTCTTTAGATGAAAACTTGAATTCCAATGCAGCTATAAGGATTATGAAAAGAGAAACTGTATTTCAGAATGCACTTAGTACTTATTTAGGTTGTATCAAGACAAATATTAATGACATACATTACAAGTCTGATATTAAAAAAATTAAATTGTAATATTTATGAAACAAAATATTGATCAAAGAAAAATAAAAATTATTTCAGAAATCCATCCACAACATTTAGGCTCTTTAGATGAGGCTAAAAGAATGATTTTATATTCAAAATTGGGAGGCGCTGATTTTGTTAAAGTCCAATTATATGATTCAAAAATGTTATTTAATAATAACAAAAGAAATTATATTCAACTCACTAAAAAAGAATTTTTTGAATTAAATGATTACGCAAAACAAATTGGTATACAATTTTTCGCATCGATTTTTGATAGGTCAAAAATAGATTGGTGTGAGGAAGCTGAAATAAACTTTTACAAAATAGCAAGTAGAACGGTAAAAGATAAAAAACTTTGTAAAGAAATAATTGGCCTCAAAAAAAAAGTATTTATCTCTCTTGGAATGCACAAGAATTTAAATTCGTTGCCATTTAGTGGTAGTAATATAACTTATTTTTATTGTGTTTCCAAATATCCTACTCAGTTAAATGAATTAAAAATGCCAAACTTTGAAAAGTCAAAAATAAAAGGATATAGTGATCATACCATTGGTACGGCAGCATGTATATATGCAGCTTCTAGAGGTGCAGAATATATTGAAAAACATTTTTCATGTAATAAATCACTAAACGTAGAAACTCAATTAGCTCACACATGTAGCATGGATTACGATGATTTATCTGAAATCAGAAGAATTGTTGACTCGATAACTCTTATTAAAAGTAGTGAATAACTCATTGAAATGAAAAATAGGTGCATTTGTTGTAATAAACAAAATTTTAAAGTTATATGGAATGACAAAATAAGAATTGCAAAAAACTCCTTTTCAAAAAAAAATGTAAAAATTATTTTCTGTAACAATTGTTACCTTGTAAGTTTAAAAAATAAGACAAAAAAACTTGAAAACTCTTCAATTGCCAGAAATTTATATAATAATGATAATTCTATAAAAGAATTTATTAAATTTCATAAACCTAGAGAAATTAAAAAGATTAAATATATAGAAAAATTTTTTAATTTTAAGAATAAAAAGGTACTAGAATCTAATTGTGGATCTGGAATACTAATAAATTATTTAAAAAGGAAATCTTCAGAAACCACAGGCTTAGATGATAAATTTTATCAAAATTATGTAAAAAAAAATGGTCATCACTTTTTTTCATCTATGAATGATATAATTAAAGAAAAAAAAAAATTTGATGTAATATTATCGCTATCTGAATTTGAACATAAATATGATCCTATTTCTTTTTTAAAAAAAATTAAAAAAATATTAAATAAAAAAGGATCTTTAATTATTAGAATACCAAATTATTTCAATATATACATGTTCCTTTTGGGTTACGATTTTTTACGATTTGATTATAGAAGTAGTCATAATTTTTACTTTTCTGAAAAAAATTTAGATTTATTATTTTTGAAAACGAATTTTAAAATTGTGAAAAAAGTAGGAATGAATGAGTACAGTTTTAACCATCTATTAACATATCTTAAGACAAGAAAAAGAGTTTCTTCAAACAAAGTAATTGGTTTTTTTAATAGTAAGCAAGATAAACATTTTATTTCTAATATTGAAAAAAACATGATTTCAACAAGTTTACTTTATATACTAACAAAATCATGAGATTTAAAAAATTATCAGATATAGATAATTATATTAAACTAGGAAAAATATTATTTCCAATTTGCAGAAGCCTTACTGGTAATGGGAACAGGCAAACTTTAAAAATATTAAAAAAAAAAATTAATAATTTAAAAATACTAGAGATTCCTTCAGGAAAAAAAATTTATGATTGGCAGATACCGCCTGAATGGAATATTGATGATGCATATGTTTTAGATGGAGAGGGTAAGAAGATCATTGATTTTAAAGATAGTAATTTACATATTATCAATTATTCATCTCCAATTTCAAAGAGCATAAAATTTAAAGATTTAAAAAAAAATTTACACTATTTAAAGAAACAACCAAATCATATTCCTTATATTACTTCATACTATAAAAGAAAATGGGGTTTTTGTTTAAGCTATAATCATTTTAAAAAATTAGAGAAAAATTATAAACCAAATTCAGTATTTAAAGCTGAAATCAAATCATCTTTTAAAAAGAAAGGAAGTCTATCGATTGGCGAAGCTATAATTAAAGGTAAGTCAAAGAAAGAAATTTTAATTTCAACATATATGTGCCATCCTTCTACATGTAACGATAATTTGTCAGGAATATTACTTTCAACATTAATTTACGAACATTTTAAAAAGTATTCTTGCAAATACACATTAAGATTTGTTTTTTTACCAGAGATTATTGGGTCTATAAGCTATATAAACAAGAGATTAAAAATTTTAAAAAAAAATGTAATAGCTGGTTACAATCTAACTTGCGTAGGAGATGAAAGAAATTTTTCTTTTATTCCATCAAAAACGAATAACTCACTGACAAACCAAAGTGCATTAAAAGTTTTTGAAGAAAACAAATTAAAATTTAAAAAGTATAATTTTAATGATTTTAGATCAGATGAAGGAAATTATAATTCGCATGGTATTGATCTTGAGGTTGCAACTTTTTGTAGAACTAAATACGCTGAATTTAACGAATACCATACATCAGCAGACGACTTTAAAGTTTTAACAAAAAATGGCCTATACAAAAGTTATATTGTAATGGTCAAAATAATTAACAAAATCTCAAATTTAATTTTACCAGAATGTAAAGTTCTTTGTGAACCGCAATTAGGTAAAAGAGGATTACATCCCTTGCTAGGAACCAAGGAAAAAAAAACGGAGGTAAAAAAGTTTATAAATTTTTTACAATATTCAAATGGCATAAATGAAATTTCTGATATATCGAAATTAATTAAAGTTGATATTAAAGAATGCAAAAAAATTTATAAGATTCTAAAAAGTAAAAAATTAGTTTGATATCAAAAATATGAATAAGAAGTATTTTCAAAAGTATAATAAATGTATCTATTGTAATTCGAAAAAGCTTGTAAAAGAAAAAAAACAAATTCATGTAAATAACTTTTATGTTCGTGCAATAAAGTCAGATTTAAAGATAAGTCAAAGAGACTTAAAAAAAATAGTCGTTTATAGATGTATGAACTGCCATATTTTACAAAATAACCCATGGTTTACTGAGAGTATTTCAAGAAAAATTTATTCAAATATTTATGGTCAACATAATAGAAATTGGTCAAATATTATAAATTTTATAAATCAGGGTAAAACCCCAAACCACGGAAATTTGTATAAAATAATTAATAAGAATTTTAAAATAAAAAGTTATGCTGAGTATAATACTCCATTTATGGGTTTATTAATTAATTTTTTCAAAAATGAGCATCGAATCGATAAAAAATTTTATAAACTTTTATCAAATAATATTTTCAATTATTTTAATTCAAGACAAGTTGCGGGAAAAACTAAAAATTTCCAAAAAAAATCTTTCAATAATTCAATTAAATATTATTCAAATATCTTAAAATTAAAGAAACAAAATTCAATAAAAGGGAAACTTATTAAAAAATTCCTTTTTACAGATAATTCAAATTTAAGCTGGGGTCAGAACGATAACTATAATTCTGTTAATAGTAAAAGTTTTGCATCTGAATTTTTTGATCTTGAAATTCTTGATTGTTATAAAAATTATAAAAAAAACAAAATAGATCTGTTTGGTATCTTTCATTCTTTAGATCATACTTTCGAGCCAAAAAAAATTCTAGATTTTGCTTTGAATATAAGTAAAAAAGTTGTTATTTATTGCCATGCTGACAAAACTGTCAATAAGCAACATTTATTTAGTATAACAAATAATTTTTTAAAATACCTTAATAAAAACAATATCTACACTTTTGATTTAACTAATAAAATTAAAAAAACATATAAATCAAAAGAATTGTATTTTATATGTTCAAAGAAAAGAAAAGAAATAGAAAAATTTAAAAAATCTTTTGAGAGCCAAATTGAAAAATAATAAACTTAAAAAAAAAATAACTTTTTTTTATTCAGATCATATTGAAAAAAGTACTTGGCTTAATCTAAAAGAAAGATTTGAAGCGAGTGGTTATAAAACAAACTTTTCAAAAAATTTAAAAAAAAAAGTAGAAATAGGTTTTTACAACCATGATCAAAATATAGAAAATAAAGCGAAGTTATCAATTGTTTCATTACATGGGATGGATCAAGGTAGATTTAATTGGCCCAATGCTTGGAAAAAAACAAGATGGGATATTTATGATATTGGTCTACTACCTGGAAAAAAATGGGTAAAAAATTGGAGAAGTTCTTCTGATGATATAAGGGCAAATCCGAAACAAGGTGTTTATGAAGTGGGTTGGCCTAAATCAGATAATATAGATTCTAAAATTTTTAAAGATAAGGTAAATAAGATCAAAGAAAAATTAAATCCTCAAAAAAAAACAATATTATATGCTCCTTCCTTTGAAACAGATCAAAAGCAATTAGATATTCTTAATTTAGCCAAAAAATTAAAGTTAAATCTTATTATTAAACATTGGGCATCAAAAGATTACAAAATTTATTCTGATATATTTAAAAACACTGTTAAAATGAACAAAATTTCAAAAAAAGAATACAAAGATACATTTATCTTTCCACCAAAATCAAACATTTTTCTCTACCTGGCTTGTGCAGATATATTAATAACTGATGAGTCAAGTGTTATGTATGAAGCAATGTTATTTGATGTTCCCACAGTTATTCCAAATAATTGGAATATGAGAATAAATAATTCTAATAAACCTAGAAAAATTATACCTTCGGCAGATTCGTACTTAAGTTGTACTTTAGAGGATTTACCTAAAAATGTTTTATATATTTTGAAAAATAAAAATAAAATCAGAAAAATAATTAAAAAACAAAAATTTTTCCATTTTTCTTACATCAAAAAATCATCTAATAGAATTTTTAATTTATTAGATAAAATAGTATCTGGTAAAAATTTTGAAAAAGGAATAATGAAAAAAAAATATGAAAAAAATTTTTTTGAAAGAATTTACAATAAAATTAGATGATAAAAAAAATAAATGCAATTTTAGATAGTAAACAAAAGTCAAGGATGATATTATTTATCCTTAGCTCATTACCTTTAATTTTTTTAGAAACAATCTCAATAAGTTCACTACCAATCTATTTAATAACAATACTAAATCCTTCCAAAATATTCGAATTTATAGATTACCAAAATTTAGAAAATATAATTTTAAACATGTCACTTACTGAAAGATCCATGTATGGATTGGTGATTATTTTCTTTATTTTTCTTACCAAGGCTATTTATCATCTTTTGTACAATTACCTTGAATTTAACACTAAAAAAAAAATTAATCTTGAACATTCCAATAGAATTTATTCTTATTATCTGAATGAGAGTTATTTGTTTCATACTCAAAATAATCCCTCGAAATTAATACAAAATGTTGCTGATGTACAAAGATCAACTTCTGTAATTTTTAGTATTTTTAATATTTTTAAAGAATTGATCTTAATTTTTAGTATTATTGGAATTTTAGCATTTAGTGAACCTAAAATATTATTAATAATAATATTGATTTTTAGTTTACCTGTAATCTTTTTTCTTACATATTTTAAGAAAACCTTAAAACAAAAGGGAGAAATAGCAAAAAAATCAAGAATATTAATACTTAAAAATTTACAGGAAAGTTTTTCATTAATTAAGTTTATCAAAATAATTGGTAATCAAGAATATATTAAAAAGAATTTTGAATTACAAAATTTTAGGTCTTTGCATCAAGAAACTATTGTTGCAATAATAGGGAGAACTCCAAGAATAATCCTTGAGCTAGTAACTGTTTTGTCGATTTCTTTAATAATTTTATTCCTTTTTCGAAGTGGGCAATCTTTTGAGTCAATGATACCTTTGCTTACATTGTTAGTTGTATCTCTTGTAAGGTTTATTCCATCAGTGGGTATTATTTTAGTTGATATAAATCAGTATAAATTTCATCACGTGTCATTATCAAATATTTATAACATTTTTAAATATCAAGATGAAAAAATTAAAGAAAAAAAAGTAAGTAACTCTGACGAAAATATTAATAAAGAAATTTTTTTAAAAAAAGATATTCAATTCTTTGACGTTGATTTTTCTTATCCAGATTCCATAAAATCTGGTCTAAAAAATTTAAGTTTTGTGATAAAAAAAAATAGCAAGACAGGGATTAAAGGACCAACTGGATCTGGAAAGTCTACGTTAATAGCATTATTGTTGGGATTGTTAAAACCAGACAGGGGTGAAATTAAGGTCGATAATGATGATATCCACAAGAATCTTAGAGGTTGGCAAAAGGGAATTGGATATGTTCCCCAAACGATTCATTTATTGGATGATACTATTAAAAAAAATATTTGTTTTGGAATTAACGAAGATAAAATTGATAATTTAAAATTAGAAAAAGTTATTGAAATTTCTGGTATTGATGAATTTATAAATAGACAGCCTAATAAACTGAATACTATTATTGGTCATGATGGTACTCGAATATCAGGAGGACAATTACAAAGAATTGGAATTGCAAGAGCTCTATATTTAGATCCTAAAATATTAATTTTAGATGAACCTACTAGCTCCTTAGATAAAATTACTGAGGAAAATATTATTAATAGAATATTATCTTTAAATGAATTAACCGTTATTTTAATTTCACACAATTCCAAGATTATTGAAAAATGCGATAATGTTTTGGTTTTGAAAGATCAGACAGTCATTTGTAATAAATTATAATTATACTTTTAATTTATGGCTAAAAAAATATACATAGAATTAATAGGAATGCCAGCAAGTGGTAAATCTTATTATTTAAAAAAAATAAAAAAAAATTTAAAAAAAGAAAAAGTAAAATCTAATAATTTTGAAGAACTTAATAAAATATCAAAAATTTTTTTTTTAATTTTATTTATTTTTAAATATCCAATATATTCAATCAAGGTTATTTATATTTTTTTAAATTTAGATTTTAAAGATTGGAAAACCAAACGTCATCTTTATTTTTTTATAAATGAAGCGCCATTAAGAATTTTTAATCAATTTAATAAAAAAATTATTATAAATTCAGAAGGATTTAAATACCGATTAGTGTATTATATAAATTCTTTTAGAAATAAATTAAATAAAAAATTTATTAAAAGATTTATTCTTTCTTCACCTAAAGTGCATTTATTAATCTTTGTAAAATCTAGTAAAAATCTTAATATTAAAAGAAGTAAAAAAAGAAAATATGGCTACAAATATACAAATCAAGATTTTAAGTTATATTCAAAAAATGAAAAAGTAATTATGCAAATTTGCAAGGAATCTAGAAAAAATTCCATTGTTTTACAAATTTCTAAGAAGAGTGAAAGAAAAGACTTAAAAAAAATTTTAAATATAATAAAGAGGATATCTTAATTTACTTATAATGAAAAAATATAAAAAAATACTTGTTGATATGTCAGCATCAATTATCCACCACGGACACATAAGACTGTTAAAAAAAGCAAGTAATTTTGGAGATGTAATAGTTGGATTGACAACAGATAAAGATTTAAAGAAATTTAAGAAAATAGATCCTGAAATTAAATATAAAAATAGAGAAGAAATATTAAGATCTATAAAATATGTAAAAAAAGTTGTACCATCATCTTTTATTATAAATGAAAAATTTCTTAGTAAACATAATATAGATTTAGTAGTAAATGGCAGCGATTATAAGAACAGAAAATTTAGGATTAAATCAATTTATTTTGGTAGAACAAAAAATATTAGTAGTTCAAAAATAAGAAAAATGGCTGCAAAAAATTATGAAAAAAATAAAAAATAAAAAAGTTTATATTGGTTTATCTATTGATATTTTACACCACGGTCATATCAATTTGATTAATGAAGCACAAAAATATGGTGACTTAATTGTTGGATTGTATACTGATAGAGCTATTGTTAAAAAAAAAAGACTCCCTTTGATATCTTATGAAAATAGAAAAAAAATTTTAAGAAATATTAATGGAATTAAAAAAATTGTTCCCCAAAAAGATTGGGAATATTGTAATAATCTAAAAAAAATTAAACCAGATTTCATGGTTCATGGTGATGATTGGAAGTTAAATGAAAAAAATTTAAGGTCAAAGACTATTAAAACATTAAAAAGTATTAACGCAAAATTGATAGAAATTCCCTACACAAAAAATATATCTAGTTCAGCATTAAGTGAAAGAATGTTCTCACAAAATATGCTTCCTTCAAATAGGATGTCCTCTCTAAGAAGAATGATTGAGTCTGGAAAATTTTGTAGAATTATTGAAACCCACAGTCCTCTGTCTGCATTGATCGCAGAAAATACTTTTTTATTAAATAAAGATGGTAGTAAAAATGAATTTGATGGTTTCTGGTCAAGTTCTTTGACAGATTCTACTTTAAAGGGAAAACCAGATATTGAGGTTCTTGGAATTAATCAAAGATTATCAAATATTAATGAAATTTTTGATATTACATCAAAACCATTAATTATGGATGTAGATACAGGTGGAAAATTAGAACATTTTGAAATTAATGTAAAAACAATTCAAAAGGCAGGAATATCCGCTCTTATAGTTGAAGATAAGAAAGGATTGAAAAAAAATTCGTTATTCGGACTAGATGTTAAGCAAGAACAAGATAGCATAAAATCTTTTTCAAAAAAAATTAAGGTTGGGAAAAAAGTAAGTAATTCTGAATTTATGATAATAGCAAGAATTGAAAGTTTAATATTGAACAAATCGGTTTTAGATGCTTTTAAAAGAGCTAAAGCTTATGTTTCAGCAGGTGCTGACGGTATAATGATACATAGTAAGCAAAAAACACCAAAAGAAATTTTCAAATTCTCAAAAATTTTTAAAAAAAATTTTCCTACCATTCCTTTAGTTGCAGTTCCCTCAAGTTATAACAAAGTAACTGAAAAACAACTTATTGATAACGGTTTTAATGTTGTGATATATGCAAATCATTTACTAAGAGCATCTTATCCTGCAATGAAAAAAACAATCACAAGTATTCTCAAAAATAAACGATCTTATGAAATTGATAATGAACTTATGAGTATAAAGAATATTTTAGAGCTAATTCCTGGCACAAAATAGTTGAATGATTAAGATAGATGAAATTACTAAAGTATTAGAAAAAAATAATATTGAATTTATTTCAGGAGTTCCAGACTCTATTTTTAAGGATCTTTGTTTAGAATTTGAAAAAAGTTTTGAAAAAAAACATATCGTAGCTGCTAATGAAGGATCATCTATTGGCCTAGCAATTGGATATCACTTAGCATCAAACAAAATACCTATTGTATATCTTCAAAATTCAGGACTTGGCAATATCATCAATCCAATAACCTCTTTAGCAAGCAGCAAGGTCTACAAAATACCAATGATACTTATAATTGGATGGAGGGGAGAGATTAAAGGAAATAAACAATTAAGTGATGAACCTCAACACAAGGACCAAGGCATGATAACAACATCAATGCTAAAAACAATAAATATTAAATATAAAATATTAGATAAAAAAACAAATTTTAAATATGTTTTTTCTTCTTTAAAAAGTGAAGCAATAAAATCATCAAAACCAGTGGCATTACTTGTTCGAAAAAATGTTTTTCACAATTCAAATCATGATAAAAAAAAAATCTCGAAAAAAAATAAAAAATTTTTTTCAAGAGAGGATGCTTTGATAACACTTATGAGTAAAATACCAAAAAAAATTCCAAAAATATCTACAACTGGAATGCTTTCAAGGGAATTGAATGAATTTAATTTAAAAAATAATATAGAAAAAAATACTTTTATGTGTGTTGGTGGCATGGGGCATGCAATTTCAATTGCAACGGGCATAGCATCAAAAAAAAAAGGAAAAGTATTATGTCTTGATGGCGATGGAGCAATCACTATGCACTTAGGGGCATTATCTACAAGTGCAAAAATGAATAATATTATTCATGTTGTTTTTAATAATGACTCTCATGATTCTGTAGGAGGTCAGAAAACAGCATCAAGTGGTGTAGAATATCATAAAATTGCTAAACAATTGGGCTATAAATATTCTAAAAGGGTTAATGATAAAAAAGGCTTAACTTTAGCGATCATGAGTATTTTGAAAAATAAAAAAAGCTCTTTTTTAGAAATAATCTGTAATAAAGGTAATAGATTTGATTTATCTAGACCAAAAAAAAATATGTTAATTTATAAAAAAATATTTAAAAAATTTTTAAAATATGAAGCTAAATAAAAAAAAACTAGATCAATTTGTTGAACATAAAAATTCAAAAAAAAAATTATTAACACCAGGTCCAGCAAGTTTATTAGTTGAAAATTTAATAGGAATAGAACCTTGTTTTGGAAGAGGAGATTTAAATTACGAGAAAATTGAGAATAAAGTTTTGAATATTTTAAAAAAAATTTCAGGACACAAAAATATAGTTAGATTACAAGGGGCTGCAAGTTTGGCATTAGAAGTAATGATACTAAATTTTTTAAGGGGAAATATATTGGTAATTAAAACAGGTGTATATTCCGATAGAATTTATGAAATGTGCAGGTTTGCAAAAAAGCAGTTTAAGAAAATTGAAAAAATTGAATATATTGATTGGAAAAAAATAAATAATTATAAAAAAAAAACTGATTGGGTATTGGCATGCTACGTTGAAACTAGTATTGGTTTAAGATTACAAATTGAGGAATTATATAATTTAAAAAAGAGACTTAGATCAAATTTAGCACTTGATGCTACAGCATCTATTGGTCTTGAAAAAAATCATAGTTATGCTGATGTAATTGGTTATAGCTCATGTAAAGGACTATTTGGTCTTACAGGAGCAAGTTTTGTATCTTATAATATCAAACCTTCAAATGAAATTAAAAGTTTCAATTTAAATATCAAAAACCATGAAAACAAAAAAATGACAGGCCCTTACCACACAATATGTTCATTACTTAATGTTCTTAAGAATCATAGAGAATTTAGAAAAAGTGTAATGATTAATAAAAAAAAAATTATGAGAGATATGGCAAAAAATCTTGTTTTTGAAAAAAAATATCAACCTTTTATATGTACACAGATTAATAAAAAAATTTCATCTAAAAATAAAAAGATTATTTTTTACAAACCCAGGATTGACATCAAAGGTTCAATAGTGTGTCATCTTGGTGAAGTACATCTTAAAGATAAAGCAAAAGGCTCAATATTAGATGATTTGCTAATTTAATAATTAAAATTATTGATTTTAAAAAATTTAAATTGAGAAATTTTTTTTAAAGAGCTCTACTTGAAATAAATAAACTTTTAATTCAAAGCAATATAATGTGGTTTTTATTTATTCTTTTTTTCGTTGATTTTTGAATTTATTATACTTGTCATCTTTGCTAACATTTGTTTTTTATCTAACTTGTCGCTTCGTATAAGTATAGCATCTTTAACTTTCTTTAATGGGCTATGTTTTCTATTTTTATCCAACCTTGTTCTTAAAATAAGTGATTTTTTGACATCACTTATGGGAACACTCTTTTTTAAATCTAGCCACCTTCTTTGACTTGCAACATCAATTTTACATTTAAAATAAAATGCCAAATCATATTTGGGATTTTTATTTAATATTTTACTTGCAATATCTCTTCCCTCTAAACAGATACGGTTATTTTTTTTTATAATATCTTTTTGTATTTTATTGATTATGGAGCGCACCTCCTTTTTTTTTGCTAAATAACCCACATGTCTACTTATTTTTTGAGAGTGCAACTTTAAAGACGCAATTTTTTTATAGGTTGTTTTTGCAAAACTTTTTTTTAAAAAAGGAACAATTTTTTTTGGCTTTTTCTCAATTATTAATTTACTTGCATATCGATAAAAAAGACCTGAATTAATTAATAAAAGTTTAAATTTTTTTGATATAAGCTTCGCACCTGTGCTTTTTCCACTAGCTGCTTCACCATCGCAAGCAATAATCAAAGTTTTTTTCATCAGTTACTCACTATAGATATTTCTTTTTAAGAGCTTTACTTTTGAGTCGGTAGCACAACTTATAGCTAATCTTACAGCATTTACACTATCAATCTCATTAGATAAATATTTTTTGCAAGTTTTTGGTACTTTTATAAGATTAAAAATCTTATGTTTATCAATAATATTTTCATTATTCATTTTAATTCCATGATCAGCTTGAAATATAACTATTGCTGATGGATCGTACGAATTAATAAAGCTAATAAATTCTTTAATCTTTTTTAATGCACATAGATAGTTTTGATTATAGTTAGATGCTACTAATTTAATATTTTTTTCATTTACATGATTTTTTTTTCTACAATCTTTTGTGAATATAAAAGGATCTGTTGGTAATAAATTATGAATTAAAAAAAAGTAAGATTTTTTTGGATTT
>MDSZ01021713.1_pt1 | contig 26228 bp, 23 predicted proteins | sample 811201 | NCBI WGS metagenome assembly MDSZ01 (sample SAMN05326647, study PRJNA326480) | marine metagenome | isolation source: seawater | place: Indian Ocean: North | collected 2010 | reverse complement strand
TATGATGAGAAGGACTTACAATCTTTTACTTTACTCAGATTTTTACCTCCAAAAATATACAATGATTATTGTCTTATTATCGACCCTGATGTTTTTGCAGTTAAAGACCCTGCAGATATTTTAGAAAATTACATAAGTTTAAAAAACTTTAAGTTATTTTGTACTAAAAAAAATGATAATTTCAAATCAGAGGTTTGTTTAATAAATTGCAAGAGTTTTAATTTATGGGATTTTGATCAAATTATTACAGATCTTTTTAACAATAAAATAGATTACCAAAAATTGATTAATTTTAGCTTTATTGACCAAAAGAAAATTGGAAAATTAGATCATTGTTTGAATGTTTGGGATGATATTAACGAAAAAACAACACTTTTACATACTACTAATCGTTTAACTCAACCATGGAAAGAAGGATTAGATATAGATTTTAAGATTTATGTATCCAAAATGAATTATTTTAAAAATTTAACAAAAAAAATTTTGAGACAAAAACATAATGACAAAATATTTGAAAAAAAATATAAACCTCATCCAAATTCTAATGTTGTGAATTTTGTAGAAAAAATATTTAAAGAAGCTTATTCAAATAATTTTATTACTATCAATGATATCCAATTTTCAATCGAAAATAAATTTATTTCTAACAAATTTATTGAAAGACTTAAATTATAAGCCATTAATTTATGCTTAAAAAAATTTTTAAATTTATCTTAATATTATTTTTAAGAAAATCTATAAATCTATATTTAAAAAAAAATAATTACATAATTATTTTTCGCCATGGTTCTGCGATTGGCGATCATGTTTACATGAGTGGAGTTATTAGAGAAATTCATTATCTTAATAAAAAAATTTTACTATTTACAAATTATTATGAAATTTATTTTCATAACCCTAGAATTTATAGATTGTATAAAATAAAAAAAAACAGTTATATTTGGTTTTTCTTAAAATCTTTAAAAAGCAGTCACATTTTAGAATTTAATAGTATTCATGCAAATAAAGAAAATCATGAAAAAAAAAAAAAATATTTTTTAAATTTTCATCATAAAAAGTGTCATTTAGCTGAAGCCATGTCTCAACATTTTAATTTAAATTTAAATTTTAACAGATATAAAAATGAATTCTTTTTTTCTGAAACAGAAAAAAGAAATTTTAGCAATGAATTAAATTTACCTAAAAAGTTTTCTTTGATTCAATCTGCAGCCAAAAGTTCATTTACAAAAAATAAAGAATGGAAATTTGAAGGAATGCAAAATATTATTGATCATTTTAAGAATGTGAGTTGGTTTCAAATTGGTTTATCTTCTGAGCCTAATTTAAAAAACTGCGGAAAATATTTAGACCTCGAGTTGAGAAAATTAGCTTTTGTAATATCTAAATGTGATTTTCTTGTTACTTATGAGGGTTTATTCAATCATTTGGCCTCATGTTTTGAAAAAAAAAACTTTTTAATACATACTGGATTTTTACATGAAGAAGCTTTTTTTTATAAAAATAACATAATAATTGAAAGAAACAAAGATGTTAAATGTTATCCTTGTTATTCATTAGATTGTGCCACGCATTATGATTCTACATTAAAAAATATCACCAATGAATTTGTAATTAAAAAGATTGAACAAAATATATAATTAAAATGATATTAAGTCATAAAAATAAATTTATTTTTTTAAAAACAAAAAAAACTGCTAGTACTTCAATTGAACTTTTGCTTTCTAAAGTATGTGGAAAAAACGACATTATCACTCCTGTAAGTGAATTAACTCTTTTAGGAAATATTCGAAGATTTGAAAAAGTAACTGAAGAAGATTTAAGAAAAAAAATTAATGCCAAATTGCCTCAAAATTATAAAGGTACTTTTTTTTTCGAAGTAGCATTTTTAATAAAACAATTATCAAGATTTTATTTCAATAAGTATATATCTATCATTTCATCAGGAACAAAAAATAAAGTATTTAAAAAAAAAAGAAGATTTAAATATGATCAACACATGGAAATTTCTGAACTTAAAAAATATATAAGTAATGATATTTATAATAATTATTATAAATTTGCAGTAGTCAGGAATCCTTATGATCAAATAATAAGTGATTTTTATGATCAAACGATTAGACCTGAACACATAAAATATAACAGTTTTGATGAATATCTTGATAAAAGAGCAGAATATTTTTTTTATAAAAATAAAAGAAAATTTACTATAAAGGGCAAGGTAGTAATTGATAGTGTAATAAAATATGAAAATTTAGAAAATGACTTAAGAAAAATTTTCAAAAAATTGAGAATTAAAAATAAAAAGATTTTAAAAGATCTAAAAAAAATCAAAATTCATGGAGGGTTAAGAAAAAATTTGATTACAAAAGAAAGTCTCACAATTAAACAAAAGAAAAAAATTAAAAAAGCAGCGAAATTTTTCTTCAAGAATTTTTACAGCAAGATACGTTAATAAATTATTTTTTATTTTCTAGTTCAATTATTTTATCAAGAATTCTTTTGTTTATTTTTTTGCTTCCTTCTAAAGTAAGGTGAACTGCATCATTAAAATATACGAAATTACTGTCATAGAATATACACTTATCAAGTGGACAAAAAATATCATCAGTTTTAATTTTAAATAAATTTGGGATATCTAGTGAATTGAAAAAATTAGTTATTTCCTCATTATATTTAATAAATATATCTTTTTTATAATTTACAGTGTCTAAAAGATAAAAATTTTCATTTTGATGATACTTTTTATTAAAAAAGTTTTCTTTAATCCTATCTCTTATGCTTTTAGGAGAAACAGGGGTTGGATAAATAAGTAAAATTTTATTATTTTTTGATAATTCGATTAATGATTCCTTTATCTTATTCTTTAAGTTTTGATTGCGTTCACTAATACTTAAATCTAATTTTCCCTTTTCAGCAAATTTTTCGTATGTTTGATATTCGATGATTTCATTTTTTTTGTTGAATTTTAATCTTTTTCCCAAGTACCAGTTATAATCTCCATAAAAAATTATATAACTATTTCTGTTTTTGTGAGTATCAAAATAATTTTTTCTATATTCATGTACTTTTTCATCCAAATACAATTTATTTTTTGTATCATATCTTACAAAATTTGGAAGGTATAAATTACTCGAATAACTCATATGTATAATTCTAATCTTTGTATTTTCTATTCTTGAAATAAAATCTTTTAAAAGAGAGTCAGCTAAGGAATCGCCCAATATAATAATATCAGCTTGATTGTTATCTAGTTCATTAAAAACACAAAATCCATTATCACCCAACCTATCATGACATTTAATTCCATTTTGCTTTATATTTCTGAGGTTAAAATTGTTATCTAAAGAACTCATGATTTTTAAGAAATGAGGCCTTTCTTTAAAGCCTTTGTTAATTATAGCTAAGTAATTAAATACCACTAATAAAATTAAGGCAAAAATAATTTGACTTAAAATAATTTTAAAATTTGTTTTTTTATTTCTGGCAGGTTTCTCAATTAAAAAATAAGAGATTATTGATATAATTATTATGAATAATGGAATTAATAATTTTATTGTACTTGTTAATTGGTACTCAGATATTCTTATAAAAGAAAATATTGGGTAATGCCAGAGATAGAGAGAGTAGGAAATTAATCCAGTTGAGACGAATAATTTTGAAGAAATTACTTTTGTAAAAAATTCATCTTTATTAGAATACCATATAATTAGCGATACTCCAATTATAGGAATTAAAGTAATAAATGAAGGATGAAACATTCTATCATTAAAAAAAATAATTGAGGAGAAAATTAAAAATAATCCTAAACCTGTGAATAAAGAGTTTGAATAATCATTTTTTTTTAAACGATTATATTTTAATTCCCAGTATGAAAGCAGTGAACCTGTCAGTAATTCCCATCCTCTAGAAGGAAGCATATAAAAACTTAAACTAGGTTGGTGTAAACTTAACCAATTTGCAAATATTAAGCTAAGAAATAAACCTGTTAAAATTAATGGCATTAATAAAGATCTAGAGATCTTAAAAATAACAAAGATTATAAGTGGAAAAATTATATAATATTGTTCCTCCACAGATAGGGACCAAGTGTGGAGAAATGGTTTTAAAAAACTGTCAATAGCCCCATATTCAAGGCCAGAATAATGAAAATAAAAATTTGATCCAAAACCAATTGAGTAAAGTAAAGATTTTGAAAAATCGACTAATGAATTTGGTAGAATTATAAACCAGGCTAATGGCAGTGATACTAGCATCACAAAAAATAAAACGGGAATTATTCTCCTTATTCTTCTTTCATAAAAGTATCTGAAAGAAAAATTTCCAGTAAAAAATATTTCTTTAAGTATTATTGAGGTTATTAAATATCCAGAAATTACAAAAAAAATATCTACACCAATAAAACCCCCTTGAAATAAATTAAAGTCTAAAAAGGAGACTTTAGAATGGTACAAAATTACAGCTATAACTGCTATTGCTCTTAGTCCGTCTATTTCTGGTCTATATTTTATCTTCATCTCAGATTATGACGAATGTATACATTTTTATATTAATAATGACAAAAAAAATATAAATTATACTATGTTTAATCTTTACCTGTATAAATATAACAGACTAATTAAAAAAATTGAAAAAAAGTTTCATATTAGTTTATTCTTCCTATCAATATTTAGGTTATTTTTAATATTGATTGAAAAAATTTACTTTAAAAAACTTGATACAAGTCAGGTATCAAAATTTTCAAATTATTTTTTAAAAAAAAATATGCTTTCAAAAAAAAATAATATTATCTCTGCAGGTATTGCCGATGAAAATAGTTTTGAAAAAAATGTTTTTCAAAGTATTGAAGTAAATAAAATGATTTGTATCGATCCAACTGATATAGCTCAAAATACTATGGAAAATTTAAAGTCAGATAATATATTTTTCCTTAAGTGTGCATTATTTGACAAAATTGGTGAAATTAAAATTTTTAAACCTTTTTCTAAAGATAATTATAATTTATCTTTAGACAATCTGTATCAGAGTCAAAAATATGAAATTGTAAAAACGACAACAATTGATGAAATTATAAGAAATTTTGAATTAGAAAAATTGGATATAGTAAAACTTGATGTAGAGGGCGTGGCAGATAAGGTAATAATTTCTATGCTTAAAAAAAATATATATCCATCACAAATTGTGTTTGAAATAGAAAGACCTATGAGTTTTTTGAGACAATTTGAATTTTTTAAAAGAACTCTCAAGCTAGTAAAAATTCTTAGTAAAGAGTATGAATTGTACAGTTATACAGAAAAAAAATTGGGTTTTAGAATTGAAATTTTAGCAACTCTTAAAAATTAATATATGTGCGGTATCTATTTTTTTACAAAAAATTCTCTTGTTGATAAAGAAAATATCAAAAAAAATTTAAAGCATAGGGGACCTGATTATAATGGTCAAATTGATCTGGAACATTCAATAATTGGTTTTAATCTTTTATCTATAAGAGAAAAAATTGATTTTTCTAAACAACCAATGATTACAGAAAATGAGAAATTTATCATAGCATTTAATGGTGAAATTTATAATACTAATAGATTAAAAAGAGAGTTCAATTTAAAAGTATCAAGCGACTCTGACTCCGAAATATTAAATTGTTTAATAAATCTTAAAGGACTAGACTTTATAGAATATATAAAAGGCATGTATGCAATTATTGTATATGACAAAGATAATAAATCAGTTCATGCATACCGAGATAAATCTGGACAAAAAAATTTATATTATCTAGAGGAACATAATTTTTTTATAATCTCTTCTGAGATACATACTCTATTTGAGAGTCGAATTTTAAAAAAAAAAGTTAATTACAACTCTATTTATGAAGCATGTTCTATTGGATATAATCCTAACGAAAATACAATTTTTTCAAATATTAAAAAATTATTACCTGGTCAAAAAATTGAATACAGATTATCTAAAAATCAAATAATTAAGAATTTTTACGAACAAAAAAATAACAACTTCGAAAACGCTACAATATACGAGAGTATTGATGAAACAATTAAGAATCATCTTTTATCAAAAAGCAGAATAGCAATTAATATTAGTGGTGGGTTAGACTCAAATATAATTTTACATCATTCGTTAAAATATAGACCAGAAATAAACTTATTTTGTACATACTTTGAAGGTGCAAATGACGAGTATAATTATGATTATAAAATAGCTTCGAAAATTGCGAAAAAATTTGGTTTAGAGGTTATTAAAACAAACATTACAGAAAAAGATTATGTAGAAAAGTTTTATGACTCTTTCTCGCTGGTAGAGGAACCAAATAGAAATATTGGTAATCCTGGGTATTATTTAAACTACATTAATCAGAGTTCGAAAGGTTTTAGATCAGTTTTGACTGGAGACGGTGGTGATGAAATTTTTGTAGGATATCCTTGGTATAGAAAAGGTAGATTTAGAGAATTTTTATATAAGTATTCTTATTTTTTTAAATTATTTAAATACCCAGAAGTAAACAATTTTTATGATAATTACGAAAGATATAACTCATGTAAGAAATTTGAAGATTTTTTTGTATTTGATAAAAATCAATTTAATAAAAAAAAATTATTGAATATCTCAAAGAATAATTTTGAAAGTTTCCTTGAAAGTTCTCATCAAATTAAAAATATAATAAGTTGGGATAAAAACAAACTAGTTTTAGATCAGTTTAATTGGCTATCTAGTGAAGTATTAATAAGAGCTGATAAACTATCGATGAGACAATCGTTAGAAGTAAGAAATCCATTTTGTGATTATGATTTAAGAGTAAAAATGTTACAAGATTTGAATAATTTTAATTTTAATTCATCAATTAACAAAAAACAAATTAGAGATATTTATCAAAAAATTTTGCCTTCAGAAGTCGTGAGTGAAAAAAAGAAGTATGGCTGGAGGTGTCCACATAATTGGATGAACAATAAGATAATTAAGAGTTTGTTAATTGATTTAATACCAAAAAAAGAGTCTGCTTTTTTTAATTGGGGGAAGATTAAAGAAAGCTTAATAAATAACAAAATTTCTTTGATGGATCGTAGTATAGCGCCAATTATATCAATAGTTATTTTAAATGATTATCATAAACTAGATATTTAAAATTATGAATATTCTTTCAAATTTCAATAAAGAAAAAAATTTTTTTTTACATCCTTTTCCACATATCATTTTAGATAATCCAATAAATGAAAACGATTATAAAAAATTAAGTGATGAGTACGAAAATTTTGAAAAATATTTTAGTGGATTGAATGAGTATAAGGAAAACAATATAAGGTTACAATTTAGTGATAAAGAATTTAAAAAGTTAAATTTTGAAACACCTCATTGGGAAAAATTTCTTAATATTCATACTTCTCAAGAATTTTTGAAAACACTTGTAAATATTTTTCATGATAATCTTTCAGAATTATATCCAAATTTGAGTGAAGATCTTAGTAAAGTACTTTCAGATAAATATCTTTATGAAAACTCTGAAGAAATAAAATTACTATGCCAACCTGGAGTCAATACTCCAGTATATAAGGAGAATACTTTTAATAGAGGTCCTCATATTGATAAACCAAATACAATTATCGCAGGGCTATTTTATTTAAAAAAAGATGATGATGAGTCAAAAGGTGGAAATTTTGTAATTAATGAAAAAATTGGAAAAATTTCTTTTGTTCCAAAAGCTGAGGTTAAAGAAGTTAATAATGTAAAAATATGTAAAGAAGTTAAATATACAAGAAATAAGGTAGTGTTTTTTTTAAACTCACTAGACTCAATACATAGCGTTTCAATTAGAGAAAAAACAAATTATTGTAGAAGACTTGTAAATTTCAATCTTAAATATTACGGGCCTAAGAAAACATTTAAAATAAATTATTCAAATAATTTTTTTAAGTCAATATTCAAAAAGTTTTTTTGATTGTTATCATTCTATAAAATATTCACTTTATCCTTTTCTATACTGATTACTTTATCACAATGACTTAAGTTTTCTTTGTTATGACTTATAAAAAATATAGTTTTTGAACCCTTTAATTTGTTTATACATTCTACAATTTTTTTCTCTGTCGTATAGTCTAGTGAGCTAGTTGGTTCATCTAAAACAAGTATTTCTGGACTAAAGTAAAGTGCTCGAGCAATAGCTATTCTTTGTTTTTGACCTTGGGAAATGAAATTTCCATTTTCTCCAATTTTAAAGTTTTCTTTTTCAGGTTTCATGTTTATTAATTCATTCAACTCAGCATCATGAATACATTTTTTAAACTTTTCTATGTTAATATTGTTTTCACTTTCTCCTAAACAAACATTATTTTTAATACTATCATCGATCAAAAAAGTATCTTGAAAAACATAAGAAATTTTCATCTCTTTATATAATTTTTTTATTTCTTTATCGTCTAATATTATTTGACCTTGATTTGGACTGATTAAACCCAAAATTAATTTAACTAAGGTTGTTTTTCCTGAGCCACTTGAGCCCATAATTCCTATAAATTCATTTTTTTTAATATTAAAATCTAAGTTATTAAAAATTTCAGTATTTCCATAAGAAAATGTTACTTTTTTAAGATTAATATTGCTAAAATTTTTAAAATTATATTTGATCTCTTCATCAGGATTATTTTTAGAATTTTTTATAGTTTGAAAATGGTCCCAATTAATATCAGATAGTACTTGAATTTGATACTTTAGGAAATTGATTTGATTGAATGAATATAATATTTTTGAAAATGCTGGAATTAATCTCAAAATTATTAAACCTAACATACCCAACAATGGGAGCATCTCATTAGAAAAATTTTCATTTTTAATGAAAACAATATAAAAAACTAAAAGCGAAAAAAGAACTATAGCCGAGGTCTCTACAATTACTTTAGGCAATTGATCAGAGACATTCTTAAGCAATTGAATACGAAATGACTGAAAATTATTTAGTTGAAAAATTTTAAGAAAGAATTTTTCCTTGTTGAAAATTTTGATTTCTTTTATTCCCTCAAAGGTTTCATTCATATTTTTGAGAACTGCAGCTTGAAGTCTTGAGGCTCTTTTCCCCCAAATTTTTAATTTTTCTCTTAAAAAACCAAAAGCGATTAATATTGATACCAAAAGTACTATTAGAACAAAAAAAGCTTTTATTTCAATTACAAAAAAAATTAACAAAATTAAAATTAAGGCTGTAAAAATTTCAATAAAAACTTTAATAATCAAATCTAATGATTTTGTTAAGTCTCGACCAAAACTGATATTTCTGATTATAGTTGCTTTATTGATATTAAATATTTCTTTAAGATCTTTAGATAAGTAAGTTTTATAAATTCGATTCATCAAGTTTTCTTGGAGCTTAAAAACAAACTTTCCAGAAAACCATAAAAATAACAAAATGCAAAAATTTTTAAAAATAAATAAAACACAAAAAATTGAGAATGTTATAAATACTAAATTGTAATCTGGAAATAATTTTGAGATAAAATTAAGTTTTTCTGGGATTTCACCTACCACTAAAGAACTAACGATTGGATAGATTGAGCTAATACTCAATACCTCTATAAAACTTATAATTAATGTGCCAAAAAATAAAAATATAAAGTGTGTAGTTTTTACACCGCTAATTTTAAATATTTGGAAAATTGTTTTAAACATATTTTAGTGTTTTAATAAAATTTAGTGTCTATAAATAAATATTTTTTTAAAGTATAAGTAATAAAAATTCGATAGCAAAATAATATAGATATATGATTGATTCTAATCTTTCAACTATTAGAAAAAGCAAGAAAATATGAAGTTAAAAGATTTTTTAATTAATCAAAACGAAAACTTAGAAAAGGCTATTAAGAAAATTAGTTCAAATCACCAAAGAACTTTGTTTGTTACAGATAACAAAAATAAGTTAATTGGCTCGATTACAGATGGAGATCTCAGATCTTTGCTATTACGTTCAGGTGAAAAAAAAGATTTGCAGGTTAAAAGATTAATGAATAAGAAACCTCTTTATTTTTTTTCAGGTGAGTATAAAAAGGACAAAGAAAAGAAAATTATTAGAGAAAATATTAAAATTATTCCTATAGTAAATAAAAAGCTTAAAATTTTAAAAGTAATTCAAAGTGAAAATGTAAGAAGAATATTTTTGACAAAAATACCATTATTAATTGTCGCTGGAGGACTGGGAAAAAGATTAAGACCAATTACTAATAAATCTCCAAAACCAATGATTAAAATCAATGGAAAGCCTATTTTGGAATATATTATTAATGATGCTAAAGAACAGGGAATAGAAAAAATAATTATATCAATTGGATATCTAGGTAAAAAGATAATAAAACATTTTCAAAATGGAAAAAAATTTGGTGTCAATATAAAGTATATTTCAGAAAATAAACCTTTAGGGACAGCAGGATTTATAGGCAAGCTCAAAAATAAAAAAATTAAAACATTATTAGTTACTAATGGAGATGTGATGTCAAAAATTGATTATTTCTCGCTTTTAAATTTTCATAAACAAAAATGTTCAAATGCAACTATGGCTGTAAAAGAATATCAAATACAGAGTAAGTTTGGAGTAGTAAAAGACTTAAAAAATAAGTTTATAAAGGTAGAGGAAAAGCCTACTTTTAAGTATTTGATAAATGCAGGACAATATGTGTTGGAAAATAATGTTTTTAAATACATTAGAAATGGAGAGAACATAGATATGCCAAATTTTTTTATGAGATTAAAAAAATTAAAAAAGAAAATATTTATTTATGCATTTTCAAATAATTGGTCTGATATAGCTAATGAAAAAGATTTAAATAATTTTAAAAAAAATTTTGAGAAATTTTATGAATGAGTTTAATTTTAATTTTTTTGAAAGAGGAAAGATAGCATTAATAACTGGCTCAACAGGAAATTTGGGTCAAAGAATTGCTGAGAGTTTCTCTAAATTTAAAACAAATTTAATTTTAATAGATTTTAATGAGAAGAAATTAAATAAACAAAAAAAAATTTTAAAAAGGAAATATAATAACAAAATAAAAACTTATTATTGTGATTTTAGTAAATCTGATAATAGGGATCTTGTTTTAAAAAAAATTTTTAAAGAAAATAAGAAAATTGATATAATTATTAATAATGCTTCAATGGTAGGTGATATAAAATTAAAAAATTGGAATTCTAAAGTTAGTGAACAAAATATATATAACTGGAAAAAATGTTTTACTATAAATTTGGAGTCTATTTATTCTACAATTAAAATTTTAGAAAAAAGATTAAGAAATAGTAAAGATCCTTGTATCGTTAATGTTAGTTCTATTTATGGATTTTTAGCACCAGATTATAAAATTTATAAAAATACAAATATCAATAATCCAGTCGCATACTCAGTCTCAAAGGGTGGATTGATAACACTTACTAAGTTATTTGCATCTTATTTAGCACCTAAAATAAGAGTAAATTGTTTGTCTCCGGGAGGAATTTTAAGAAAACAACCAAAGAATTTTATTAAAAATTATGTTGCAACTGTTCCTCTAAAGAGAATGGCTAGTGAGGAAGATGTGGTGAACGTAATTCTTTTTCTGTCATGTAAAATGTCAAAATATATCACTGGACAGAATATAGTAGTTGACGGTGGAAAAAGTATAATTTAACAGGAATATTTTTGATGAATAAACAAATTCAAATAATAAAATCTTCTGAAGGAAATAAGTATTTTGAGAGAAATAAAATTTATGAATATGATTTTGATTTTAAAAAAATAAACAATTTAATTAAATCTTCAAATTTAAAAGCGAACTCGATTTTAGAAATTGGAAGTGCGAATGGTAGAGCACTTGATATATACAGCAAACTTTTAAAACCAAAAAAACTTTTTGCGGTTGAATTATCAAAAAAGGCGATTAAAGATGGTAAGAAAAGATATAAAAAAATTAAGTTTTTAAATATTTCATCTTTGCAAATTGACAAGATAAAATCAAAGTTTGACTTGATAATATGTGGTGCATTTTTATATCAATTAGATAGAGAGCAAATATTCAAACAATTTGACTTAATTTCAAATTTACTTAATGAAGATGGATTTTTAATAATTAAAGATTTCGACCCTTTATTTAAACACTCAAATACAAATGTACATAATAAAAGATTAAAAAGTTTTAAGTCAAATTACGATAACTTTTTGATTGAAAGTGGTTTATTTGAACTTATCTATAAGCACAAATATCAAGATGCGCACAAAAGAGATAAAAAAAAATTCAAATCATCATCAGTTTCGTTATCTCTTTACAAAAAAATAAATTTTGTTAATTCTTATCCTGAAAATTTGTAAATGAATTATTATCTTAAGTTAGAAACAATTTCCTATGAAAATATTTATTTTGTATGAGACTTATAATATTGAGTTTTTTGGAAAGTATATTTTAGGTAAGTATTTAATTTCTAAAATAAAACAGCCTATAAAAGTTTATATTGGTTTTTATAGAGACTTGATATTGAAGATATATAAATGCAAACCAAATGAAAAGGTAATCATAATTGGAAATCAAATTTATAGTTCTAATAAAGTTTTAATTGATTTTTACAAATATAATAATTTTTATTTTTATCCCCAACATGAAGAGGAACATTCTCTATTTTCAGTTAATAAAAAAAATTATTTAAATAATTTAATCAAAAGAAAATATTTTTTTAGATTTAAGAAATACCTTTGCTTTAACAATGAAACAAAAAAGATATTTAAAAATTTTTTAAATCTGAACGACGATAGATTTCAAGTTGTTGGTAATGCAAAATATGATTTTCTAGACTTCTTAAAAAATTCAAAAAATTTTTCAAGAAGTCTTATAAAATATCATAGTAAATACATTCTTGTTGCTCTTCCAGATAGTTTCTTTAAAAACGCTTTAATTTATATAAATGAAAGAAAAGAAAATTCAAAAATAAGTATTAATCACAAATATGATACTATCATTGGAAATAGAAGCAGAAATGAACAAATTTCTCTTTATTATTATATGAAAAGTTTTTTAAAAAATATCTCAATTTTAGCAAAAAATAATAAAAAATATCAAATTGTGTTAAGACCACATCCTTCAGATTATGAGCATTTAGATAAATTAAAAAAATCTTTTAAAAATATTAAAAATATAAAAATTAATACAAATCATCAAATTTATCATTGGATAAAAAACTCTGAATTTGTCATCTGCTCACCAGCTTCACCAGTTATTGACTCCTCAATATTAAAAAAAAAAGTAGTTTGTTTTTATGATAAATCCAACAAATTCCATAAATTCATTTTTTCAAAACACCCATCATTAAAATTTAAAAAAATGAAGATTCTTAAAAATTTTAGTAATTTCTCAATAAAAAATCTAAAAAAAAATTCTTCAATACCAATTGTTTCTTCAAACATACTTCCACCAAATAAACCCCATTACAAAAGTGTTTATGAGGAATTGAGTAAGATCAATTTTAAAAAAAAGGAGATTAATATTTTTTTTCATGATCTAATGTTTAAAAAGGTAATAAAATTTATAGAAAAACAGAAAAAAGTTGGTGACTACGGTATTGAAGGAGCAAAAAAATTTAACTCAAAATTTAAATTTAGTATTCAAAGATTTTTAGTAATCATCTTTTTTTGGAATAATCCATTAAAATTTGATTTTTTAAACATTTTAAGAAAATTTACACTTGGTAGGTCTTACACCATTGCAGACTTAGGGGAATGGCACGGGGGTCTAAACCAGAAAATTGATATTAAATCATTGATTAAATTTGATAACCACTTTAAAAAAATTTTTAAATTTTTTAAAGAGAGTAAAGTAACAATAATTGGAAAAAAAGTTTTGATATTAAAAAAACTATAAATCGAAATTATCTAAATAATTGCTGATATTTTTTTTAAGATTTTTTTTTAAAATAAAGATTTTTTTCAAATTTAATTTTTCTTTTTTTATTCAATCTGAAAACCTTTTCTATCTCTTTAATAATATTTGATTTATTCTCTTTTACATCAAACACACTTTTAGGCTTTAGCCTTCCAAGCTGTCTATTTCCAATATTTATAGATGGGCAAGAAAAAAAATTTGCCTCTTTTATCCCACTAGATGAATTTCCAACACATATTCCATTTTTATTATTTCCAGCAAATTTTAATAAAGAATGATAGTAAAAAGATCCTAAATTTTTTATGAAAATTATATTTTTATTTGATTTAGTTTTAAAGATTTCTTTCGTTATCTCTCGATAAAAAGGGTCAAAGTTAGGAGAAGTAACTATTATTTTCCAACCTTTATTAGATAAATATTTTAATGCTTCTAAACATATCTTAAAATTTTTCAAATTTAAATTACCAAGTATGGGAATTGGGTGATATGTAAATAATAAAAACTTTGTTTTTTTATCTATAAAATTTTTTTTTAGAAAATTTTTGAATCTATTAACATGATTTCTTTTTGAATAATTTTCGTGAAGAGATAATAAACCAATATTTTTAATTTTTTTTTTATCTATACCCATTTTGATTAAATTTTTTTCTGAGTTTTTATTTGAGACAAAATGAAAATCAGAAATTAAAGATATCGCATGTCTAATTTTATCATCATAAGTACCCCCAGAGGTTTGATCTCCACCTTCGTAATGTATGATTGGTATTTGATACATAAAGCATATATTTGCAAAGATTAAGGACTCAAACCTATCTGAAAAAACGAAAGAGTAATCAAATTTTTTGTCTTTTAGATAATGAGATATTTTACCGTATAATTTTGATAAGTATGAATTTAAATTAGTTATATTATTCGTATTACCTTTTATATCTAAAACCTTGGATATTTTTATTTTATCTTTAACTATATTTTTTTTAAAAGAACCAAACTCTTTCTTTAAGTGAGAACCAGAGAGAAGAAAACTAACTTTAAATTTTTTTTGGAGACTTTTTATAGCTACTTTTTGAAATGTATATTCGGCTCTATTGCCTGAAAAAAAAATTACATTTTTTTTTTCATTAAAAGTCTCTTCTTTTTATTTGCGTATCTTTTTTAATATATCTCTTTGCTTTTTTGCCAATTAATTTATTCAAATTCTCAGCAAGAAAATCACCTGTGCCAGGCCTTTTGACCCATAAATTTTTTATTGAAAATTTTTCTCCTGGCTTTATATCTTCAATAGCGACAACAGAAGCAAATGCAAATTTCATTGTATTTTTTTCTTCTTTAGGTGGTTTTTTATTTCCTGGAACTGCCTTTGAAAGCATTTTTGAATACCTAATTAATTCTTTCAATTTTTTAAAGTTTATTGAAGCCGCAACATCAACACCTTTCCTTGCATAACTATCAACAAAATGTTTTTCTATAATTTTGGCGCCCTTTGCAATTGCAGCATAGGATGTGTAATTATCACAAGTATGATCAGATAAACCTATTATTGCTTTAGGAAAATTTTTTTTCAATTGATCTAAACTATTAAGTCTTATTAAGTTATATGGAGTTGGATATAAATTTGTTGTATGGAGTAATGCATATTTAATTTTATGCTTTTCAATTATTTTCACAGCTTTTTTAATAGATGGTATATCATTCATGCCAGTAGATAAAATTATAGGTTTTTTAAACTTACAAATATACTCGATTAAGGGATAATTATTACATTCTCCTGAGCCTATTTTAAATGCTGGAACACCTAACTTGTGAAGCCTTAATGCTGCTTCTCTAGAGAATGGTGTGCTTATAAAAATCATTTTTTTTTTTAAAACATATTTTTTCAAATTTTTTTCATGATTTGGTGATATCGAACATTCATCAATAATTTTGTAAATACTTTTATTTGCATGAACTGGAATTATTTTTTTTGCTTCAAGACTCATTTCTTTTTGAGCAATATGGGATTGATGTTTTATTATTTCTGCACCAGCTTTTTTTGCAGAATTTACTAATTTTTTTGCAACAGAAAAATTACCATTATGGTTTATGCCTAACTCAACTATTATGAGAGGAGGAGAATTATTTGATACAACTCTATTACCAATTTTAAACATTTAATTACATGTTGTATTGATTTATATGATTTTTATACTTTGAGAAATTTTTAGACTCTCTAAACCAATTTATTGTTTTGATAATAGCAACTTTATAATTTTTTGATGAATCATATTTAGGTTTCCACTTTAATTCTTTTTTTATTTTTTTGTTATTTCCTATTAGATTATATACCTCTGCTTTTCTTAAACGACTTTTGTCAGTTTTAATTGTTGGAGATTTTCTTAGATAATTTGAAATCTGATCAATAAAAAATTTAATTGAAAATGATTTTCCATATGAAATATTAAAAACTTTACCGATTGATTTTTTTTCAAATAAAATTGTTTTTAAACCATTAATAGTGTCGTCAATATACACGAGGTCTCTTTTTGGTTTAATATTACCCAGCTTAAGAACTGGTTTTTTTTTATTTTGATTTATCATTTGAGTTATTATTGTGGGAATAATAGCTCTCAAAGATTGTCTTGGACCAAAAGTATTAAACGGCCTTGCGATAGCAATTGGTAATTTATTTGATTTACATAAAGATATTGCAATACTTTCTGAAGCTATTTTAGATGCAGCATACGGAGACTCTGGATCAAGCATATCAGGTTCATTAAGAACAGTATTTTTTTTAGTTATAAGATTTCCATAAACTTCGCTAGATGAAATATGTAAAATTTTCTTTATTTTTTTTTGCTCTAGTGCGGCTCGTGTTAAGTTTAACAATCCATTAACATTAACATCGTAAAAGATGGACGGATTTTCAAAAGAATATGCGACGGAAATCATCGCAGCCAAATTCACTATAGCATCACATTCTTTAAGACCTTTTTTAACACTATCATAATTCGTAATATCCCCATAAACAATTTCTAAATTTTTATGGTGCTTAATATCTGACAACCAGCCAATATTTTTATTTGAGGTATATCTTACAAAAGCTCTTACCTTATAACCATCATTTAGCAAACTCTCAGTAAGATGTGAGCCTATAAATCCAGAAGCACCAGTGATAAATATCTTTCTAAAAAATTTTTTTTTCATTAGACCTTAAACTTTAAATTTTAAAATACCCATATAATTTTTTTTTAATCATCATAACCTTCTTTATTAACATTGTGTCTTAAAAAAAACTTATTTCCTTTTTTTGCCCATAAATGTGGTGACCTAAATCTATTGCAAAGTTTATCGAATTCATCTTTTTTAATTTCCAAATAATTTAAAACATCCATAAGGTATTTATCAGGATATTCTCCATCATATTTCTTTATTAAAGCTTTAGCTTCCTTTAATGTAATATGATTGTTCCTAATTTCTTGACTAGCATCATATGAACATCTTCCGTGACCATATTTTATAAAAGTTGTAAAGTAATGCAGATCATCTATTTTATCGTCTATACTTGAATATTTACTAAAACTTCCTTGTGTTCGTTCTGGTCTAGCTTTAAATCCAGTGTGCTCAACAGAGTAGTAATAAGCTTCTTGGGGGATCCATTTAATATAATAGCCTAAATGATGCACCTGAAAATTCTTTTTTATATCTTTCATTTTTGTGGGTAAATATAAGCTTAAATCTTTTTTAGAAAACTTATATTTTGAGATTAATTCTTTCACTTTAACTCCAGCTAAATAAATATTATTTGTTTTTGTCGCATAATAACTTTTATTTCTTAATGAAGTTGAATTTTCAACAATTGGATTTCCCCACTCACCATCTGGATCGCCATAAAAAACTAGATCTATGTTAAATTTATTTGCAATTTTAGGTACAGCATGTTTTTGACCCATTACAAAAGTTTGAAACGGATGTAACAATTTTTGAAGAGATAACTTTGTTAATCTTCGTAATACTTCTGGATTGTAATTTATTGTTATGTTGTCAAAACCACCTTTTTTAATCCAACTTAAAAAATTATCCTTTCCGTAATCAGTATAAAGTATTGGTGGCCAAGTAATTGTGAGGGGATTCATATCATATTTATATTTGAGTAAATGAGATGCGTATACACTGTCTTTTCCCCCACTTCCAGCAACAATACAATCGTAGTCGATACCATTGCCTCTTTTTTTTTCTAATAGTTTTAGTAATTCATTCTCCCTTTTTTTCCAATCAATTGAATCATCTTTTTTTTTTGCATAACTACATGCATCACAAACTCCGCTTTCACTTATATATAAATATTTAGCACCTTTTCTGTCGAAAGTATGTTGATATTCTGGATAAGAAGTTGGAAATTGATTGGAAAGGACGCAGCTATTACAAAATATTATCTTTTTAGGTAAATTAAAGAGTGTTTTCATATGAGTTTACAAAATTTTTAAAATTCTTATATATTGTTAAGCCCCTATCTGAACTTTTCTCTGGATGAAACTGTAGAGCAAAAATATTTTTATAGTTAAAAGAAGAAATAAATTTAAAATTTTCATAAGTGGTAAAACTAGTTTTAATATTTTTATTTAAAATATCTACATAATATGAATGAACAAAATAAAATGAGGATTTTTTGCCAATATTTTGATAAATTTTATCATTTTTTGCTATTTTCACAGAGTTCCATCCGGTATGCGGAACCCTAAATTTTTTTTTAAATTTTTTACATTTTCCTTTGATAATTCCAAAACCTTTGACCCCTTTACTTTCCTCACTTTGATCGAGTAGTAATTGCATTCCCAAACAAATTGCTAGTGTTGGTTTTTTTTGTAAAATAATTTTTAAGGTTTCAAAAATTTTCTTTTTTTTTAAATTTTTAATAGCTGCTCCAAAAGTACCAACTCCTGGTAAAATTAATCCATGACATTTTATAATATCTTCTTTTTTATTAATTACTTTGTAGTCAATTTTTGAATATTTACAGGCAGCTTTTACACTTTCTAAATTACTTAGATTAAAGTCAATTATCCCAATTTTTTTATTTTTCATTTATATTCTCACTTTAATTTTTTTTTTCTTAAGCAATCTTTTTATTAATTTTATAGAAATTTTTTTTTTTGGATTTATATTTTTATCTAAGAAAAATTCATTGCCTTCTTCGCTTGAATTTTTATTACTTTTATCTAAGTTAGAATAATGCAATATACTGGATAATGTGACACCATTTATATGATTTTTTTTTAAAAATTCATAAATATGTTCGGGTCTACCGATGCCACCTCCAAATATAGTCGGCACATTTAGTTTACAATTTTTTTTAATCTTTGAAAATAATTCAAAGTTTAAACCACTTTTATTTCCATCATTATCAATGCTTGTAATACATATTTCACCTATTCCCCTTGATTGGGCTTCGTGTATCCAATCCTCCACTTTTTTTCCAGAATTGTCTCTTCCAAAATTGTAGTAACAGAAAAAATCATTTTTGATTTTTTTTGCCTCTATATTTGCACATATTGTAGAGCTCCCTAAATTATCTGCTAAATTACTTATTAATTGAGGTTTTTTAAGAGCAGCGGTATTAATCATTATTTTATCAGCCCCCGATTTTAGTAATTCTTTAGCATCATCTAAAGATCTTACACCGCCTCCAGCCGTAATAGGAATAAAAATATTTTTTGATGTATCTTTTAAAACGCTTTTTATATTATCTCTTCCATATAAACTTGCTACAATGTCATGTATTATTAATTCATCTGCACCGTCTGAATAATATTTTTGTGCATAATGATTTGGGTTTCCTAAAGACCTGAAACCTTCAAAACAAATGCCTTTGATCAAATTTGGACCTTTGATATCTAGTCTTGGAATTATCCTTGTAAACACAATTTAGTCTATTTTGGTTCTGTTAATCTGTTAAATCCCATTTGTTTTACCGGCCCATTTAACTTATTTTTGATATCACCTGATTTCAAAGAAATTGAAATTTTATTAAATACTTTAAAGCAAGCATCTTTATAAATTTTAAGTGACTGTTTATCATGCTTATAATTTGCATAACATTGATTTGTGCAAAGAATTTTGTATTTCAACATTTCTTGAATAAAATAGGTTAATACCTCAGGCCAGTTAGGGCACAAGATCTTAAAAGAAGCTAAAGGATCAATACCTGAAATTTCTATGTCAAGATTATTTCTTTTAGCTGCCTCTAGCCATATTCTTTTTATCTGCTTGCCAGTTTCTATTAGTTTTTTTCCTAATTTAAGTTTTTTATATTTTTTAATAAATGCTAGTGCAGATGCAGGACCAACTTTCTCAGTCCAAAACACACTACTTACAAATGTTTTTAAAGCATAATCCATTATTTTTTTTCTACCTATAATCGCTCCCATGGGGATTCCATTTGCAATAGTTTTTCCATAAATGACAATGTCAGGTGTTACATTGACTACCATATGAGATCCTCCAGAATTTAGTCGCCATCCAGATGTGATCTCATCAAAAATTAAGACAGTATTATTCTTTTTTGCTAAACTTTTTAATTTTGATAAATATCTTTTATTTGGAAATCCTTCTCTACAAGGTTCTATTACTATTGCAGCAGCTTTTTTTATGTTTCTTTTGATTATATTTCTATAATCAGAGTCATTATTATATCTAAATGGTAAAACCGTACCAGAGAGTCCTTTAGGAACACCCAAAGGTTTAAGTCCAGGTAATAACTGGAAGTCTAAATTTTTTTTTGATTTATGATTTGCTGACAAATACCAATCATGCCAACCATGATATCCACAAAATAAAATTTTTTCTCTTTTTGTGTATGCTCTTGCTAGCCTAACAGCAATTCTCATACTTTCTCCACCACCTCTAACATAACGTACACCTCCTGCCCACTTATGATCTTTTAGAAGCATGTCAGCTAGTTCTACATCTTCAGGGGGGTTCAATGTTGAAATCGATCCTGATTTAATTGCTTTAATTGAGGCTTTATTAACATCTTTATCAGAATATCCCAAAACACAGGTTCCGGCACTTACTAGACTAAAATCATAATATTTTTTATTATCTAAGTCCCAAATATTAATTCCTTTTGCTCTTTTATAAAATGTTGGCCAATTTCCATCCTTAAGATACATTTCAGGGCGTTTACCCAAAAGTTGAGATACACCAGGAATTAACTTGTTTGCTTTAAGTAAATATTTCTTTGTTTTAGTCATTTTTAATAGTTAAGATTATCTAAAATCTCAAATTTTCTTGAGTATTTTTTTGATACATCGTTTACACCATTAATAATATTTTTAAAATAAAAATCATACATACGGTAAAATGCTTTTTCTTGATAGTTGAGCAAGTAAAGTCTAGGCAAAAACTTATTCAAATAACCTAAAATCATTTTTTTTGGATTTTTTTCATTTAATTCATATTTCTTTCCTGAAAAATAAATTTCTGTAGGATAATTTTCATCAGAAGAAAAATTAACCTCTATTGAACACTTTTTTTCCTGTTTGTTAATTAATTCTACAACTATTTTGTCATTAAAAGGTATATTTTCACTTGATCTTTTTTTGGAAGTTTTTGAAATCTTTAAATCTGTACCAATTAAGTATTCTGCTACATCAAGCCAATGAGGTAATTGAGCAGAGACAACATTTTTATTAAAATCATAATTTCCAACAAAATCCTTATAATATTGATTAGTCCTATTTTTTTTTACAGAAATTTTTAAATCCGAAACTTTATTCATATTTTTTTGAATTATTGGGATAAAAATATTTTGACTAACTTCTTGAATATTTAATTCATTCTCATTTTGTAATATTTGTAACTTTTTTAATTCCTCAGAATTTCTTACTAAAGGTTTTTCAACTATAAAGTTTTTTATAAATTTTGAAAGTGTTTGAATTGAACCTAAATGATCTTTTGTACTATTTGTTATAATTGCTACATTACAATTCTTAATCTCGCTATCAACTAAATTTTTACAAATGGAGATGTCAAACTTTTTAGAAAGATAATCTCTTCTTAATTTATCCTTGCCGTAAATAAACTCTATTTTACAATTTTTAAATTTTTTTAGTACTTTAATATGAGAATTTGTTATCTTGCTTGTTCCACATATTAATATTTTAAAACCATTCAACATTAGATTTAAAAATTTGTTTTGATAATTTAAATTTTCCCATTTGTTGAAACGTATCTAAAAAGCCATCTTTTCTTGTGGTGACAGTTGCTCTAGAACATGAATTACAAATCAAGCTATTCTTATCTTGATTGTACTTTTTTGCATAAATCTTTTTATGATAATCGAGCAATTTACCATTCCATATTTTTTCAATTCCTTCTTCAAAGACATTGCCAAATTTTTTTTTACCCTCTGCATCATCATCGCATAAGACTACAGATCCATCTACCATAATTTCTATACGTCTTAAAAGTTTGTTTTTAAAAAGGTTGCAACCTATAACAAAATTTTCTTTTGAAAAGTTGTCTGTATTTGCGGTAATTTTCCAGTCTCCTGTAATTCTATTATTAATCCATTTTTTTCTTCTTGACGTTTTTAATCCAATTTTTTTGAAAATATTTTCTAGGTTTTCAAATTCTTCATTTTCATTTTCATCTTCTTCTACCTCTGATAAATTAACTAATATATAAGATGCAATATTTGGGAAATCCCTAGTTACTTTTTTCAATCTTTCTAAAGTCACATCAAAGTTTACATTCATATATTTTTTAACTTTTTCACTATTAGAGCCTAAAATAGATATTGAGATTGGTTTTACTAAACAATCAAAATTGTCATTAAGAATTTTACAATACTTTTCATTAAACGAAACTCCATTTGTGGTTATTCGAACCTTAAATCCAAATTTTTTTGCATTTTCAAAAATTACATCAAGATCTCTACAAACTAATGGGTCTGAGTATCTAAAAGGATTTACTATTGTTGGACCTATGTAATTATATTTTTTTAACAACTTTCCAAAATCTGATAGAACAAAATTAATTTGTTCTCTTGACATTTTTTTCCCTCGATAATCATTGTCTTCTTGTAATCTTGTATATGGGCAAACAAAACATTTGGCATTACAAAGCTGTATAGGCTCAAATTCCAACTCGGTAGGAAATGGAAGTCGAGGCACTTTTAAAATACCATTTGCAATTTTTCTAACAACTTTTTTAATCATTTAAACTTTATAAATAGTCAAATAATCCTTACATTTCTTCACTAAAAAAATCAACTTTTTATTAAAAATTGTATTTTATTTTAATAATTATTATAAAAGATTATTGAAATTATAATTTTATTTCATCAATAAATTAAAATTATGTATAATAAAAAAAAAATCGTATGTTTAGTTACAGCTAGATCAAAAAGCAAAGGACTTAAAAATAAAAATATAAAAAAAATAAATAATTTAAGTTTAATTGAACACTCAGTAATTTCAGGAAAAAAGTCAAAATATGTAGATGACGTTTATATATCAACTGACTCTGTTAAATACGCAAAATTAGCAAAGAAACGCGGGGCAATTATTCCTTTCATAAGATCAAAAAATTTATCAGGGGATAAAGTTTTATCTATGAGAGTAATATTCAACTTCTTAAGTTACTTGAAAAAAAAAAAAATAAATTACGATTATTTGGTTTTGCTTGAGCCCACATCTCCTATGACTTCAAAGAGTGATATTGATAGGGGCATCAAGATTTTATTAAAAGATAAAAAGTTTGATAGCCTTGTTGGCATTTCTCAAATAATGAAGTTTGATTTAAAATCAATTTTTTCAATAAATAGATTTTCAAAAATTAGCAATATTAATAATAAAATAAGTAATAATTTTGATAGGAGAAAAAATAAAAAAATTTATTTTTTAGATGGAAGTATCTACATTAGTAAAATAGACAAGCTATATTCAAATAAAGGATTTATCACAAAAAAAACAAAAGGTATGATTTTTCCATATCATAAATCGTTTGAAGTAGACAATAAAGAAGATCTGAAAATTATAAAAACCATTTTTAAAAAATGAAATGAAATTAAATTATATATTTACTACATTTTCATTCTTATTTTTATTGTATGTATTTTATAGGGCTGAAATTTTTTATCAGGGTACAAAATCATTTTATTATAAACCATATTATTTCATATCTTTATTTCTAATATTAACATCAGTTTTATTATATTTTTTTTCAAAAAAAATTCGTACTTATTTTTACTTAATTTTTTTTTCAGTTTTCATCAGTTTTTATTGTTACGAAACATATTTATATTTTTACCTTAAGAGTATAGACAATTTAGATCTAACATCAAAAACTGTAAGGAAAGAATATTTCAATAAAACTGGAATGGAATATGACACAAGAAATATCCTAGAAGTTTACGGCGATTTAATTAAAGTTGAAAAAAAAATAAGTATAAATTTAGGGGATATTGGTTATTTTTTAAATAAACAAAATAATGATTTAAGGCTATTTCCTTTGGCTCCGTCAACATCAAATTCTAAAATTATTTATTGTAATGAAAACGGATACTATGCAACTTATGTAAGTGATAGATATGGATTTAATAATCCCGATAACCAATGGGATAAAAATGTTATCGAAAATGTATTAATTGGTGACTCCTATATTGAGGGATCGTGTGTGAATAGACCCGAAGATATAAGTTCAGTAGTTAGATCAAAATCTGGAAATACAACTCTTAATTTAGGAGTTGGTGGGAGTGGAATTTTAATTCAACTTGCGATCTTAGAAGAGTATTTAAAAAATAGAAAAGTTAATAATTTAATACTTTTTTTTTACGAAGGAAACGATCTCAAAAATCTTAAAAACGAGCTAGATATAAAATTATTAAGAAATTATTTGTTTAAAAACGGTTATTCACAAGAATTAATAAAAAAACAAGATGATCTAAACTTATTATTAGATGGATATTTAAAAAAGGTTTATAAGAAAAATTTAGATAAAAATAAAAGCTATCTGGTTCAAACAGATAAGAAAATTAAAGATGAAATTTTAAAAGGTATAAAACTTTATAGAGCTAGAAATTTAATTTTTAAGCCTCAGATGGATATTCCTCGAGAATTTGAACTTTCACTTAAAAAAATTAAAACATTTGCCGAAAAGAAGAATGCAAATATCTACTTTGTTTATTTACCAGAATTTAAAAGATTTAATAGTTTTTATTATAGTGAGAAGCAATTCAATCAAGTTAAAAATTTAGTGATCAATCAGAAAATAATTTTTATAGATACAATTAAAGAGATATTTGAAAAAGAAAATGATCCTCTCAATTTATTTCCTTTTAAACAAAGAGGACATTATACTTCCGAAGGATATGAAAAATTAGGTGAGTTAATCTTAAAAAAGATCAAATAAATAAAATATTTAATATAATGAATAAATAGATATAATTGTTTCATGAGAAACATTTTTAAATTACCTATAAAAGATTTTATGAGAAACCCAGTAATTAAAAATTCTTCATACAAAAGATTAATTGATTTATGTTTAAATATGTCAAAAAATAAGTCTAGAGAAAGCAACAAAAATACTAACGATTTATTAAATAATGGATATGTTATAATAGATGATTTTCTTACTGAAGGAAGATTTAATGCTCTTAAGGATTTACTTGACCAAATAAAAGATTTTAAAAAACAAGAGAACGAAGGTTTCATTTCATCAAAAAGAAATGTATCTCAAATGATATCTAAGGAGTTTTCAGAATTTGATTTTATAAATGAGTTAGTTCGAGATTTCTATGGTTTTAAGGAAATAGAAAAACCAAATATTGTTTATCACATAAATGAATGCTACCAAAAGATAGATTATAAAACTATAGACACATCTCAAAATTTACACATAGATAGAATTTACAATACTATTAAATTTTTTTACTTTATTTCTGACGTTTCAGAAAAAGATTTCCCATTCACCTTAATTCCAGGAACTCAAAGTGGTAAGTTGGATCCAAAATTTTATGATGAGGCTTTTTCAAAATTTTTAAACCCGAATGGATATCCATCATATTTAAAGTTAATTGAAAAATTTAAATTGAATAATGTGAAAAGTTTCAATGTTAAAAAAAATACATTAGTCATAGCTGACACATCTTGTTTACATAGACGAGGAGATTTTGAGATAGGTTCTAAAAGATTTCTTTTGTTGGGAAGTTATTTAACAACAGTATCTGTTCAAGTAATATTAAAAAACTTGTTTAAAAAGTTTAAGTTTCAATAAATATAAAATTTTTTTCAGTGCATAAATCAAGCCAATTGAGCTATTAGTACTGGTCAGCTGCACGCATTACTGCGCTTCCACATCCAGCCTATCAAC
>MDSZ01229729.1_pt1 | contig 26231 bp, 25 predicted proteins | sample 811201 | NCBI WGS metagenome assembly MDSZ01 (sample SAMN05326647, study PRJNA326480) | marine metagenome | isolation source: seawater | place: Indian Ocean: North | collected 2010 | reverse complement strand
ATAATGACTTGCTTGGCTGGATGGCAGAGTGGTTATGCAGCGGCCTGCAAAGCCGTGTACGCCGGTTCGATTCCGGCTTCAGCCTCCATAGTTTATAATTACAAAATAAACCAGAGATATATATGGATCAAAATAATCAAAACAATGATGAGATAAATCTTATAGAATTATTAAACGTCTTGCGGGAGAATGTTAATAAATTAGTCTATATTGTAGTTTTTTTTGCCCTAAGCTCAGTTATTTATTCATTCTTTCTGCCAGAAATTTGGAGATCTTCCACAATACTTGAGGTTTCATCAAAAATTTCAGGTGGAGGATCTTCTTCGGGTGGCGGTATACAGCTTGCCGGCATCAAATTAAAAGATGATAAATCTGATTCCTCAAAAGCACTTACACTCATTACTTCAAGAGATTTAGTAAAAAAAATTATAAATAATAATCAAGATGTTTTAGGATACTTGCTAGCTTTTGATGGTTATGACGCTTACAGAAAAGAAGATGATATCGATTCAAATAAATTTGATAATGAGAAAAAAGAATGGTTGGGAGAAAAGCCTCCATTCAACAGTATTTATCAAGCATATTTAGGAACCATTTCAGTAAGATATGATAAAGGAAATGGATTTATCTATCTGAGCGCTTCCCACGAATCACCAATATTCGCTGAGAAAATGCTTAATCTTGTTATCAAAGAACTAAACGATTTTGCTAGACAAAGAGATCTTGATGAAGCCAACAGATCACTTGATTATCTTTATGGAAAGTTAGATGAAACTTTTCAAGATAATGTCAAATTATCTATAAGTTCTTTAATTGAGGCCCAATTAAAGAAACAAACTTTAGCAAAGGTTAAGCAAGATTATCTAGTAGAACCTCTTGATAGTCCCTTTTTACCAGAGCAACGCTATTCTCCAAACAGACGTCAGATTTTAACCTATGGAGTTTTAATTGGACTGATATTAGGAATAATTTTTATATTGATGAGATATTATCTTAAAAAAAATAAGGTTCTGTAAAAATCTCTCCAAAAAATGAAAAAGAGCATCGGTAAAATTGCAATTATTGGTTTAGGCTATGTAGGTTTGCCATTAGCTGTAGGCTTTTCTAAGAAATATCAAGTTATAGGATTTGATCTAAATTCAAAAAGGATTAATGAGCTTAAGAACAATTACGATCATACAAAAGAGATTACCAAAACAGAACTCTCATCTCTATCAAATATTTTTTTTACAACAGAAAAGTCAGACTTAAATTTAGCAAATCACTTTATTATTACTGTCCCAACACCAATAACTAGTAATAATGAGCCTGATTTGAGCTATCTCATAGAGGCATCCAAAACTGTTTCAAAATATATTAAAAAAGGATCTCATGTAATATATGAATCTACTGTTTATCCGGGAGCTACTGAAGAAGTTTGTTTACCGCTATTAGAGAAAGGCACAAAATTAAAGTTCAATACTGATTTTTATTTGGGTTATAGTCCTGAAAGAATAAATCCTGGCGATCAGAATCATAAACTTGAGGATATTGTTAAAGTAACCTCTGGGTCCTCTAAGTCTTCAGCAAAGTTTGTGAATGAGTTATATGCCTCTATTATAAATGCTGGAACTTATATGGCTGCATCCATTAAAGTGGCAGAGGCAGCAAAAGTGATTGAAAATACTCAAAGAGATTTGAATATTGCTTTAATAAATGAGCTATCACTGATTTTCAAAAAATTAAACATAGATACAACTGAAGTATTAAAAGCAGCAAATACCAAATGGAATTTCCTTGATTTTCAACCTGGACTTGTAGGTGGACATTGTATAGGCGTAGATCCTTACTATTTAACATATAAATCAAAGAAAGTTGGATATGTTCCAAAAATTATTTTAGCCGGAAGAGAATTAAATAACTTAATGAGCAGAAACGTAGGCAAAGAACTTATTAAATTAATACTGCAAAAAAGATCAAAAAAAGGACCAATTAATATTTTGATATTAGGCATTACTTTTAAAGAAAACTGTCCAGATACAAGAAATTCTAAAGTGTTTGATTTAATAAATTATCTTAAATCCAAATCCTGTAATGTAGATATTTATGATCCTTTAGTATCAGATAACATAAACGGTGCATTCAAAGCATTAACTGAACTGAAAAGGAACAAAAAATATCACGGCATTATTTTAGCTGTTCCTCATAGTGCATTTAAAAGGATGGGAGTAAATAAAATTAAATCAATGCTAACTAAAAATGGAATTTTTTATGACCTCAAGTCTATCTTTGAGAAAAACCATTCTGATTTGAGATTATGAGAGAGGATATTAAAAAAGCACTTCAAAAAAAGAAATACACTTGGCTAATTACTGGTGTTGCTGGTTTCATTGGTTCAAATTTACTTGAAAGCCTTCTAACTAATAATCAATGCGTAATTGGTATTGATAATTTCGAGACTGGACATCAAGATAATATTGATGATGTAAAACAGTCAGTCTCTTCATCGCAATGGAAAAATTTTACTTTTCACGAAATAGATATCTTTAACTATACAGAATTAGAAAACGTTTTTAATGATGTTGATTTTGTTCTTCATCAAGCCGCACTAGGATCAGTCCCAAGATCAATTAGTGATCCAAAACGAACTAATGAAGTGAATATATCTGGATTTTTGAATGTCTTAAACATAGCTAAAGAAAATTTGGTGAAAGGTTTTATATTTGCAACTAGTAGTTCTGTATACGGTGATCACAAAACGTTACCTAAAAAAGAAAACTGCATTGGCAATCCATTATCTCCATATGCGATTACCAAACTTACAAATGAACTATATGCCAAAACATTTTCTGAGCATTATGGATTTAAATCAGTTGGATTACGATATTTTAATGTCTTTGGCAAACGCCAAGATCCACATGGTGCATACGCAGCTGTAGTTCCACGATGGATAAAGTCAATGATAGATAATAATGAGATTTATATTAATGGAGATGGAAGCACTACCAGAGATTTCTGTTATATAGAAAATGCAATTGATGCTAACATCTTGTCCGCACTTAAGATTCAGGAAATGACTAACAGTTTTGAGGTAATGAATATAGCGGTAGGAGAGTCAAATGACTTGAATAAGTTGTTTGAATTAATTTACTCAATCATGGCAAAAAACGAAGTGTGTTGTGATAAAAAACTTAGCTATAGAAATTTCAGGCCAGGTGATATAAAAGACTCTTTAGCAGATATTTCAAAAGCTAAGAAATTAATTAATTATTACCCACGATATAATCTTAAAGAGGGCCTTAAGGAATGTATTCCTTGGTATATCAAAAATTGAGCACGCAATGTTAAAGATATTTGCAAATGTCTACAAGGTCCTTGGAAGTCATCAAAAGATAGGGATTTTAAAAATGCAAATTATAGTAATACTAACTGCTTTTACAGAAGTAGCAGGCATTGCAACGATTGGGCCCTTTATGGCCCTAGTATCAAATCCAGACACTATCAATCAAGATGTATTCCAAGATTTATATATTTTTTTTGGTGCTTCATCAAGAGACAATTTTTTAATCATTATGGGATGTATGGTAGTTATAATCCTTTCATTTTCAGCAGTGGTAGCAACTTTTTCTTTAAGATATATTTACCATTTTGCTCAAAGAATTGGCGCAGAAATTGCTTCTAATTTATTTGATTATTATCTTTCAACTAACTGGCTATTTCATACACAGAATAACAGTAGTAAGTTAATAACTAATATTGCTGGTGAGTGTTCAAGGGTTACAACCGGAATAGTTGTTCCAGCCTTAGTTATGAATGCAAAAATTATCATATCAGTCTCAATCATTGCTTTCTTGATGTTCGTTGATGCATTAGTAACAATAGTGGGCTTTTCAATTTTTGGTACTGTTTATTTTATTATATTTTCAGTAGTCAAATACAAATTAGGAATCAATGGTCAAAAATTGACGGAGCATCAAAATATAAGAATTCAAACAATGAATGAGGGATTCGGCGGCGTGAAAGATATCTTACTGATGGACAGAGCTGATCAATTTAAAACAAGATTTAGAAACTCTAGTCTAATTTATGGCCATGCAATTGGCACACAACAAACCTTAGCAGATATTCCAAAGTATTGGATTGAACTATTAGCATTTGGAACGATGGTACTTCTTATTTTATTTTTGATGATAACCTCCAGTGAGAATTTTGCTTTAATTATTCCTACCCTTTCTATGTTTGCAATGGCAAGTTACAAATTGATACCTTTATTTCAACACATTTATTTCTACAGCACTGGTATAAAGTTCTCTGAATCAGCAGTCACCAGCATAAGTAAAGATCTCCAACTCTATAATGCAAAATTAACAAGCAAAAATTCTAATTTTGAAAATGTTTCAACAAATAACTATAAGATTGTTCTTGAAGATGTGAGCTTCAGCTATCCAAATAAAGACAAAAAGGTTATAAAAGATTTATCATTAAATATTCCCGAAAATAGTCTTATTGGTTTTGCTGGACCCTCTGGATCTGGAAAGTCTACTCTCATTGACATTATTTTAGGTTTATTGATACCTGACAAAGGAAATTTAATTTTAGGAAATTCAAAAATTACTAAAGATAATGTGAATATTCTTCAGTCTATGGTCGGCTATGTACCGCAAACAATCTTTTTATCTGACAGTTCCATTAAAAATAATATTGCTTTTGGATTAGATGAGAATGAAATAGATAACAAAAAAATCGATGATTGCATTTCACAATCACAGTTAAAAGATTTAATAAATTCCTTACCAGATGGTATTAATACTATTGTTGGTGAGAAGGGCGTACAACTTTCAGGCGGACAAAGGCAAAGAATAGCAATTGCAAGAGCACTTTATAGAAAACCAAAAATTCTTGTTCTTGATGAGGCAACCAGTGCATTAGATGGTTTGACTGAACAGAAGATTACTCAATCTATACACAAGATAGCATCTGACATAACGGTTATAATTATTGCGCATAGGCTCAATACAATCAAAGAATGCGATATGATTTATTTTATTGAGAATGGAATGATTGCTGACAGTGGAAATTATGAAATGCTTATTCAATCGAACGAAAAGTTCAAAAACCTGTCTAAGATTTCGTAAAATTTGAATCATGAAAGTTAAGAAAGCTTTAATCACTGGAATTACAGGTCAAGATGGTTCATATCTCACTGAGCTTCTTTTAGAAAAGAACTATGAAGTTCATGGAATTGTTAGAAGAAGTTCAAATTTTAACACTGAAAGACTCGATCATTTATATCAAGATCCATTCACAAAAAATAGAAAATTATTTCTTCACTATGGTGATCTCTTAGATGCTTCTTCACTTACAAAAATAATTGAAGAGGCTAATCCAGTTGAAATATATAATCTAGGTGCACAATCTCATGTTGGTGTAAGTTTTGATCAGCCAATTTATAGTGCTGATGTAAATGCACTCGGCACTCTCAGAATACTTGAAGCAGTGAAGTTGCTTAATCGTGAAAAGCAAATAAAATTTTATCAAGCTTCAACCTCTGAAATTTTTGGAAATACAAAAGATTTTCCGCAATCTGAAAATTCAAATTTTTATCCTCGTTCTCCATATGCCATTTCAAAATTATTTTCGTATTGGATTACAGTTAACTACAGAGAAGCTTATGGAATGTTTGCTTGTAATGGAATTTTATTCAATCATGAATCTCCAAGAAGGGGTAAAACTTTCATCACTAGAAAAGTTACTAGATCTCTTGCAAGGATATCTCTTGGATTAGAGGATTGCCTATATGTTGGTAATCTAAATGCTAAGAGAGATTGGGGTCATGCAAAAGATTACGTCAGAATGCAATGGCTTATGCTTCAACAAACTAAGCCAGAAGACTATGTTATTGCTACAGGTAAACAATATTCTGTTAGGGATTTGATAACAATCGCATGCAAGTTCTTAAAGATTAAAATTGAATTTATTGGATCTGGTAGAAAAGAGTGCGTAAAGATTGTAGATGTTCCGAAAAATAATACAGTTCTAAAAAAAGGAGATATTATTGTAAGAGTTGATCAGAAATATTTCAGACCAACTGAAACTGATTCACTTCAAGGAGATTATACAAAAGCCAAAAAGATGCTTAATTGGATGCCTGAAATAAATTTTGAGAAACTCATTGAGGAAATGATAGCTAGTGATATCTATGAAGCTCAAGCTGATCTTCTAGTAAAGAAAAACCTTGATTTTAAGGATTAAATCAATGCAAATCACCACATTAATTACTGGATCCACTGGGATGGTTGGGAGTGCATTAAGACGACTATATAAAGATTTTCCAAAGCATAAAAATCATATACTTCTTACTCCAAATAAAGATGAATTGGACCTAGAGAACAAAGAGTCGGTTGAGGAATACTTCAATACGAACAAAATTGATAGAGTTTTTCATGCAGCTGCAAAAGTGGGCGGAATTAAAGCAAACATAGATTATCCCGCAGATTTTATTACAAGTAATCTAAATATCAATTCAAACATCTTAGAAATATCTAAAAAATATAACGTATCAAGATTAATTTTCTACGGCTCATCTTGCATTTATCCAAAAGAATCAAAAATCCCAATATGTGAGGATAGTTTACTGACTGGCAAATTAGAGCAAACCAATTATGCATATGCAATCTCAAAGATTGCCGCAATTGAGCAATGCCGAGCATTTAATGAACAACATGCATGCGATTTCAGGGTGCTAATGCCAACAAATTTGTATGGAATTAATGATTATTATAATGAGCATAAGTCTCACGTAATACCAGCTTTGATTAACAAATTTTTTCATGCGAATGAATATTCCAAAGAGTCTATAACTATTTGGGGTTCTGGGAACGCAATAAGGGAATTTTTACATGCTGACGATTTAGCTGAAGCATCTTTTCATATAATGAATATCGATAATGATCAATTCCAAAACTTTATGCAATCAAACTCCATTTATCATCTAAATGTTGGTTCTGGATATGAAACTTCAATTCGCGATTTATGTTTACTACTTAAAGAGATTACGAACTTTCAGGGCAAGATATTATTTGATAAAAATATGCCCGATGGAGCACACATTAAAACCCTGAATAGCAAATTAATTAACTCATTAAATTGGGATGCAAAGATACCTTTTAAAGAGGGGCTGACTCAGGCATATGATTGGTTCAAAAAAAATTATCCAAATATTAGAAAGTAAAAGTTGAAAACGATTTTATTAATTACAAAAAATATTCTCAATCATTCAAGGTGCTTAAGAGAGCAACTTAATCAAACTATGAAATGCTCTACTGTAGATAAATACGTTAGTATTTATGGTGCTTCTCTAGTTTACTCGAATGTGGATACAATTGATAAGTCAAAATGATTTTATATTGGTTAGTATTTTTACTATTGTCAGCATTTGCATTTGTTGAATCAAAAAGAGTCACCAATAATGGATTTTTAGACTCATCTCTCAACCCACTATGGTTTTTTATAATTATCTTTTTAACCTTATTTATTGGCTTAAGATTTCAAGTCGGCGGAGATTGGGGATCATATGAGCTATATTTTGATTTAGTATCATACAACGACTTTTCAGAAATTTTTGATGTACGCCATGATATGGGATATGCCGCACTTAATTGGATCGCATCAAAACTTGGTTATAGTATTTATTTAGTTAATTTTATTTGCGCTTTTATTTTTACATATGGATTATGTTACTTATGCAGAAGTTTGCCTAGACCTTTTTTAGCATTGTGTGTTTCTTTTCCATATCTAATAACAGTTGTTGCAATGGGATATACGAGGCAGTCTGTTGCCATTGGACTTTCAATGATCGCCATAATAGTTCTCACTAAACAGCGTCTTTTCATATTTTCCTTTTTGATATTACTAGCGGCTCTATTCCACAAAACTGCCTTGCTCTTATTTGGACTGGCCTTTTTGGCGGCATCAAAAAATAGATTCTTAATATCTATAGGCTTGTTAATACTTTTATATTTTGGATATATTGGTTTTTTATCTGAATCATTTGAACTATTTTATCGATTTTATGTACTCAATGATTATCAATCTGAGGGAGCTTTAGTAAGGGTATCAATGCTATTACTTCCTTCTTTGATTTTCTTGATATGGCCTCACAGATTTAATTTAAATAGCTTTCAAAAGCAACTATGGATTTGGTTTGCGAGAATATCAATATTGTTATTCGTAATGTTATTTGTAACCTCTGCTTCTACTGCAATCGATAGGCTAGCATTGTATTTTTTACCAATACAAATGATTATTTTTTCATATATGCCAGAAATATTTTATAAGAAGGGTGAGTTAAATCACCTGATAGTGCTTGCAATAATAGGATACTATTCGGTCGTTTTATTTGTTTGGTTAAATTTTGCAACATTCTCAATATATTGGAAACCTTACAGCAATTATTTCTTAAATTTTAATGGATAAAAATATAGTCTTTAATGCAAATTCATCATGGTATCTATTTAATTTTAGAAAAAACTCTATTGCCTCGCTTGTTAATGATGGATTCAAAGTGATTTGTATAGCACCAGAAGATGAATATACTGAGAAACTTAAAGAGTACTGTACTGAATTTATATCAGTAAGTTTTAAAAAATCCTCAACAAATTTATTTCATGATTTAATGCTTATCATAAAATTTAGTTATTTTTTTTTAAAAATAAAACCAAAGCTAGTATTCAATTTCACTATTAAGAATAATATTTATGGCGCAATAGCAGGATACTTGTCAAAAACAAAAGTAGTAAACAATATATCAGGATTAGGCAGTTCAATGCTTTTAAAGAATTATTTAAGCTTTGTCATTACCTTCTTGTATAAAGTTATAAAGAACATTCCGATTCATACTCACATTCAAAACAATGATGATTTTAAATTCCTGAAAGATAATAACCTTATCAACTCCAAAAAGGCATCTGTTTTACCCGGATCTGGTGTAGATATAGAATTCTTTAAACCATGGCATGATAATAAAGAAAAAGAATCATTTACATTTATCTATGTAGGAAGATTAATTGCTGATAAGGGGATCATTGAACTTTTAGATGCTTGTAAAGTTCTAAGAGATAATGGCAAAAATTTTTGTTTAAACATGGTCCTAAAAGTAGATAAAGAAAACCCATCTTCACTAGACTTATCATTTATTGAGGAATATGAAAACAGCAACTATGTAAAAATTTTCTATAATATTTCTGACGTAAGAGAATTAATTGCTCACTCAGACTGTTTTGTTTTGCCATCCTATAGGGAGGGACTGTCTAGGTCTGCTCTAGAAGCAATGGCAATGGCAAAACCACTTATTCTCTCAAATGTTCCAGGATGCAGTGAGCTTGTATTTGAGCAAGAGAATGGCTTTCTTTGTGATCCAAGATCCTCTAAATCTCTTGCTAGAGCTATGATCAACATGTTGGATATTAAACATAGTGATAGAATAAACATGGGGATTAAGTCTCGAAAAATTGTTGAAGACAATTACGATGAAAAGATAGTGATCAATAAATTATTTGAGTTAATAAGTTAAAAAATATTTCAAGAATGAGTTACCAATCAACAATCTTTGTAACCGGAGGTGCTGGGTTTATAGGATCTGAAATGGTTCGTAATCTTGTAGCAGATAATAATAATTTTGTTGTAAATATTGACTCTCTTTCTTATTCAGGAAATTTGGATAATTTATTGACAGTTGCTAATAATGAAAATTACTTTTTTTCAAATTGTTCAATAGGCGATAAGTTGAGTATTAAGAAGTTAATCAATCAATTTTCTCCTGATATTTTTATAAATTTTGCTGCAGAGTCACATGTTGATAAATCAATAGAAGACCCAAATCCTTTTTATAAGACAAATGTAATGGAGACTCTCGATTTTATTATTCAAGTAAAAGATTATTGGAAACTTAGTAATAAAAAAATCATTTTTCATCATATTTCCACAGATGAGGTTTATGGAGATATTCCTGAAGGCACATCTCCTTGTGATGAAAGCTATCCATATAATCCAAGCTCTCCATATGCCTCCTCAAAAGCAGCATCAGATCAAATCGTGAGATCTTTTTACAGAACATATGGACTGCCAGTGCTTATAACTAATTGTTCAAATAATTATGGTCACTTCCAATTTCCTGAAAAACTTATCCCCCATATAATTATTAATGGAATTGAAGGGAAATCGTTGCCAATTTATGGTGATGGAATGCAGATTAGAGACTGGTTGCATGTTAGTGATCACATAAACGCTATAAAAAAAGTTTTAGAAAATGGTAAGATCGGTCAAACCTATAATATTGGTGGGATTAATGAGCAAACAAATTTAACAGTTGTTAAAAAAATCTGTTCGGTATTAGATTCTTTGATAGATAAGAAGCCTTCAAATATTGATTCTTTTAGAGACTTAATAAAGTTTGTTGATGATCGACCTGGTCATGATAGAAGGTATGCAATTAATTGCGAAAAGATAGTAAATGATTGTGAGTGGGAACCACTTTTTGATTTCGACAAAGGCATTGAGCAAACAGTGAAATGGTATGTTGAGAATGAAGAATGGTGGCGTAAAATTTTATCAAAACATTATAAGCTTGCGAGACAGGGGAGATTAGCAAAATGAAGGGAATTGTTTTAGCTGGAGGGCATGGCTCTAGATTATATCCATTAACTTTCTCAGTTAGTAAACAAATATTGCCAATATATGACAAGCCAATGATTTTTTATCCCTTATCAGTTCTTTTTCTTGCTGAAATAAATGAAATAGCAATTATTACTACTCCAAAGGATCTGTCATTATATAAATCTCTACTTGGAAATGGCGAACTATATGGCGTTAAATTTACCTACATAATTCAAGATGAACCTAAGGGTATCGCACATTCATTGATTATTGCCGAGGAATTCATAGGCAATGATGATATTTGTTTAATACTGGGAGATAATGTTTTCTTTGGTTATAACTTTACAGATTTGTTAATAGAGACTAAACAATCTGATTTTGGAGCTAATATTTTTACAACATTAGTTAGTGATCCAAGTGAATTTGCAGTTGCAGAAGTTAGTGATAGTAATGATGTTATTTCTATAGAGGAAAAACCAAAGAATCCTAAATCAAATTATGCAGTAACCGGTTTATATTTTTATGATAATAATGCAGTAGAAATTGCTAAATCGATTCAACCTTCTGCTCGGGGTGAACTCGAAATTACATCTGTTAATGAGGAATATTTGAAATTAGGATCGCTAAAAGCAAGGTTTCTTGGGAGAGGTTTTGCATGGCTCGATACTGGTAATCACGATTCATTATTATCAGCAGGGGAGTTTGTTAAGACAATTGAAGAAAGGCAAGGCTTAAAAATTGCGTGTTTGGAAGAAATTGCATATGCAAACAAATGGATCTCTATAAAGCAACTTACACAAAATTATCAAAGATGCTCAAACAGCAATTATGGGAAGTATTTAAAAAAATTATTAGATCAGAATATATAGTTTGTATTTAAAAAATTTTGATTCATCACCCAATGATATAATTAGACATGATTTTATTAACTGGTGCCTCAAGTGGCTTAGGTAAGTTCCTAAGTAACAAATTTGAAAATATTCAAACCCTTACACGGGATAATAAAGTTGGCGACATTATAAACAGTGGCATTGAATTCGATACTATCATTCACTGTGCCGCGAGTATAAGTCATGCAAGCTGGGATGAGGTTACTTATGATTATTTTGATGATAACCTTATGTTAACAAGAAATATATTAGAGATTCCTCATGAGAAATTCATTCATATTTCCAGTATTGATATTAAAAGAAATTCTATTTATGGGACAGTAAAAAGGATTTCCGAGAGGATTGTTGCCTCATATACAAAGAATTGTTTAATAATAAGGCCATCTGGATTGATTGGAAATGAGATGAAGACAAACACATTCAAAAAGATACAACTCGGTCAAAAAATAGCACTCACAAAAAATAGTCTTATGAACTATGTTACTTACGAGGATGTTTATAACTTAATTAAGTTGGATCTTGACGGGATTATTACGCTTACTGCATCCGAACATATTTCAATGCAAGAAGTATCTGAAATTTTTAAACAAAATATTGAATATGGAGAGATTCACTATGAAATCGATATCAGTGAAGATGATAAAAAGCTTAGAAGAGGTTACAACCTTGAGGTGACCTCAGCAGAAAAAATTAGGAATTATTTAGAAAGCTATGAAGAAAAAACTTGAAAAACTTCATTCTTTTTTAAATGAGAATTTTAAAACTAAATCTGAGGAGAGCTTTAAATCTTTTTTGAGTCGGTTTTCTGACGAACTTATAACACTGTCTCAAGACTCAGAAATTGATTCAGTTATTGATTGGTTAAACTCTAGAAAGGAAAAACTCGAGGCAAGTGTCAGCAGAATCCCATTAAAAGATGTATCTGATGAGTGGTATTTGAGTAACGAATCTGGAGATTACGAACATGTTACAAATGGTTTTTTTAAGATTGTTGGTGTAAGAACTGAAACTAGTATAAGAGAATCAGGAAAGGGATGGGATCAACCTATGATCGATCAAGGCACTGAATCAAGTGTAGCGGGACTTATAATGAAGCGTTTTGACGATATTCCGTATTATTTGATTGAAGCAAAATTTGAGCCCGGAAATTATGACAAAATTTTACTTTCTCCAACACTACAAGTTACATATGATAATTTAAATAAATTACATGGCGGAAGAAAGCCAGCTTTTGCTGAGTATTTTAATGGTGAGATGCAGGATGTTAAGGTTTTGCATGAAAAATGGTATCCGGAAGATGGTGGAAGATTTTATCTTAAAAGAGTCAAAAACATGATAATTGAAACCACAAATGAAATAGATATTACAGATGATTTTAAGTGGATAAACATTACTCAATTAAGGACTATTTTGACTTTAGATAACATTGCAAATCAGCATCTAAGAAGTTTGATGTCAATTCTATGATACAAATTCAAACACACGAGATAGAGGGATTATTGCTACTAAAACCAGATATTTTTCCAGATGACCGCGGCATATTTTTAGAAACTTTTAATAATATGAAGATTAATAGTCTCGGCAAGGAAGCTAAAATTATTAAAGAAACAAATTTTGTTCAAGATAATTTAGCAACAAATGTTAGGAAGAACGTGATAAGGGGGATGCACTTCCAAAAGACAAAATTACAAGCCAAACTAGTAAGTTGTTTAATGGGTTCAATTCTTGATGTCGTAGTTGACTTTCGCAGAGAGTCTCCAACCTTCGGAAAAAGTTTTTCTTTCTTGTTAAATGATAAGGAATTTAATCAATTATTCATTCCTAGAGGATGCGCTCATGGGTATAAAACAATAGAGGATTTCTGTATTGTTTCTTACAAGGCAGATAATTATTATGATCAAGAGGACTATACTGGAGTTATTTGGAATGACCCAGAATTAAATATAAATTGGGAGTTATCTGACTCCGATGAAATTACTATATCTGAGCAAGATGCAAATTGGGGTACGTTCAAAGATTTTACTAATTCGGATATAGTCTTTTAGAATTTTGTTGTAAAATTACGCGCAAATGAATTTTATAAATGATAAAGGTCTTATTAGACAACTTAAAACTTATGGTAGCTCGGGTCCATTTGATCACTGCATTATTGACAATTTTTTTAAAAAGAATGTAGCCATTCAGCTTGAGAAAGAGTTTCCTTCTTTTAATTCTGACATATGGCATGAATATAACAATGCTATTGAAATCAAGAAAACTTGTAATAACTGGAATGTTTTCCCGCCCTTAACTTATAGTATTTTTTCCTATCTCAATTCAAGAGAGTTCCTAAAAATCTTAGAAAAGAATGTGTTCAAGAAGATTAAATTGTACGAAGATAATGGCCTGAATGCCGGCGGTTGGCATATTCACAAACAAGGGGGTAAGTTAAATAAGCATCTTGATTACAATATACATCCAAAATTAAATATTCAAAGAAAACTAAATATAATTATTTATCTTAACTCTAGCTGGAAAGAAGAATGGAAGGGTCATCTTGGTTTTTGGGGAAATGAATCAATCGATCATCCCGGAGAACTTAAAAAGTCTATACTACCTAAATTTAATCGCGCAGTACTATTTGATACAACGCAAAACAGCTGGCATGGGCTGCCAGAACCAATAATGTGTCCTAAAAATCAGTATAGAAAAAGCTTAGCTGTTTACTATCTCTGTGAGCCAGAGAGGAATGCAGTGAATCGAGGAAAAGCATTATTTTATCCATCCGAGGATCAAAAGAATGATAAGGAGGTTCTTAAACTCATTAAATTAAGATCTCAAGTAAAAACTGCTCAGAAAGTTTGGAGAAAAAAGTAATCTAATCTTTTTTTTTAAGGTATTTAATAAGTCCGACCTTATCTAATAATCTATAAATATGTCTTTTGAACAAATAATCCATGTAATAATTCAACTTATCTAAAAAATTAGGTGTAGCTTTTATTTCAAGCCCTCTCATTAAGTCATATGCAGGGGCAACAAGAATTTCATTGCTATTTAGCTGCGCAAATCTTTTGCCTAGTAATTTTATAGAGTATGTGAACATTATTTCACCAAATCGAAGATGGTCAGTAAACTCATTATTTTTATCATTGTAAGGCAATCTTCCATATTGCTTTGTAATCATATCTAATGTGACTGCATCAGACATACCATGTGCACCATGACAAGATGTGATTATATCTTTTTTAATTCCAAGAGCTTTTCTATGTCTACGATGTATTTTTGTTGAACCAAGGAAAGGAACAAAACCACATTCCTTAGTATCTGCCCAGTATTCAAGAGCTATATCGATATAGTTTTGGATATGACATATCATGTCATCTTCTTGGAATATAAAAAAATCATAGTCCTTTTTATACATTTGATATCCTTCATCAAAGCTTCCAAACTGTCTACCCACTTCTGAACGCAAAAGCGTAAGAATCTTACCATATTTATATTCTTTACCAGTTATTGAGTGCATGTAATCCAATGCTTTTATAGATAGGTCTTGACTGTTTGAGGACACTATAAGTATATCTACTTTATAGTTAGGTTCTTTTGTAGGTTCAATTTTTTCACATGTTGTTAGATGGTATTGTAATAGGTTAATGATGTCATCTTCATTTTGGAAATTTTGACTGTGTGCAAAAAATCCTAATGGTCTTCCAGTAAGTCTAGTTTTCTCTCTTACAGACCTAGGTGAGAAAGATGAGGCAATTATCTTAAGAAATTTCATCAATATTATTGTAATATACCTCTTAAATTATGAAAGAAATTCCACTTTTTAAGGTGCATATGCCTGAGTCCGTAAGAGAGCCACTCAACAAGGTGCTTTTTAGTGGATTTATAGGACAGGGTCCTAAGGTTGAGGAGTTTGAAAAAGTATTATCAAAATATTTTGATAATCCAAATACCTTATCTCTTAATTCAGGTACATCAGCAATTCATTTGGCTTTAAGGCTTGCAAATATTGGGCCTGGTGATGAAGTGATAACTACTCCAATGACATGCACTGCCACTAACATGCCTATTATGGCAACTGGAGCTAAGATGGTTTGGGCAGATATTGATCCAATTACAGGTTTAATATGTCCAGACTCAATAAGATCTAAAATTACAAAGAAAACTAAAGCAATAATAATGGTGCATTTTGGAGGCATACCTTGTCAAATTGATGAAATAAATGAAATCGCTAAATCAAATAATATTTTGACAATTGAAGATGCAGCTCATTCATTTGGATCGTCATATAAAAATAAAAGGATTGGCAATCATTCAGACTTCGTAATTTTTTCGTTTCAGGCAATCAAACATATTACTACAGTTGATGGCGGTCTTTTAATTACAAAACGTCGCGAAGATTATGACAGAGGAAAATTATTAAGGTGGTATGGTATAGATAGAGAGACACCAAGAAAAGATTTTAGATGTGAAGAAAATATTCATGAATATGGCTATAAGTTCCATATGAATGATATATGTGCCTGTATTGGCATCGAACAAATGAGACATGCTGATAAAATCATAAGTGCACATATGAAAAATGCAGATTTTTATGATGAAAAATTAAAAAACTTAAAAACCGTAAGCCTTATTCCAAGAGATGTAAATTCTGAATCAGCGTCTTGGCTGTATACAATTCATGTTAAGAATAGAGATAAATTTATGTCATATATGTCTGAAAATAAAGTCTCAACATCGAAAGTCCATGAGAGAAATGATATACATGATGCGTTTTTAGATGCAAAGTCAGCATTACCTGGGGTTGATAAATTTTGTGAAACTCAAGTTTCAATCCCAGTTGGATGGTGGTTGAGCTTTGAAGATTTGAATCACATATCTTCATTGATTTTGGAATTCGATAAAAACAATTGAAGCTCTTTTCTACTCCTAGAGACTATATCAAAAGCAAATTTGGTTCTACTAAGATCGATTTCAATTACTCCGTTCTGAATGGGATTGAAAGTTCATATAAGGAATATTCTTACTGTGACCTTTTCTATGCAATCTGCTCTAACAAAGAAAATCTTAAAGAAATCAATGAGTTTGGTGTCTTAGGCTGCTATAGCATAATATCAATGGCAGCTGGCTCAGTAAAAAATAATACTAATACACTTATTAAAGGTTTTGATTTGTTTGAGGATTACGAATTTAATTCTTTCAAGCTTAGTGATGCAAGAGAAAGGGTAGTAGCTGCTGGCTTCAGCAATATTGATTTAATAAAAACCGATGTATTTAAAAGTGATAACCTAACAAAAGGCTTAGCTAATGCTCAAGTGGTTCATATTGACTTGTCAAATGACGGAGATATTTATGAAAGAATTCTTACATCAGACTTGAATAAAGATCTTACCTTGATTTTAGAAGGGGGTAGTCAAGATAGAGATGAGAATACATGGATAAAAAAATATAATGCAAGACCCATTCATCCCGTATTACAAAAGTTTTCCAGAGAAAAGAGGTTTGAAATTAGTATTATTAACGCATTTCCATCAATAACAATTATTGAGAGCATCGCTGAATGATAATAAAAATTAAATTTAAATAATAATTATGAATAATATCAACAAAGAGCTCATTACGATAATACTATCTGTAAAAGGAAGACAAGATTTTTCAAAAAGATGGTTGGAATACATGGCCTTAATTGATTGTAAATATCCAATTATAGTTGCTGATGGAAATGCAGATAACTATTTAAAGGATCTTATAAATGACCCAAAATATGAAAAATTGAATATCTCTTTTTTTGAGTATGACCAGAAGATAAAATTTATAGATTACTACAAGATGATGAAAGAGGCTGCATCAATGGTCCATACACCTTTCATGATGCTAGTTGATAATGATGATTTTATTCTTCCATCTGGGATAAACAAAATTGTAGCCTTCTTGTCTAAGAATAGTGAATACATATCTGCAGGCTCGCAAATTAAATCTATTAGCATCAATAATAATAGCTATGACATTTATGGAAGAAATTTCATAAATCATTTCTATCCCGAATATCAACGAACTGATGAACCAATGCAAGATCTAAAGAAACAAATGTATGATTCAATTAATTATTTCCAGTCTACATGGTACAACGTTCATAAAACTGAATATGCTCAGAAGATTTTTTCAGAAATTGTAGAACAAAATTTCAGTGATCTAACAATTTATGAAATGTATTTTCAACTAAGACTATTAAGTTTAGGAAGGATTAGGCATCTCAATCAATTTGTTCATTACATCAGACAAATTGGTACTTCTTCATCCAAAGACATGGTCTTAACTAGAGATCTAATTAGTAAAGATTTACCAAATGACATTAGAAAGTTAGCAATGAATATTTCAAGGGCTTTTTCTGATAAAGATAGTGAAGCTCTTGAAAAAGTAATTTTAGATAGCTATGAAGACTATCTGAGCTACTATTTCTCACATAATTTACTGCGATATCGATTTCCAAATTTATATAAATTTAAAAGATTCGTAATAACTAATACCTTATACAACACTTTCGTAAAATTTAAGAGCTTCTTTAGAGAAAAGCTCGCCATAAGAAAAATCTATTCTTTGTATGACGATAAGAGCTTAAAGCATATAAAATTTGAGCTGCAGACTCTAAAAAAATTTCTTAGGAAAGCAGATTAGATTTATGCCATTATTTTCCATTATTACACCAGCTTGGAACAGAGTTGAATCATTACCTAAACTTATTGCATCTCTTAAATCACAAACATTCAAAGATTTTGAATGGGTGCTTGGGAATGATGGATCAAATGATGGCACAAAAGAATTTATAGAATCTATAAAAGATACACTAGATTTTAATCTCACATTTATCAATTTTTCTTTGCGTGGAGGGAAAGCAAAACTAGATAATGAACTTTTAAATCATGCAAAAGGAAAATTTTTAATTTGGTGTGACTCAGATGATTATTTGAAAGATGACGCTCTTGAGTATTTTTCAAATATCATAGCAAATATAAAAGAAGATAATGAGTTTGATGCAATTCTTGCCCAGAATCTAGATACTTATGGCATATCTCAAACTTTCCATGACCAAAATAAGCAATTCGATGACGAGGTTCTTACTTGGGAAGATTTCTATGAAACACTCAAAGGTGACGGAACAATATGTATAAATTCAAAATGTTTTATGAACATGCGCTTTCTGGAAGTAGATTTTTTAATAACAGAAAGCTCTTTATTACAAAAAGTTTTTAAAAATAAACGCTTTTTTGTTTCAAAAAAAGTTGTAAAGATTATGGATAGAACTAAAGAAAATAGTGTGAGCTTTGGAAAAAAACTTCAATATTGTAGAGGATCTGCCTATGCAATCGCAGAAACAATATCCAAAGAAAAGTTTTTTTCATATACTTTCTTGGGAAGAGTAAATATTTTGCTAAATTTTTGGAGATATTCTTTTCATGGAGATATCTCACTAAGGGATTCTATAAAGTTATGGGGTTTAGCTCACTCAAAAATATCTTATGCTTTGATGCCAGTTTCATTATTGTTATGTTTGCGCGATCTAATTTTAAATAAAGTAGAGAAAACTCACTTAGAATTTAATAATAACCTTAAAAAAATTATAATCACTGTGGATCATTTTAATCATAATGTCTCAAAATAAACATATTAAATAATTTGTATGTGTGGTATTGCTGGCTTTCATTCATTTGAAATTAATAATCAAGAGAAGTGTTCTTTGATTTTAAAAAAAATGAGTGATTCCATTTCTCATAGAGGACCTGATGGTGAAGGATCATGGGTCAATAAGTATGGGGTCTCAATGACTCATAAGAGACTAGCAATTCAAGATCTATCACCCAATGGTAAACAACCAATGCATTCCAAATCAGGTAGATTTACTATCTCATTTAATGGAGAGATTTATAATCATCTAGATCTGAGAAAAATTTTTTTTGGAGATACTTTTAAATGGAGAGGAACATCAGATACAGAAACCCTTATCGAACTTATCGAAAGAATTGGTCTAAATAAAACACTTAATAATGTTATTGGTATGTTTGCATTTGCAATATATGATTCTGAAAAAAGTAAACTATTTTTAGTGAGAGATAGATTTGGTGAAAAACCAATCTATTTTTTTAATACCCCAAAAAGCTTTATATTTGGTTCTGAATTGAAGTCAATTCTTCGTTTTCCGAATCAAAAATTTAAAATAGATACTCTCTCATTAAGATATTTTTTTCAATATGGTTACATTCCGGCCCCAGCATCCATATTCAAAGGAATCAGAAAACTAAATTCGGGAGCATATTTGGAATGTGATTTTCTCAATAATACCCATAACATAAAAAAAGTTAATTATTGGAAACCCAACGATATTCATGATAACAATATCAATTCTAGATACAGTAACTATGAGACTGCACTTACAAAATTAGAGAGCACACTTTTGGAATCTGTAAAATCTCAACTCATCTCAGATGTTCCTATCGGTTCATTATTAAGTGGCGGGATCGATTCTTCGTTAGTAACTTCACTCATGACGCAGTGCCAAGACAATGTAAATACTTTCTCTATTGGCTTTAAGGATTCTGACTTTGATGAATCACATTATTCTAAAAAAGTTGCAAGACATTTAAGAACAAATCATACAGAGGTATTTTTAGATGAAAACCACTGCAAAGATATTGTACCTAGTCTTCCAAACATTTATTGTGAGCCCTTTGCTGACTCCTCTCAGATTCCTACCTATCTAATAAGTAAAGTTGCAAGTGAAAGCGTAAAAGTTGTGCTTACTGGTGACGGTGCAGATGAGCTTTTTGGTGGTTACAACAGATATACTCAGTCTCCAAGAGTTTGGAAAATAATTAAAATATTACCTAAGCCAATAAGAACAATTTTTGCCAGCATAATTATTAATATCCCAATAAGTTATAAAAATAATTTAGAGTTTTTTCTAGGGAAGATTCCCCAGCTTGGTTCAAAGCTTCAAAAAATAGGGTTCAAAATGAGAGATCCAAATAATCTTTGGGAGTTCTGTTTAGCAATGATGGAAACTTTTGAAGAACCATCTTCTATTTTAAATACTGAATTTTTTGATAACAATCTTCACGAACCGCTCATTGATGATAATTTATCTGATCATAACGTATCAATTGAGAACATGATTGAGCGAATAATGATATTAGATATAAATAATTATTTACCTAATGATATTTTATGCAAAGTTGATAGAGCATCTATGGCGGTAAGTTTGTAAACAAGAGCACCATTTTTAGACCATAGAGTTTTTAATGAATCAACATTATTACCACTTGATTTTAAAATACAATCAAGCTCAGGTAAAAAAATATTAAGAGATATTTTGTCAAAATACATTCCTGCTGAAACTTATGAGCGTCCCAAATCAGGTTTTGCTGTTCCAATTGGAGATTGGATTAGAGGAGATTTAAATAATTGGGCTATTGAGCTAATCTCTGATAATTCTCTTGGCGAGCACTCTCTATTAAATAATGATTTAGTCAGAAAAATTTTTGAGCAACATAACTCTAAAAAATTTGATCATTCTGAGAAACTTTGGGCAATTTTAATGTTCCAAAGTTGGTATAGAGAGTATAAAGATTCAATTTCAACCTAATTCTATAATGATGGCTTTTTAAATATACTGTATAAAGAACGATGAATAATATTACATTAATCATTCCATTCAATGACGAAATTGAAGATATATGCAATTTGCTTAATAAATTGGAGAATTGGACTCTCTATCCGGATGAAATCATTTTAATTAACTCATCTAAGAAAGAAACAAATAATGAAATCCAAAATTTTCATCCAATTTTTGCAAATAAAAATATTGAGTTTAGAGTTATTGATGCACCTAACTCATATCCAGGTAAATCGAGAAACACTGGTATAAACCAATCTGAATCAAAACTTGTATGTTTTTTAGATGCAAAAACAATCCCAGAAGATGATTGGCTTGAAAGTGGAATCAATCAACTTAAGAGCAAAGAATTAAAAATTGTGTGGGGTAAAACATTTTTTCAGGCAGAGACATTCCTTGAGAAAAATATCAGAGCCTCAACGTATGGATTAATACCCTTAAATACACTTCCAGGATCAATTATGAAAAGAGAAGTATTTAATAGTGCAGGCCTTTTTGTAAACGATGTAAGAGCTGGCGAAGATGGAGATTGGATGTCTCGAATCAAGCTTCATAACATTACAACTGAACCTGGGAAGAGGTTTGTATACTATTCTGGACTAATTAATATGAGCATAATTGATTTGCTTAAGAAATGGTTTAGAAATTACTATGCATGCACTAAGTTGCCGCATGTTCAATCTCATAAAGATATTTATTTTTATTTTATTTCTCTTTTTTTGATACTAATTGCATTTAATTGGAACAATTTATCTTATGACGCAGCTATCAGCGGTTGGAATACAGAAAGTTTTTTATATATCCCTAATATTACTAAATTGAGTATAGTTTTAGTTTTTTTTCCATACTTTTTGTATAGAGCTTTTTACTTACCAATCCAAAAAGGGCAAAAATTTTCAAATCTCATTTATGGTAATTTTGTTATTGTATTTTTCATTTCTCTAATGCTTGATATAACTAAATCTTTTGCATTCTTGTTTGGAAGACTCCAAACATTTTTCAATAAATGATTCTTCAATAATTTTTATTACGAATGGATAAACCAATTATCAGCATAATCACTATTAACTTAAATAATATTGAGGGGTTACGAAGGACTATATCAAGCATTAAAAATCAATTATCAAAAAAAATTGAGTATATAGTAATCGATGGCAACTCAGATGATGGCTCAATCTATTATATAAAACAAAATACTCATGTTATAACAAGATATCTTATCGAGAAGGACAATGGTGTGTATGATGCGATGAATAAAGGCTTACGAATTTCAACAGGAACTTGGGTGGGTTTTCTAAATTCTGGTGATGAGTATGATAATGATGTCATTAATGAACTAGTTCAAGCAGCAGAGTTTAATGACTTTGATATTACATTTGGGACGGTTCAAATTAAGAATAAAAAAGGTGAAACCTTATTTCAACGAGAACCAAAATTTAGCAACTTGCAGCATTTAAAATCATTGCCCGCAGCACATATGTCAATGTTCATTCGCAGGAATATTATAGAAAAATTTTCTGGTTTTGATTTAGACTTTAATATTTCTGCTGATTTTGACTTAGTTTCAAAAATACTAAGAAGCACTAATAGGATATATATTTTTAAAAAAAATGTTGGTGTATTCTATTTAGGCGGCATTAGCTCAACTTTTTCAACAATAATCGAAGATTTTAAAATTCACGCCAAGAATGGGATACCCTTATCATTAAGAATACTAATTTTTGTCCATAAGACTTTAATGTACATTATTAATTTAATTGTCCCATCAAAATTCAAATATAATCTAAAAAATATATTCACTAAATGATTGATAGTTTTGATATTCCTATTCTGCTTGTTTCATACAACAGACCAATTCTTACTAAAAAAGTATTTGATCAAATAAGGAGTATTACTCCAAAAAAGCTTTATTTTGTTTCTGATGGACCAAAATCAAAGGCTGATGCAGCGATCATAGATGAGATAAGAGACTATGTTGAAAATAATATTGATTGGCAGTGTGATTTTAAAAAGTTGCTAAGAAAAAATAATTTAGGTTGTAGGTATTCTGTCAGTGATGGAATAAATTGGTTTTTTGAAAATGAAGAAATGGGAATTATATTGGAGGATGATTGTTTGCCCAGCGTAAGTTTTTTCAAATTTTGTGAGGAATTACTAAATAAATACGCAAAAGACAGCAGAATCTATTCAATATCTGGATTTAATCAACAAAACATTTGGAAGTCAGAACAGAATGATTATTTTTTTTCAAGCCTCGGCAATTGTTGGGGATGGGCAACATGGAAACGATGTTGGGAAGGTTATGATGTTGAAATTAATGATTTTCAGACATTTGTTGAAAGAAATGGGTTTAAAAACTCTCTTGGAAGCAATTTAGGAAAAATCAAAGAGAAGATGATTTACGAGGGCGTTATAAAAAATAATGCCGATAGTTGGGCATTACAGTGGGGTTATCATAGACATAAGAATCATGCTTTGACCTGTATTCCCTCTAAAAGCTTGATAAGAAATATTGGATTTGGAGAGGACGCAACACATACTAAATTTGAAATCTTTGATGATGTAATTGCTCACGAAATCGATTTCCCATTGAAGACAAATCCTTTTGTAGTCCCAGATAAAGAATATGACAACTTAATGTTTATAAAAGATAACATTTTTAAAAGAGGTCTAAAAAAAATATGGAGGACTCTCACTTGAAAAAAGTTTCAATATTTGATTCTTCGGTGATTTCTTATAATTTAGGCAATCAAATTATTGCAGAATCTGTTCAAAGATTCATAGATGAGAATCTAAGTAATAGCTACGTTATTAAATTACAATATGCTGAAAGGATTAGGCATAAAAGTAAAAAATATATAAGAAATTCCGATGCAACAATTCTTGCTGGAACAAATAGTCTAAGCTCGAACATGTTTCGCCTTGAACAATTTCCAATAAATTTGTTTGATCTTATTACAATCAATAATCTTGTTTTGTGCGGAGTAGGTTGGTTTCAATATCAAAAAAAACCAAATTTTATCAATAAAACTTTTCTTAAAACTTTATTAAGTGATGATTTTAAGCACTCAGTAAGAGATTCTTACACTAAAAAAATGTTGAACAGTATTGGAATAAACAATGTTATCAATACCTCTTGTCCAACATTATGGAATATCACTCCAGATCATATAGCCGCGATACCAAATGATAAAGCTAAGTATGTTGTTACTACATTAACAGATTACAACAAAGACGAAGTTTTAGACTTAAAACTTTTACAGTTACTTGATTCAAATTATGAAAGGGTATTTTTTTGGCCACAGGGGCTTGGTGACTACGAATATTTAATGCGACTCGTACAAAATATTAAAATCAATCTTGAAATTATTAGACCAAACTTGCGCTCTTTTGACTCGATTTTAGATAATGAAGAAATTGATTATGTGGGTACTAGGTTGCATGCTGGTATAAGAGCTATTCAAAAAAGTGTTCGAACGTTTATAGTGGCTATAGATAATCGCACAAAAGAAATATCAAAAGATATTAACCTTAATTCTGCTGAAAGATTAGATTTTGATCATCTCAAAAACTTTATAAATACAAAAACAGAAAATCAATTAGTTATTCCATATAATCAAATAGAAGATTGGAAATCTCAGTTTAGAGATTTCTGATGAAAGTTTTAATTGTTAATTTTGGCAGTAGGAGAGGAGGTGCTTCTCAGTCAGCTCATAGACTTTTCAAGTCTCTACTAGAAAATAATATCGAATCAAAAATGCTAATCAAAAATTATGATCCTGATAGCCTAGATTCTAAGTTCTACATTCAGCAAAAAAATTGGTTTATAAATTTTTATAATAAATTATTGAATTTTATTGAAATTCTCTTGATAAAAATACTTGGTAAACCTAAAAATAATTTTAGTTATTCGTTATTTGGTAGCTTTGGAATAACAAAAATGATCAATGATTATGATCCAGATATTGTTAACCTTCACTGGGTTGCAGGGAATATGCTTTCTGTAAATGATATAAGAAAAATAAAAGCACCTATTGTTTGGACAATTCATGATCATTGGCCATTTAGCAATGGATATCATGTTCCTTCATATCATTTGATAGATGGCCCGAATGATCCAAATGATATAAAAAAAACCTTATGGTTTAAGTATAAAAAATGGGTTTTAAACTTTAAAAATGATTTAACCGTTGTATCTCCATCAAAATGGATTGGCAATATAGCTAAATCAAGTGAAATATTTCAATCAAATGATCATTATCATATTCCAAATTTGCCCAAAAAGAATTATCTCAATTTTAAATATCTTGAAGATAAAAATATTTCTAAGAGAATTTTAAGAGAAAAAAATATTGTTAATTTGCCTATGGACAAAAAAATCGTTTCATTTGGTGCAATGAATCCAATTAGCGATAAGAACAAAGGATTTGATCTCCTCTATAAAGCCTGGATGAGGGTTGATTCAAAAAATTCTTGTTTGCATATTTTTGGGATAAATAATGATGACGAAGCCATTCATTGCAAAAATATTATTCCTGATGCATGTATTTCTTTTGTAAGATCATCTATCAGTGCGGAGACTTATGGCGCCTCTGATTTAGTTGTTGTACCAAGTTATCAGGAAAATCTGTCAAACAGTATTTATGAAGCCCTTAGCTGCGGTAGGCCAGTAGTTGCATTTGATATTGGTGGAAATGGTGAACTAATTGATCACAAAATAAATGGGTATTTAGCAAGGCCGTATGATGAAGAAGATCTTGCAAATGGTATTGCATGGGTTTTGAATCATGCAAATCCAAAAGAACTTGAGGAAAATGCTAAAAATAAAGTTCTTAAAAAATTTTCTCATGAGAGCTTATTAGAAAATTATTTAGATTTATTTACTTCCATTTGTAAACATAGCAATAATGCAGATAAACAAACAATTTAAAAATTTCTTTTTTGTTGGCATTATTGCTTTTTCAATTGATATCTCTTTCTATTACTTTTTTACTTCTATTGAAATATCAGTAAATACATCAAAAGGAATTAGCTTTTTATTGGGAACAGTATTTGGTTAT
>MDSZ01020378.1_pt1 | contig 26234 bp, 37 predicted proteins | sample 811201 | NCBI WGS metagenome assembly MDSZ01 (sample SAMN05326647, study PRJNA326480) | marine metagenome | isolation source: seawater | place: Indian Ocean: North | collected 2010 | reverse complement strand
ATTATGGTTTTGTCGATGAACAAGAACTTATGGCCACGGGTACCTTTATTGAAGAACCAGAAGTTTTCTTTTACGAAGAAGAAGTATTCTTTGAGCCAATCTTTGTCGAAGAAACTTTCTTTGAACCAGTATTTATTGAAAGTCCTTTTCGTCAGGAAGAAATATTTTTAGATCCACTGCCAGAGCTTTATCCTGAACTGCCCGTAGACTTGATTGCACTTAATCCTTTTGAACAACCTTTTGAATTAAGTCTACGTATTGAAGAAGAACCGATACGAGAAGAGATTATTGAAGAAATATTTGTTGAAGAGTTTGAAGAACTAGAAGAATACTTTGAACCAGAGTTTGAAGAAATAGAAGAAGTGATAGTTGAAGTCAGAGAAGAAATAGAAGAGGTGGCAGAAGTTGAAGTAGAAGCTGTTGCCATTGGTAAAATTGATGAAGAGTCAGGTATCACTCAAACTCAATTAGATGTAGTAGCACAAACGATTAGCACTGCTGCTAATAGTGTCAGTGGTACAACTGCGGGAACTGATGTGCACTCAACTGGTGGTAGCACTGGAAGTCAAACTAGTGTGGATAGTAATTTTAACTTAACTATAAATACCATGGATTCAACTATGAGCATTAGTGAGGTTGCGACAGAATCTGTCGCAGTAACGACAAATACTGTCGGAGCAAGTAGTTCTAGTTTTGAAGAAACTGAATCTGTAGAAACTAATATTCAATCTGAAGCTGATATTATCGCTGATGATTTAATAGCTAAAAATTTACAAAATCAAGCAGAAGAAATGATAGAAGAAAGAGTTACCACAAACAACGAGTATGGCAACGAAGATAAAATAATTAATTTTATAAACTTTGTGCCTGGCTTTAGCGCTTATCGTAGTTTACAAATACCAGATAATAAAACATGGTATGAACCAAAAACTATTTATCTAGATAATAAAATTTTAGATAATAATATTGGGTACGTACAATTGTTTGATACAAATTATCAAAACCTTGCTAAAATGACAGCAACACAACCAAATTTATAAATGGAATGGCTTAAAGGAAAACTAGGACAAATCATTGCAGTAGCTGCTTTAGTTAGCACAATTGCTGGTTTTGGTTATGCTGGCGCGGGTTACGTAGCTCGTTTAGAAGCAGTAGAGCAAAAATCTGGTGTTTCTTACACACCGCAGTTAAAAGCTTTAGAAGCTGCGGATAATGCTTTGACACAAGATGTCATAATCTTACGTGGAGATATAAAAGCCTTACGTGCAGAGCTAGACATTTTATTTAAAAAAGTAGACAAGATAGAGGACAAGCAGGATAATTCCAGCAATCCTTTGATACAAATTAAATGAGGTAATTATGGACGCATTATCAATTATTTTAGGACTCATCGCAGTCCTTTTTATTATTAAATATTTCAAACCAACATTGTGGGAAAAAATAACTACAAAAGTTTCTGCTGCAATTACATTTTTAAAATCACTTAAAAAAGACTAATGGTTAGAGCAACTGTCGCAGAGGTAGATAAAAGATTATCAGCACATGAGGCAGCTTGTGAAGTTAGATGGCGTGAAAATTGGCGCAGACTAGAAACCATTGAAACTGAAGTTAAATCTATTAATAAAAGTATTAGAGGAGGCTTAGTATTTTTTGGCACGATTATGCTAACAATTACTGGGTTCATGTTAAAAATCACTCTCTTCTAATTTATTTTTTCGTGTAAAATGAAAAAATGGCGCTACAAAAATACACTTTCAAACCAGGAATAAATCGAGAGGGCACAGCTTACGATAACGAGCCTGCTTGGTTTGATTGTAATTTAATTAGATTTCGTATGGGTCGACCTGAAAAATTTGGTGGTTGGCAAAAATTAATTTCAACTACTTACCAAGGCACTGCTAGAGCATTACATAATTTTGTTTCGTTAGCAGGAACAAAATATTTAGGAGTAGGCACACACTTAAAATATTATGTCGTTGAAAACAACAACGCATTTAATGATATTACACCTACTAGAAAGACTAGCACCAACTCAATTACTTTTGCTGCTACTAATGGCTCGTCAACCATTACTGTAACCGATGCTTCTCATGGAGCAGTTTTAAACGATTTCGTTACTATTTCTGGAGCAGTTACTTTAGGTGGTTTAATCACCGCTGCTGTATTAAATCAAGAGTATCAAATAGCAAGTATTATTGATGGTAATACTTACACAATTATTGCCAAAGATACCTCTGGTAACACTGTAACTGCTAATAGTAGTGACAGTGGTAATGGTGGTTCTGGCACTGATGGTGTTTATCAAATTAATACTGGTTTAGATACGGTAGTTGCTTCCACAGGTTGGGGTGCAGGTTTGTGGGGTGGTACAACTGAAGGCGCTTTAACTACTACTTTAAATGATTCGGGTGGAATCTCTAATTCAGACACCACTATAATTTTAACTAGTGCGACAGGATTTGTCGCTAGTGACACTATCCTGATTGGCGAAGAATTAATTACTATAGGATCTGTGTCTACTAATACCCTTAGCGGTTGTACTCGTGGGGTGCAAGGAAGCACAGCTGCAGCACATAGCGATGGCGCTACTGTGCAATTGGTTACAGGTAACGCAGATAGTGCTAACGATTTTAACGGTTGGGGCGAAGCTGCAACCGCTGGAGTAGAAACTGCAACAACTAACTTAAGACTTTGGAGCCACGACAATTACGGTGAAGATCTTATTATTAATGCTAGAGGTGGAGGTATTTATCGTTGGGTAGAAAACAACACCACTTCAACTAGAGCCAGTGAATTACACACTCAAGCTGGCGCTAACAAAGTGCCAACGGTTGGCCTTCAAGTTTTAACTTCAGAAATAGACAGACACTTAATAATTTTTGGTTCAGATCCTTTAGACGGCACTGGAAATAGAACTGGAGAATTAGATCCAATGTTAATAAGTTTTAGTGATCAGGAGAATCCTTTAGAGTTTCAACCCTTGTCTACCAACACAGCAGGTTCGTTGAGATTATCTTCTGGTTCAAAAATTATTGGTGGAGTGAAAGCAAGGCAAGAAATAATAGTTTTCACTGATACTGCTATTTATAGCATGCAATTTATTGGGCCGCCTTTTACTTTTGGCATAAATTTAATTAATGAGAACACAGGGTTAATTGCACCAAAAGCAGCGATAACTGCTCCTGATGGAGTTTACTTTATGAGTTACGATTCTTTTTATGTTTACAACGGCACCGTACAACAAATACCTTGTACGGTAAGAAACTATGTTTTTAATGACATCAATCAAAGTCAAGCATTTAAAATACATGGATTTAGTAATAACAAACACTCAGAGGTAGGTTGGTTTTATCCGTCTGCTAGTACAACCGAAATAGATCGTTATGTTATTTACAACTATCAAGAACAAGTATGGTACTACGGACAATTAAATAGAACTGCTTGGCTAGATTCTAATATAGAAAATTATCCACAAGCTGCTGGTAGTAATTATTTATTTCAACACGAGTTTGGTTTTAATGACGACGGCTCTGAAATGACTAATGTCTTTATTGAGTCGGGAGATTTTGATATTGGTGATGGTGAAAATTTTTCTTTTTTGCGTAGAGTCATACCAGATTTAAAATTTTTAGACAATGACTCTGCTTCAAATGTAAACATAGTAACTAAAACTAGAAACTTCCCTGGCGATAGTTTAGATTCTGGACAAACTTCTACGGTAAGTCCTGCCACTCAACAAGGACACATTCGAGCAAGAGGTAGACAAGCCGTATTAAGAGTAAATTCTAATGATGGCGATAGTGGTAATCTGGGAGTCGGTTGGCGTTTAGGAGCAACTAGATACGATATTAGAACTGACGGTAGAAGGTAATGGCAAAATTACTAAATACTCGTTTACCAGTCGCTAATGGATCTGTTAGTCCTGAAATTTTTAATCGACTTGTTAGAATTATAGAAATAAATTTAGGTGCTTTTGACCCAATTGACACCGAACAATTCACTACTGAAAGCAGAGACGAATCTAATTTTAACGCAGGTACAATTATATTTAATACGACTACCAATTCACTTCAAGTATTTGATGGAGTTGGTTTTGTTAATATCACTGACCCCTTTGGTATTATTACTGTTAATAATGATAAACTAAGATTTAGTGATTTTATGACAGCTGAATTAGGAGTTGTCAATGTAACTATTTCATAGGAAAAAAAATGAAAGAAAAAAGATATAACGTAAAACAAAAAGGTATAAGTTTTCCAATTATGTCTAACGCAACTTTAGAGCAAGCTCAAGCTAAATTAGAACGTGCTAAAGCCAGTGGACAAAAAGGAATAACTATCGAACCAATTAAATAAAGTGGCTATCACTAGAGCGCAAATGGCTAAAACAACTAGAAAGAAAGGCAAAATGCCTCCTAGAAATAAAAAAAATTTTCGCCCTACTAAAAAAGGCGCTGGCATGACTAAAGCTGGTGTTAAAGCTTATCGAAAATTAAATCCAGGTTCGAAACTAAAAACTGCTGTCACTGGTAAAGTAAAGAGAGGTAGTAAAGCAGCTAAACGTAGAAAGTCATTTTGTGCTAGATCTGCTGGACAAATGAAAAAATTTCCGAAAGCAGCAAAGAATCCTAATTCTAGATTAAGACAAGCAAGACGCAGATGGAGGTGTTAAATGGTAGCTAGAACAAAAGTAAAGAGAACGGTAAAAAAAGTTACAAAAGCTTTAAAAAAAGCTAGTAACGCTCATGCTAAACAAGCTAGAAGTTTAGCCGCACTTAAGTTAAAAGCAGGTGGTGTTGCTAAAAAAAGAAAGAAAAAGAAAAAGAAAGGCGGTGCTACACCGACTAATCCAGCTCTATACGCTAGAGTCAAAGCAGAGGCTAAACGTAAATTTAAAGTTTACCCATCAGCTTATGCCAATGCTTGGTTAGTTAGAACTTATAAAAAACGTGGCGGCGGTTACAGATCGTGAGTCAGTTTCAACACCATGGAATTAATTGGTATTTTTATTTTAGTCTTGCCTTTTGCCATTGGCTATAGATTAGGTAGGCAAATGAGTATCAGAGAGGAGAATATTAAATTATGCCAACAAGAAAAAGAAAAAGAAAAGATTTAAGAGTAAGAACGAGTAAGAAGTCTAACAGATAATAAATAATGAAGTTTAATAAATTTTATTATAAACCACTGCCAGATTACCTAACAATAAAGTCTAGTTCTATAGAGGGTTTGGGTATTTTTGCTACTAAAAAAATTAAATCAAATACAGATTTAGGCATGACACATATAAAGGTTCCAATAATTATGGGGTATGTACGCACACCTCTTGGTGGATTTGTTAATCACTCAAAAAATTTTAATTGTTGTTTAATAGAAAGTTTAGATTGGGATGATTACCGAGTATATAATTTAGTCGCTATAAAGAATATAAAGAAGGGTGAAGAAATTACATTAAATTATCATACCGAGGAGGAGATTGATGACTAAACCTAAACGTAGAGATCCAAAAAAAGGCACTGGCAAAAAACCTAAAGGTACAGGCAGACGTTTATACACTGATGAAAATCCTAAAGATACAGTAAAAATAAAATTTGCTACCCCAGCTGATGCTAGAGCCACTGTAGCTAAAGTTAAAAAAATAAAAAAACCTTTTGCTCGTAAAATACAGATATTAACAGTAGGCGAACAGCGTGCTAAAGTTATGAAGAAAAATGAAGTGGTGGGCATTTTTAAACGTGGTAAACAAGCGATAAGAAATGCGGCCATGAAATCTATTAAGAGAAAAAAGAATGGCAAAACCTAAAGGTGGATTAACAGAATGGTTTGGTAAAGGGCCTAAAGGCGATTGGGTTGATATCGGTGCGCCTAAAAAAGATGGCAAATTTCAAGCTTGTGGTCGAGCCAAAGTAAAAGGTTCTAAAAGAAAATATCCTAAATGTGTGCCTAGAGCCAAAGCTAAAAGTATGACAGCTGCCCAAAGGCGTAGTGCAGTGGCTAGAAAAAGAGCCAAACCTCAAGGTGTTGGTGGTAAACCAACCAACGTTAAAACTATTATCAAAAAAAAGATGGTGGTGTAGTCACGCGTTTGAACAAAGGTTGTGGTGCAGTTATGTCGAATCGGAGAAAAAGAACGAGTTATTCATGAAAGAATGGAATAATGATACAAAGCTAAGTAATAATTTTACTCTTAGAGAATTTACTAAAAGCCAAACTGCTACCAGAAAAAACATAGACAATTCCGTTACTGACAAAAAAATTTTTAAAAGTTTAAAGTGTTTATGTGTTTCTGTGGTGCAACCTTTGCGTGATTACTACAAAGTACCTTTTACTCCTAATAGTGGCTATCGTTGCCCAGAATTAAATAAAGCCATAGGTGGTTCTGCTAAAAGCCAACACTGTTTAGGACAAGCTGTAGATATAGAAGTGCCTACAGTAGATAATTATGATTTATTTACTTATATAAAAAATAACTTAGAGTACGATCAAGTTATTTTAGAATACTATGATGGCACCGATCCTCGTAGTGGTTGGGTGCACGTATCTTATGTGTGCGAACATTGCGTAGGTAGAAACAATCGCAAGATAGCCATGACATTTGATGGAAGTACATATAGAATAGTATAAAAACATGGCGCATCTTACGATGACTTTTAATAACTTACACGAGGAATTATGTTAGATTCAGTAGTAGGTGTAGCTGGTAAAGTTTTAGATAAGTTTGTCGAAGATAAAGATCTAAAAGCAAAGCTACAACACGAGTTAGATATGCAGTTACACAATGCAAATTTAGCTCAAATAGAAGTTAATAAAGAACAAGCTAAAAATCCGTCCATGTTTGTCTCTGGCGCTAGGCCAGCGATTATGTGGGTGTGTTGTTTAGGCTTGTTGTGGTCTTTTTTTATAGGACCAATATTAAACTGGGGGTTGATGGTGTCAGGAACTGATATTCCGATACCAGATATACCTACCGAAGGACTACTAACTTTAACTCTTAGTTTGTTAGGGCTTGGCGGTATGCGTAGCTGGGAAAAGTCAAAGTCTGTCGCACGTAATAATTTGAACGGATAGCTATATGAAAGATATAAAACCAAATCAAGAAGGCTTAATGTCTCTAGCAAAAGAAAGGCCTGATGTGGTAGAAAAAATGGGTTATGACCCAGACAGTTTTGCTGCTGGTGGTATCGCTATGTTAGAAGCAGGCGGCATGGCAATGGATCCCGACATGGCTATAGAAGTATTTAAACAAAAACAAGGCATTGAAGGTTTTTTCCTTGGAGGTATGTCAAACAAAGATAAAAATAAATCTTCAGCTTTTGCTAAAAAAGAAGAAATGGATGAGGATGAAACTATTTTAGATAAAATAAGAAAACGTATTGGCGAACTGGATATGCCAGATTCATTTTTTGATTATCAAGACACCATGATGCCTGAGACATTAACAGAGGGTGGCATTGGTCAATTTAATCCTATCAACATCCCAGAGATTAGGAGAGCGCAAGACGGTGGAATTATGTCTTTAGACGACGAGTTAAAAAGAATCATAGATAAGTTACCAAACTTAAGTTCTAAAGAAAAAAACTTACAAAAAGCTTTAGTTGATTTACAAAGAGCTCAACAATATGTTCCTGACACTGCTCAATTTATAGAATCAGACTCTCCTTTAAAAGCTATATATAGACCATATTATTCTGAGGTAACTAGAGCTTACAATGTTGGTAGACCTGGTAGATTTGATCCAATGGCAGCAGCACCAGCAGAAAGAGTGCAATTTAATTTAAATCCTAGAAGAATAGAAGGACAACTATACGCAGCCGATGGCATGATGGTAGACGGTCAAATGTTTCCAGATCGTGACGATTTAGTTACAGGCCCAGGTGGAGAACGAGACGATAAAATACCTGCCATGTTAAGTGATGGTGAATTTATAACAAATGCTAAAGCTGTACGTGGTATCGGTGCCTTAGCTGGTGCGCCAGCTGACGATCCATTTGCACAAAGAATGGAAGGCGCTAAACAAATGTATGCTTTGCAAAAAGCAGCTGAAGAGTATATGGGTATGATGTCGTGAGCGAATATTTTATACAAAAATTAAATTTTAATGAAAATGATGGCAAAGAGATAGCTGAATTTTTAGCTGATAATTTTCACAAAGAACATTCCTTTACTGTCAATGGTAAATCGCCAAGATTACATTGGGGTAGAGTTTCTCATAAAATTAATAGTGTGCTTTTAGATGGTGTAGTTTTCGTGGTAAGAAACAAAAACAAAAATATTATTGGTAGCGTTGGATTGGAAGAAACTGATCATTGGTGGTCGGACGAAAACTTTTTAGGGGACTCTTGGTTTTATGTATTACCAGAATATAGAGAAATAACTGATGGTGAAAAACCTTCAGACTTATTATTAAAAACAGCAATGAATTATGCTAAAAATCTAAACAAACCAATTGTTATGGGAGTTTATAATGTTAGCAGCGTAGAAAAAGCAGAAAAATTATTTTATAAAAATGGGTTTCACAAAATTGGTGGAACTTATTATAACGACTTGAGGTAACAATAATGGGTTGTACTTGTAAGAAACCAAAAGTAACAAAAGTAAAAGCAGAACAACTTGATCTGCCTCAAACTGGTTATCAATTTATTGATCCTTATGCAGAAGATATTAGCAGAAGAATACTCTCTGCTTACTTTGGTTCGCCTGGAGAATATGAAGGTTTAATTGCTCAAGAAAGAGACATACCCATTGAAGGCACAGCCGATTTAACAGATTTAGAAAGACAAGCTAGAACGGCAGCTGGTGATTTAGGTCGTTTTCAAGAACTTATTCCAGAGGCAGCTGATATTACTAGAGGCGGTATAGACACTGCTAGGCTTGGTATCGGTCAACTAGGGCAAGGATCTTTTAATTTAGCTGATGCAGCTCAATTAGCTAGAGATCCTAGTGAAGCGATTAAAAGTTTTAGCGATCCTTTCGAACAACAAGTTGTTCAACAAGCCATTAAAGATATAACTGAACAATCAGAACAGCAAGGTATAGCTGATCGTGCACAAGCAGTTGCAGCTGGAGCATTTGGTGGCAGTAGAGGCAGGTTGCAAGAATCTGAAAGACAAGAAGCTTTGGGTAGAGGATTATTAGAAGCTGTTGGCGGTATTAGATCGCAAGGTTTTCAAGGTGCTAGAGACGCTGCAGCTCAACAAGTTAGTCAATTAGCAAACATTGGTCAAGGCATGGGCACAACTGGTTTAGCTTTTAGCACTCTTGGTCAAGGCATCGCTGGACTGGGCTCACAACTTGGTGGCTTAGGAGTGACTGGTCAAGAATTATTAACGGGTCAAATAGGAACGTTAGAGGGCTTGGGTCGAACTCAACGAGGTATTACTCAAGATGCTCTCAGTAGAAGATTTAGAGCAGCTGACGTGTTAGCTGACGAACCATTTACTAGATTACAAAGAGGCCAACAATTATTGGCTGGATTACCGATCGGTGGTATTTCTGGTGGCACTGGCGCTCAGTTATATCAACCTCAAACCTATAGCACTCCTAGTTCTTTACAAAGAGGTATTGGCACATTAGGACAATTAGCAACACTGGGCGGCCAATTTGGTTTTGGTAGATGATGAATATGAATGTTGGTATAGCTGAAATACTTAAAGATGTAATTCAAGGAAAAGAGATTGAAGATTCTTTAAAAGAAAAAGGTATTAATGAAATATTAAAAAGCCAAGGGATTCCTTTGAAAAAAAGAGGCGAAGAAATAATCTATCAAATCAATCCAGATTTTTCTTTATACAACAACCCTGGTGAAACAGGTATAAGATTTGAAAAAAGATTTGCCGAGGGCGGCATCGCTTCAGCAATTACAAAAATAAAAAAGAACCCTAAAGTAGAAAAGTATGCAGTAGGAGCTTTAGTACCTATTGGCGGTGCTATATCTAGAGCAGCTCCCACAGCTATTAGTAGAATAGTACAAATTTTAAGAGGCAACAAAGTTAAAAACATGGGACCAGCTAAAGTAGTAGATGATGTTGTTGATGCCAAAATAGTAGACGATGTCGCCAAAGAAACAATCAAAAGAGGCGGTAACATATTTTCTAGAAATCCAGTAACTTCGACTCTTACTGGATTAGGTTTAGCTGCTGGACTAACTCCTTCTTTTCTTGGCGGTGGTGAAGAAGAAACCACTAATTTAGACAGCAGTGATGACGATAGTGACGGTGATAACGGTGGTAACGGTGATGGCGGGACAATAGATTTATCTGGTGTTCGCGGTGAAACCCTTGGCGTATATGCTAGAAAAAGATTACAACAACAAGGCTTCTTTTTTAATGAAGAAACTGGCAAGTTTGAATCACGAATTGATCCTAATGGTAATGTCATACAAGGCAAGCCAAAATTTTTAGATTATCTAAAAGCTTTTGGCGGTGGTTACTTAGAAAAAACTGCTGAAGATCCTGAGTTTGCTAAAAAGATGATGGCAGGTTTTGCTGCTATGACCATGCCAAAAGAAGGCCCAACTGGATTTAGTCCATTAGGTTTAAGTGAATTTACCCAAGGTTATCTATCAGCAGACTTAGCTTTACAAGAAGCTAAACCAGCTGATCAAAAACTTTTAGAATATTTACAACAAAACCCTGATCAAGCAGGTGCCCTCGAGAATTTAGAAAGAGCCAGACTAGGTTTAGATAAAGGTGAACTTGAAGAAGCGTATCAATATTATGCAACTTTATTTGATGAAGTAAGAAAACGTGATGGTCTTCCATCAGCAGATGCAAAAGACTTTTATTTAGTAACGCCTGACGGTAAACCTTTTATGGAATTTGAAGCTTTAAATGCTTACAAAAATCTTTCATCTGAAGATTTTATAAAATTAAGAGATTCATTAAAATTAAAATCAATTAAAAATTAACCATGCCTACTTTAAAACTGGAAGATGGAGCAACAATATTCATTCCAGATGAAAGTCCAGAAACCATAAAAGAATACACCGAAGCTTATAACAAAACCAAACAAGGCGAGACAGGAGTGCTTGGTGACATTGGTAGGAGTTTATTTTTAGTTGGCCCACAAAAAGCTGTTCAAGGTTTGGCTGAAACTGGATCTTCTATTATAGACTTTATTGCTGATACAGATCTTACTGCCGATGTTAAAGAACATTTTGATAGAGTTGCTTATGAAAAACCAAAGACCCAAGCTGGAGAGATAGCTTCTTTCTTTGGTCAGTTTGGTATTCCAGGACTAGGTGCTGCTGGAGTTTTAACTAGATACGGCAAAGCCAAAGGAACTTTTAATAAAGCCAAAGGAGCTCTTGGGTTTGGTGTTGTAGATGGAGCAGTCGCTACTGACGATACCGTTACTATTTCAGATTTAGTTTTAGACAGTGAATCAGATGAAGAAAGATTAGCCAGATTAGATGGTAGCGAAGCAGCGGCCAAAAGATTATTAGATAAAATGAATGTAGCTGCTGAGGCTAGTGCTTTTGTATTTGGCTTGCCTTTGGCTTTGAGTGGCACCAAAGCAGCAGCTAAAAAAAGTGTTGACTTGGTAGCTCCAGCCGCTTCACACATAGCTAAGATTGGTTTAAGCGCACAAGGCAAGCTGTCAGCCAAAGGGCTTGATGAAAGTCTTTTAAATACGAATAGAACTTTTTACGATAGATTAAAAAATCTTTTTACTTTTAAAAGAGACAAACCAACAGTAGCAGTAGCTAAAGCAATGGGCGCTAAAACAGCTACCGTCTTAGCTGCGCAAGATGCTGTTAATGATGCTTTTCAAAACATCATTGGAACAATAAATAAAACTAACAAGGGCAGTTCAAGTCAAACACAAAAAATGCAATTGGCTAGAGATGTAGAAGACTATATGTTTCCAAGGGTAAAAATTGATTTTGAGTTTCCTAATTTAAGTCAAACAGAAGCTAGAAGTGCAGCTAAAAGTTTAAAGGAACAAGCACTAACAAGAATAAAAAATTTAGAAACTGATGGCGGTTTGTATAAAGGTATAGATTTACCAGAAGGTTTAAAAATATCAGAACTATTAGAAAGCACTAGAAGTGAATTTGATAATTTATCAAACAGTGTTTTAAAAGCAGGTGACAGTACAGCAGATGAATTTACTAATTTATTTATTAACACCGAGTTAAGAGACGCTATAAAAGAAAATATGGGATTGTATGGCACTAGAGTTTATAAAGCTTTTATTGATAGCGGTTTTAAAATGGATCCAAAGTTAAAGCAAGAAGCCATTGAACAAATTATGAGAACTCATGGAGTCGATGAGCAAACCGCTAGAAGTGCTTTAAACGATTTGGTTATTCCCAAAGCAAAAAATAAAGATGCAATTGGAGTTGAAAGTGCAGACGCTTTTGTTGATAGTCTAAGAGTAGATAAAGGAATTTTAAAAGGTAGAAACTTAGATAGCTTAGAAAAAGTTAGAAAGGCTTTGGGTGAAGTTGCTGGTTATACTCAATCAACTCCAGAAGCTGCTTTGAATAACACTGCTCTGATGGCTTCGTTAACGGCAAGCAGATTAGCAACTTTAACAGCTAAGTCAAAAGTTTATGATGATATTTTTAAATTAGATAAAAATGCTGCAGCTTTAGGCGAGAAGAAATTTTTAAGAGATCAAAGTTATTTTGATAATAAAAGAATTACTACAAGCAAAGAAGGAAATATTAATGTTGCTTTTGATACTGTTGGGCCAGATGACGTGCCAATTAAATTTAAACAGTTTAATCAAGAACACGGATCTTTAAATGGTAAATTTATTAGAGCAGATTTTTTTGATGCGATAACTAGAGCTAGTAGTGATATTCAAGCCAATCCATTAGCAAATCTTGGTTGGTATAAACCTATTATAGGAATTAAATCTGCTTCTCAATATGGTAAAACTGTTTTATCTCCAGGAGCACAGATAAGAAACTTTACTTCAATACCTTTTTTTGCTTTATTAAATGGTAATGTTGGTAACACTGGTCGATACATGGACGCAGTGCAAACTACTTTTTCTGGTTTAATAAATCCTAAAACAAAAAAATTAAATGAAAATATTTTAAAAGAATTAAGAGAAGAGGGTTTAATCCAAGTTGGCGGTGGTGGACGTTTAGCTGAGATAAGAGACTTAGCTAATTTATCTTTTGAAGGAACTCGTGGGGGTACTGTTTTATCAAGAGTTGGTAATATTCCCGGCATCAAACAAACAGATAAATTTTTACAAAAAACTTATTCAATGACAGACAACGCTGCACGTGTATTTAGTTACATGGGTGAAAAGAAAAGATTTTTACAAGCCATGAAAAATAACACAGATGGTTTTGTTCCAGTGCAAGCTGTTAAAAACATGACTAGGTATGCAGATTTGGTTGAGTTAAATGCTTTTGGCAAACCAGTTATAAGACCTTCAAGTATTATTAATAAATTTGGTGACGATGGACTTGAAATGTTTGCTAGAGCAGAAGCTGGGGACATAGCTCAACAAACCGTACAAAACTATCAAAGAACTATGGGTTTTGTTGATCGGTTAAAACTAGCTCCAGTAGGTAACTTTGTAGCTTTCCCAGCAGAAATATTTAGAAATACTGGTAATGCGGTTGCTAGAGGAATTAGAGAGGTCGCTAGTGAAAATCCTGAGATACAAAAAATAGGCATGCGCAGATTAACTGGGGCGACTTTCACCTTGGGTGGTACTGGTTACGCTTTAGAAAGAATAGGCACAACTTTAACTGGAGTCGATCAAGAAAAAGTAGAAGCGTATAAAAGATCTTACGGGATGCCCTGGGATAAGACAGCAACTTTAATACCAGTGGCCTCTGATAAAGATGGTAATCCTACTCAATTTTTTAATTTTAGTTACATGAATCCTTATGATTATTTGAACAGACCTGTGAATAGAGTGTTTATGGAAGTCGCAGAAGGCAATAGAAATGAAGAAAGTTTATTAAGAACTTTTTATGATGGCACAACTGGTGCGATTGCAGAGTTAAGCAACAGCTTTGTTGAACCAGCTTTTTCTATACAAGCTGTGCTTGATTCTGCTAATGGTAGAACTGCAACTGGTAGAAGAATTTGGGGAGAGTCGGATACCGTTGGTGATAGAATAGCAAAAAGTCTTTTATACGTAACTGAACAAACTTTACCTTCCATAACTCCTTTTACTCTAGCTTCTGATTTAGGAACTGATGGAGGAATCGGTGTTGACGTTAGACCAAAAAACTTTCCTAAAGCTGTCTTTGGTTTGACTGGAGGTAAGGGCGAAGATTTAAAAACTAAAGCAGGTCAGGATCTGGATGTAGCTGATACTATGGTACAAGCTTTTAGTGGTTTTAAAGTAGTCAAACCACAAATAGATAGAACTTTATTGTTTAGAGGTTTTGAAGCTTCTAGAGAAATAAGAGACGCAACCAACCAATTTAATTCTTACTTGAGACAATTTGAACCAAAAGAGGCAGAACAATATTTAAACGCTTACATAAATTCAAATGAAAAAAGATTTAGAACTTTTAGAGATTTATACACAGCGATTGACGATGCAAAAACGCTTGGCTTATCAGAAAGAGAAATAGAAACACAACTTAAAAAAGCCAAGGTAGCTAACTATAAAGACGTTATGCGTAATAGGTTTAGACCAATTGAATTAAACATAGATATATTAAGAGCTTCACCAGCACCACAAGACATAAGAACTCCTATTAATATTATTGAAAGAGATTTAAGACAACAGAATCTTGAAGGTCAATTTAGAGATCCAAGACAACCTAACCAAAGCGCAGGAGCTCAAATATTAAGACAGCAAGAGCTAGAAAAATTAGTGGGAGGTACCTAAAGTCCAAACTTAATGTGTTCGGCCCCACCGTTTTTTTCAGCTTTTTGTATTTGATCAATTGCTCGGTCAACTAACCACTCTACAGTATTAGCCCTAGTACGATGAGTTAATGAAGCCAGTTGGCTAAGTTTTTTATGCGTTTCTTTGTTCACACCTATGGTAACATGAGTCATGTAAGATTCTCCTAATATGTTGATTCTTTCTTATTTTTGATAAATTATTGTATATTAAAAAATGGCTTATAACAAATATGGTGCGATTAAAGTTAAGCTTGATGGCTATGTGTTTGATAGCAAGTTAGAAGCAGCTAGGTATAAATTTTTAAAAGAACTAGAACAAGCGGGAGCAGTATCTGAAATAGAAGTGCATCCGCCCTACCCGTGTTTTGTTGAGGGCAAAAAGGTTTGTCTTTACAAAGCAGATTTTAAATATAAAAACGCCAGAGGCGAGGAGGTGGTGGAAGATACCAAAGGTGTGCAAACCGATGTCTTCAAACTTAAAAAGAAATTGGTGGAAGCCCTTTATCCAGGATTGGTAATAAAGATAGTATCTTCTCCTAGAGAATAACATGGCCCTAAAAACAAAAACCTGTTCTGTTTGTAGGAAACGGAAGAGGATTAAAGATTTTGAACCTAAAACCAGAATCACTGGCACTGTCTCATACCGAAGCATTTGTCGTATTTGTTATCAAAAAAAGAAGAATCTTAAGATAGCTTCAGATCCACATAAATATTTATCAATTATATTCACTCAATTAAAAAGCACTAGAAAACACAAAAGACCTGATTTAGAGTGGGAAATTGTCTTAGATGATGTAATAGATCTCTGGGAGAAACAAGAGGGCTTCTGCGCCCTTTCTGGGCTGCTCATGACTCATGCTAAAGATGGTGAGGGTAAAAAAGATTTAAATGCTTCGCTTGATAGAATCAATCCAAACGATGGTTATAAGGTTGGCAATATTCAACTGGTGGCTTACAGAGTTAATATTATGAAGCACAGTTTATCAGAGGACATATTTTCTTGGTGGTGTGAAAATATTGTCAACCACAAATTAAAGAAACAATTACAAGCTTTCTAAATCAAAACTTATATTTTCTTTTATGTCTCTTTGATGAGTATTTAAGGCAAACACCACAAGATATTCAACTATGTTTTTCACATCTTTTTTGTTGTCTGACGCAAACTCTTTTAAAGAATTAAATGTAGATGAGTTAATCCAAATAGGTTTACAGCCACATCTTTCAATAATAGGATCATCAAAATCACTTAAGTTTTTCATATTACCTCCCTGTTATTACAAGAGATATGTAAATTGTACTATATTTTTATAATAAATTACAAAAAATTAGAAAGGTAATGGCACTAAACCAGTGATCCACTCATGGTTTTCACAAGCTTTTGCCTGCATCTTAGGATTTAAAAGTTTTCTTTGGCCTTTGTTACAAACCCAAGTAGCACCACTGACATCTATCAAAGGTTTGCTGTATTTACAATTACGACAATTCTTTTTAGCTGGGTAAGCTCTTTGCATGTAAACATCTCTAGATCCCTTAGCCATGCTTTTGATGCGCCAGTCGGTTTCAGGCACCAAGCTTTCTGGTGGTTGTTCAGACGTAATAATTCTTTCAGCTTTAATTAACATGGACTGATAAATTTCTTCGTTTTTAGCAATTACCTCGGTGTAAATCTCAGAGTTATTTTTGTTGTAAACCAAAGCCAATGACTTATCTAAATTAAAAGCACCCATGTAACAGTGCACTTGGGCTTCGTATTCCATTGACCAACGCTCGTAACTACCTTCACTGACTAAATTATTAAAACGTTTATCATTTGCGGTTTTTATTTCTAGGATCATTGGTTCTAAATTGTCTGGTACATTCTTTATAACCCCATCGATATGGCCAGAGAAGTGATCGCCAAGCAGAGAAGCTGTGTATTGATTGCCTTTTTTATCCTTAGTAAAAACTTCGAGCTCTTTAACTTTTTCTAAATAGCCAACAATAATATCCTCTAATACTGTACCCAGATCCATAATTCTGGAAACTCTAGGTTCAAATTGATTTGGTTCCAAGCACCAACGAAAGTTCAACCAAAGCATACGTTCATCTGGATTACCAATCTGGCTCATTCCTAAGTAGGGTCGGTAGTCATTTGGCTCTGCTAACATGACGTGATCAATCATTTCATTTAATTTACTCATAAATAAACCTCCTTATTTGTGGTGAATATTTTTTTGATATTAAAGTATTTGCCTTCTTTTCTAACGGCCACAGCAATAATGTCTTGCATAGCGCCTTCATTAATTTTTCTAACCGCATCTTCGGAACGACGTGGCACTCCCCATTTTTTTGCATCCACAATTCTACACCATTGATTAATCGCGAGCCCACTCATTTTTGGATGTTCAAACATAAGTGGTAAGGATCTGGGCAAGAAATTATTTTCAATCTGAAAGAAGACTCGACAATAACTGTTGCCATTTTTAGAAGTAGCAACCGAAGCTGAAACACCTGTAACTTTTTCTTGAATTGACTTGACCCCTGGCTTTTCGTCAGAGATAACTGCACCACTAGCTGCTTTGGTTTGTTTAGCAACTTTACGTTCTTCCATCGGTGTTAGATAAATAGAGAAGGCCGACACTGGAAACTCAGCATTGCACTCAATACAACGTTTGGCATGCGGTGGACTGATCGCTAAACACTCGCCACAGATCTTTGGTCTTCTAACTTTAAACTCTTGACTGGGTTCAGCCGTATCAATGCAACCGTGACGAGCTATGTTCTCGCCATAATCTAATAACAAACAATTATCTTTACCAGGATAAACTCGCATGCCTCGGCCGCACATTTGCACATACAAACCTAAGCTTTTAGTAGGTCTAAGCATAGCAATGCAATCAGTTCTAGGAGCATCCCAACCTTCGGTAAGCACACCAACATTACAAATGACGTGTAATTTACCTGCTTCAAAGTCTGCTAAAATTTTTCTACGCTCCTCTCCAGGTGTTTCTCCAGTCAACACTTTAGCATTGATACCCTGTTTATTTAAAAACATATTCATTTTCATGGCGTGTAATACTGACACACAAAAAAATACGGTAGCAGTTCTGCCTTGAGTATAAGCTTTATCAACCCAGTCGTTGATGATGGCTAAGATGGTTTGTTCATCCATGGCCAAGCGTTCTAAATCTGATTCTTTATAGTCACCGCCTTTAAATTTAAGTTTGGCTTTACTGGCATCGATGATAGTGTTGTCAGCTACTTTATAAGAAGTAATCCGAGCTAGATAACCTTGGTCAATTAAGTCAGGAATCTTGGCTTGATAAGCAATGTCGTAAAAAAAATGGTCCTTACGCTTACCATAAATGTAGCCTTGACCCATGCGATAGGGTGTAGCAGTTACCCCCATGACCCTAGTAGCATGTTCAGCAGAGAGCTGTTTAATAATTTTTTGATATCTAGTGTGTTCGTCTGGCGAAAGATTATGAGCTTCATCAATAATTATGTAATCAAACTTACCAACTTTTTCTAATCGAGATCCCGCTGCCAAAGTATCTCTTGAAGCAACTAGGATCTGAGCTTCCAGCTCTTGTCTGCCCAAACCACTAGATGAAACTCCTACCGGTGCTTGTGGCCAAACATTTTTTATTTTATTTTCAGCTTGTTCTATTAATTCTTGACGATGCGCCAATACTAAAAATCTAGTGTCAGGCTGCGACATAATCTGTCGTTTGATAAAAGTAGAAAAAATAACTGTCTTGCCAGAAGCTGTAGGCAAACTTAACAATGGGTGTTTAGTAATTGATTCGTTAGCAAACCAATCGAATAAAGAAGTGATAGCGTCTTCTTGGTAGGGCCTTAGATCCATATCAGTGTTTCGTTTCTTTAGTATTTATCTCATCAATTAATTCTTCGTCGGCATCAAAAGTCACAACCTCTTCGGTTTTAAGATCCGTTAGCACGTGATTAAAACACGCAACCAATAAACCAGTAGCCGCAATAACATCTTCGGTCATGTCGTAATTCAACCGCATGGCAAACTTATTTAATTTTGAAACAAACTCTCCAGGGCTAAAATCTTTTTGCTCTGAGTATTTTTTTAATAAGTCCAATAGATCTTGTTCTAATTCACGATCAATTTTTTTCATTGTTAAACTCCAAGTTTAATATACTTAACTCTGTTTCTCTGACAGCTTTTCTTAATTTAGAATTAAATAAACTATCTTCGTTACGCCAAAGTTTATGCACTTGTGTTAAAACTTCTTCAGTATTTTTTATTAAGTCTTTCTGACTTAAATCAGTTATTTCTGTTTTCATGTCACCTCTCTTTTTTCTCTCTTTAAGTAAGCAGTTTAAAGACATGCTTAGGTCTCGCTTGATGTCGTCCATTGGTGGTTGGACGATCTAGTTGGATGTGCCCTACTTCATCCAATCATATTCGGCTTCGCCAGTGGCTTTACTAGCTGCTTCTACTTCGGCTGGATCTTGCTCCATCTCAGCAGCAGGCGGCTTAGTATTGCCTTTGCTAACAAAGTCTTGAATCTTATTACTGTCGGCGTAGCCGTCAGTACCTGGTTCAATTTTAACCTTGGCTGTGAAAGGCACATTGATCATCTCATCTAAAGATTCTCGGTTAAAACTAACGTCAGGATCTAGACCCATGGATTTACGCCAAGCTTTCACTCTTCTAGCAGTTACCTGCACGGCGTTGCCTTGCACAGTAAAATATTCCCATATCTTTCTGCCGGCATGAGTGGGTCCTACTACATCAAATTCTACTTTGATGGATTGGTTCCCAGCTTTTGAAGTGTGCTGATTCCATTGATTAGCCACCATCTCGTAGTTTCCTGCGGGCATAGGCGAAAAATCGTTGTCCTCTTCAACTTCACTTAAGTTAATGTCGAAATCATCCGTCATTTTTATTTTCCTCCAGAACACAACTGACGCACAAAAACCTACCAGATTTTTCTATTTGAGCTAACCTGCTCGTACAGGCTTCGCATAGATAGATCTGTTTGGTTTCAGGCATCAGGCGTGCTCAGTTTTTTGATTGCTTGTTTATACGCGTCGATAAACGCATCCCATTTGAGCTCTATCTTGTCAGGAAGAGGAACTCGACTCTTCGCATCGAAAGAAGGGGAGAACTTGGTGAAAAGCATACGCTCACCCATGGCAAGTGCACGTGTCTTTTCATTGAAGCCCTGCCCCGACTTTACTGTACGAATCTGATGATTAGCGAATAGATTGAAATCAACCCACTCTCTAATTTGTGAAGCAACCTTATTGTGGGAGTTCAACACCCATCGATCATAAGGTTCACGCTCTGGATCATTAAATACTTTGACTAAGACGTGTGATAAGAGAATCACATTCATTTTTTTCTTTTCGTTTAAGATATCCAAAGCTCTTAAAATTTTTCTAAAACCTTCTTCCATCATGGTATAACCTTTGCCATAACCGATATCTTCTATGGAAGCTACATTCTTCTGGCGACAAACTTCTTCTTGGATTAATTTAGCAGTCCAATCGGTGGTATCTAACACCACTGTTTTAAATTTATGTTTCTCTTCTACTAATTGTTTCAAACGTCGCATCACGTCTTCAAAAGAATCACACAAGGGAAACGCAGAAGTATTGACATACTTAGTGCCATCTTCGGTTTTTATAAATATTGGATCTGGAGCTCCCGCTGCAAAAGTAGTTTTACCAATACCGTCAGTCCCGCTGACATTCATTTTTACAGGCCCAGGTTTTAGTCCTGTTTCGATTTCATCTAATATACTCATTTTTTCCTCTTAGTTAAAAATGAAACATAAGGGCGATCAGAAATCTGAGTCGTCAATGCTTCAGTTAATTTTTGGTAATGTTGAGGATGTTGCTCTGCTAACAGAGTAGTATTTTTTTTACTCTCCTTATACTCTATTTCGAATGGAAATAGATTGGCAGGGATTTTACCCTCGGCATGTATCTTACCTAACAAGTCCTGATCCCAATCTCTTTTGACACGATAATCAACTTTGATATCAAAGTCATAATCCTCAAAATCTATACGGGCAGAACCACCAGTATTGTTTAACAGCTTCACTTGGTCAGCCACTTTGGGATGACGAGCAATAGCTATATCCAATTCTTTACTCTCTTCACGCAAACGATTTTGCATGGCTAAATTATTCTTCTTCCTAGCAAGTAAGTCAGCGAGGTCGTCGAACTCTTCTTTTATTTTCTCTTTCATACTGTTTCTCTCGATGCTCATTCTTTCAAAATAAAAAATAAATGTCAACAAATATTTTTACTTTAAGCAAAAAATAATTTACAATCCATGGTATGACATTGAAAGAATATATTATTAAAAGAGGAGAGGGACCGTTGGCTAAAGAAATGGGTGTCTCCATAGATACGGTAAAATCTTGGCGCTACGGCAATCGAGAACCGCGACCCAAACAAGCAAAAAAATTAATTCTAATGACAGGTTACGCTATGACCTGGGAAGACATTTACGGTCCAATAGAAGCTGATGCCCTTATTACTGAATCCTGATTCCGAGTTAGAAATTTTTTCGGACGAAGCCAAAAGCGAAATGCTTTGGTCGTTTTGGGAAGAGGGTTTTCATTTGATTCCTTGTGGCTCACGCAACGAAATTATTCCAGAATATTTTCGCAAACGTCATCCGTTTGAAAGCGACGAAGTGTTGGCAGCGAAATGGGCAAAGACACCCAGAGTTAAGTGGGAGACTTATCAAAGAAGACAACCCACCCAAGATGAAATGAGAGAGTGGTTGGCACGTTATCCAGGTGCCAATTGGGCAGCTATCACGGGTATAACATTTGTGGTACTAGATTGTGATAGCACAGAGGCGGTCGAGTTTGTCGAATCAGGACAAGTGACTCGATCGCCTTTGAAACAAAAAACTCCACGCGGTGGTTATCATTATTTCTATCAAGTCAACGAAGGCCTAAACGTCAGGAACATGACTGGCAACTTAGATGTCAGAGGCGAGGGTGGTTACGTCATGATCTCGCCCTCACACAAATACGATTTTAAATTAGCCAATGGGTTTCAAATCAATGACACTTTAGATCTGCCCATGCTCAACATGAATGATTTGAATGCTATCCACGAATACAATCAAACAGGTAAGGTACAACCATTCACCGGTGGCAATAAGGTAACGACAGATCCTGTCGCAGTCGGACAACGCAACGATACTCTAGCAAGACTCTTGGGTAAATGGATTCGTGAAGGTTGGGGCTATCGTGAAGTCTTGATCAAAGCTTTTGATTGGAACCAAACATTGAAGTCCCCACTGCCTTTGCCAGAGGTTTTGCAAACGACTATGTCGATTACCCAGGGGCACATCAAACGTAATCCAGAAGATGTCGACGCAGGTATCATGGCTTGGAAGACAAGCGAATGGCAAATAGATTTAGGCGAGGAGCTCAAAGAGATACTGGATCAAGAGGATCCAATCGAAGTTAAAAAGGTACAAGAAGGCAAGACCGACCCACTGAATTTAAAAAGTTACAACGATGAATTTTGGACAGGTATCGAGTCAGGTACCATCGAACAGTATTGGGGTGATTGTTTTATCTTTGAACAATCTAGGTGTCTTTTGATTGGTAAACCCAAGATCGGTAAGTCGCATTGGCTTGGGGCCTTTGCTGCCGCTGCCACGACTGGGCAACAGTTTATGGGGATGCCGTTTACGAAACCTTGCAAGGTCATGTGGCTACAAGCCGAAATCATTCAAGAGTTTTTAAAAAACCGAATCGATTTGTATTACGAACCTTATCGACACGATCCAGACTTGCTGGCACTCGGACACGCCAACCTGATTCCAACGGGTAGGTTACGAAAAAATTTAATGCGGGATCAAGACATCAACGCAATCGCTGAGAGCATCGACTATCATCAACCCGACATTGTCATGATCGATCCCATCATTAATTTCTTTGATGGTGAAGAAAACAGTAACCAAGAGATCCACAACTTACTGTCCAGAATCGATCGTCTGATTGAACTCTTTGGCGTGGCAGTAATCATTGCCCATCACACGGGCAAGGAACGAGCCGACGATGCTTCGTTCATGTCAGCACGTGGGGGTTCAGCTTTTGCTGGGTGGATGGATTCAGGTATCAAACTCATGGGACAACGTCCAAACGTGACAATGTTTTATGAAGCTCGTAACGCTAAAGAACCTGAAACGCATTTGTCTAGGTTTGATTTCGAAAAAGGTTATTGGGATATGGTGGACTTTGATGAAGGTCCAGATGAGGTTGAGATTGCACAAAAAGTAGCGGGAGCTATGGACAGAACAAAGTTTTACACGAGACAAGAATTAGAACTGTTGGCACGTGAAGCACTGAAAGCAAACAACTTGCCGAGCGGCGAACGCGCAGCTCGTTATGCCGTGAGTCACGTACAAAAATACTTAGGCGATGTAGTCAAGACGAAAGCGATTCCTGGTAAACAAACTTGGCACTATCGTTTTGATAATCAAAGCCGTAAACCTTGGGAGGCAGAATGAAACTGGATTGGCCGTCACTCAAAGAATCTTGTATCGATACCTTTTTAGGGTTGCCGATCAATTGGTTTTTATCGTACGCAGTATTGGCAACGATGTTGTTCTTGGCGTTTGACAATGCCTTTATTATTTCAGCGACCCAGGTAGCAGTGTTGACAGTATTTGCTATCATAAGAAAGTATTTAATTAGAACTCACTACAAACGTATTAATGAATCCGTACAAGATTGAAGGCCCAGCACTGATAAGCTTTAGTGGGGGTAGAACTTCAGCGTTCATGTTGAAACAAATCATCGACGCGCACGGGGGCACATTGCCCGATGATATCTACGTGACTTTCGCTAACACTGGCAAAGAAATGCCTGAGACTTTGGACTTTGTCCAAGCTTGTAGCGAACATTGGAACGTAAAAGTACACTGGCTAGAGTTAGTAACAGCTAATGAACGCCCATTTTATCGCACAAAAGAAGTTACTTATAAGACTGCTAGTAGAAACGGCAAACCTTTTGAGGCTTTACTTGGACGCCGAAATCATTTACCCAACCCAGTGGCAAGATATTGCACTGCTGAGTTAAAAATTCGACGCATGAAAGATTTCATGTGGAAAATGCAAGGTTATGAGCACTGGGACAATGTTCTAGGTTTACGTTACGACGAGCCGAAACGCGTAAGCTCATCAAGAAATGCTTCTGAGCGAGAACGTTGGGGTAATTTAATGCCCATGTATGACGCTAAACATACAGTCAAAGATGTCTTAGAGTTTTGGCAGAAAGCAAACTTTGATTTGACTTTACCGAGCATCGATGGACAAACATTGGCTGGCAATTGTGATTTGTGTTTTTTAAAAGGACGTAAGACTTTGACTAAACTAATTAAAGAACGTCCAGATCTAACGACTTGGTGGATAGCCCAAGAAAATCGAATCGGCGAGGGTACTGGGGCAACTTTCCGATCGGATCGCCCACCTTATGTGGAGCTTTTGAAGGAAGCTGAAAACCCAGTGATGGATGATATGTTTGAGGACGATACGATGTCGTGTTTTTGTCATGATTAGACGAAAAAACGGTTGTGCAACGCTGATTGGCGATTTTGCACAGCGTCTGAAAAAAGTCAATAAAATCAATAGCTTTTTGATTGTGCAGTTGTGCAAGTGCACATGCCTGCACATGCGCACAGCGTGCTCTGAAACCCTTATGTTTACTGGGTTGTGCAGTTGTGCAGTTGTGCACTTCTATAAGAAGGGGAATGAGTGGGTATGTAAACCCACATCCCCACCCCCTCTCAACCCACTTATAAATTAAAATAACAGGAGAAAAAATATGCCAACAAAAATTAAACCTTCACAGAAGGAATCGATAAAAGATGCTACTGGTAGACCGACAGGTATGTGGCAATGGAAACATTTTTATTTAAAACAAGCGACGACTGAGGAGATACTCAAAGAGTTGAAAGATGGGAGAAAAAGAAATCGCAACAAGTTGTTAAATGAATTGCATAAACGTGGAGTAAAGTTTGATGAAGTCGATAAATAGGAGAAAGCAACCGACCCTGGGGGATGTGATTGTGCATACGGAAGCTGGTTATAATAGAGTTAGTGAAGGGAAAGTTATACAATTGTTGAGTATGCAATTTTTGTATGAAGAAGCAGATGGTGCCATCAGGCATTGTTTGTTTGAAGAGGATTGGAAATTTAAACATGGCTAAAAGAAAAAAATTAACAAAGATGCAAGAGGTATTTGTCAATCTCATGGTGTACCAAGATTTGACACAAACCGATTGTGCTCATCGAGCTGGATTTAAAAATCCAGAAGTCATTGCCAGTCGCATGATGAATAATCCAGAGTATGCTCATGTGCGAGAACGTATTCAGCAAATGAAAGCTTTGCAAAGAAAAAAGTATGATATTACTTTTGAAAATGTAGCCGGAAAGTTAGCAACGATTAGAGACGCTGCTGCAGCCGATGGTTCTTATGGCCCAGCAGTCAATGCTGAAATCGCTAGAGCTAAACTCGGTGGCCTCATGGTTGATAGAAAGGAAGTGCGCTTTGGGAAGATTGATAGCATGAGTCGAGAACAATTGGAACAACGCTTGAATGAGCTCTTGGAACAAAATCAAGTGCGAGTGATTGAAGGCGAAGTAGTTAATCTGAAAGAGGTCAACAACCCACGTCAGGATCAGGAAGATCTGGAGTAGTTTCTTTTTGTCGTAAAACTTTCTCAGCTTCTGGATCGTAGAACTTACCTTCGTTAAAAACTTCGTTAAACTCAGCGTCGGTGTAATCGACTTTGCCTTTGATTAAATCCCAGGCGTCGTCAATAAGTTTGTCGTAAGCTGTGTACTCTTTGGATTTGCCTTGAGCAAACAACTTTTCTTCGATTAGATCTATGGCTTCTACTATATTCATTTGGTCTCCATGTTGGTTAAAATGTGAGCAATTACCCCAACAGTCCAACCATTACCAAGCATTTTGTAACGCTGAGTATCGCTGACTGAAGCTGTGTAATTGTCGGGAACTGTTTGCAAACGTTCTACTTCTAAAGGCGTTAGCTTACGCCATGATAGGTTTTCAATATTCATGCCTACTTTGATGGGCTTGGTTTCAACATAACCATTCGCGTACCCATGTGTACCTGCACAAATTGCTCCTGATTTTTTATTTTTATCGTGAATGGTATTAGCTTGGCTTTTATAATTTGGATTTAATTGATTGCCCCCTTGATAATTTTCTATTAAATTTTTACCAGCTAAATAATGTTTCTCAACCTCATCTTCCAAGATATCTTTTAAAACTATACCCAAATCTTCTGGTTGCCTGACGTTAGGTATATTAGTCCAATACAAACGTTGTCTGGATTGTGCGCTTAGTAAAGATGAATTTATTAGGATAGGTTCAATTTTGCT
>MDSZ01203958.1_pt1 | contig 26238 bp, 20 predicted proteins | sample 811201 | NCBI WGS metagenome assembly MDSZ01 (sample SAMN05326647, study PRJNA326480) | marine metagenome | isolation source: seawater | place: Indian Ocean: North | collected 2010 | reverse complement strand
TAGGACTTTTTAATAAAACAGAAATAGACAAGATAACATTACAGGGTCAACAATTAATACAAAGAGATAAACAAATAGCTAGTATTAGACAGCAGGGCGCAAATGTAGAAATTCAACAATTTAAAGTTCGTGAAGATAAAAGACTAACCGAGGCTAATTCGTATTTTGATAGTATCGGATTTAGCAGTAAACTATTTGGGTGGAGTCCTACAACAGTTCTTATTGGACAGGCTTCTCCTTATCTTAAATCATTAGACGTTGAACCTGATTACATACCTCCAGATTCTTTATATGTGCAACCTACTGGTTTTGGATTACTTGGAGAGGAACAAAAGGATTATACATTACCTACGAGTGATGATGTTGGTGATGATAAAAAGGCTAAACCTCAAGAACTATTAGACAATACAGCAAGTCACATACCATTGATGATGAATAATTTAAAATACAGAACAGATGTTGGTATGCATGAGCTAAAAGAGGTTAGGGCTCAACTTGAAGAAAACTACGGCATGCAATCTGCTATGAGCATAGATGGATTGCTATCTCCTGTATCATTTTATCCTACACACAAAAATAGTACATATAGTTATTCTAAATATGATATAGACACTTGTCCATTTTGTAGAGGTACAAAGAAGATAAAGAGTGAATATAAATATTATGTAAATGGCGATACCAGTAATTTTGTTGATTTTGTATATTGCGACAGGTGTGAAACAAAAGATAAGAAATTAAAATACACTTTATCTAATAGTGCTGGCGGTTCACAGTCTACTGAAGTATTACCTCCTTATGTAATTACAAATTTATCAACATTAAATGTATTAGAACAATTTAAAAGTCTTGGTTCTTCTGATAGTACTAGTCAATCTTCTAGTGCGGGTGGTCCCGCAGTCAATCTTATTAGTTTAAATCCCATTCTTACTTCTAATGGACAATTTAGAAATCCCAATATTCAAAACTATCAAGGTGAACATCCAGATGGTAAACACGGGGCTTTGCAATTAGGTGGTCAAGACAGACCATTTTATGATAGAGGCAGACACAGTATTGAAATAGTTGCCAGAGGCGCTATACCTCAACGAAACCTAACTATTACTGATAATATATATGACTTTAAAGATGGCCATCAACCAGACTTTTACAATGAAGATCTGGAACTGCAAGATATTACATCTAATAGAGATACAGGACAAATACCAGTTCTAGATAAATATCAAATGAATCAAAGATTCTTAGGATTAAGAGGACCGTTAACATTACATGGTTGGGGATATGATGTTGAAGGATTTCCTGTCCCTAATGCAGCAGATGAGCCCTATGATATTGACTCTATAGGCAGACCTCAAAGATTTAAGCTTAAAGTTAAAACACGACAAATGACAAAGTATAGTGATATTCCTGCTGGTGGAGTTTATCTGAATGGAGACAGCTACGAAGTAAAAGGCGAAGAACAGACAGATAATATTCCAGAGGATAATATAAATTTTGAATACTTTGTTTATGAAAATGATTTAAATGATTTTGGAGGATTTATAGATAGCGAAATGGCAGCAGCAGACAGGACAACTGGTTTTCAAGGAGATATTATTAGTAAGACGCAATCTTGGAGCGGTAGTAGTTGGAGTAAAAAGGTTAAATTGAATGAATTTTATCTAAATTTTGGAGAAAGACCAGATTTGTGGCCCGTAGGTCCAGTAGATCTTAGATGGGATAGTGACAGAAGAGTTTGGTCAATACCTTCATCTGCAAGTATCTTTAAAATGGTTTACGTTACTCTAGAAGAAGATCTTGTTAAACCAGCTGCTCATTATGATGAAACCTTTGCTGCAAGAGCTTATTTAGACGAATTAGAATATACTTCGGAACCATTGCCTAATGGATCTAGAAGATTAGTATATGTAAAAGATAAAAGCGGATGGACAGCACCTAGAGGTGCAAAATTTTTGTGTAGATATGATAGTGATTCTGGTTTTTATGAACCTGTATCAAAACCTTCATATACTGTTTTTGGTAGGTTGGTTGCTGCTAACGAAGCTAGTATAGATATGCATTATGCTCAAGGACAACGCGCTGGAAGAGTACCTACAATGAAAGTAAATTTTGACAATAAATTAAATCTTTCATATGAAGCTGGCTCTAATGGATTTTTTAATTACGATGGAGGAAAGTGGATTTTAATATCAGTAGGATAAAATGTCTTGTACAATTATAGATAGTAAATTTATAGAAGATCTATCACCATACACTCTTGATGAAGCAGACGGTGCTTTGTCTTTAAACTTTGGTGGTCAGGTAAGCTTAGTAGACTTTAATATTTCTAAACTGCAAGAGCTTTATGACGATAATATTGCTTTTGACGGAGTTTACGAATCAAACACTTGGCGTCCTATCTACGTTAGACCTCATAATTCTGAGATTATTACAAAAAAGATTAATAGGAATTTCACTTCTGCTTTAGACAATAAATTAGGTATAGAATCTTTCATGTCTTTTAAGCCAATATTTAATAATTGGTTTACAGAAGCTAATATGTCTTTAGATTGGTTTATAACCGATGATAATTTTGCTTTCTTTCCTTTGTATGGTATTTTAGGATGGGCAAAAACAATAGACTTAAGCAATATAACAATCCAAACAGCTGCACCCGATACAGTATTTAAAACTACAGAGGCTATTAAAGCCACTACAACATCAGGCGAAAAAGCAGAGATTAACGGTGGTGTTTCTTTGATAAAATATACAGATGATGTAGCTATTAATTTATCTTCGCTTAATGTTAATAATAAATATATTAGAATAAGCTCTATATCTAATAATAGCGTCGTTCCTGATTATGGATCTGTAATGTCTTATGAAGGTCAGCCGTTACAGCTATATATATCTGATGGTGATTTTTTCTCTTATCACGAAAACACTAGCGCTGGCCGTCGTAACTACCAAGAGTTTAATCAATTTTCTTCTTCTCACATTTCTGCGACAATATGGAAAGACTATCAATATGTTTATAATATTATTAGCAAGGTTATAGAGAATAATGTTGACTATACTGATGTTGGTCCCGATTTGGATAATCGTCGTTCTAATCATTTTCATGCTATTAAAAAATTATCTTCTGTAATAGCTACTCATCCTCTTAGAGATGGAGTAACTCAAGATCTGTTGTTACTGCCAGAAATAACTAGCAGTATTGTAAATTTTGTCACCGATGGAGCACGTAATGTAGAAAATGAAATCAATCAACTTGATTCTGCTATAGCATCTATTTTCAATAATAAATACTTTACAGACATACTAGGTGATTATTCTCAATCTAATTATAAGGGCGGTTTTATAAATAGTAAATCTGACTTATTTAATAAGATGATTAGTAAATACGAAAGTTACTTAAATATACAAGGAATTAATAGTGTTAATTGTACGAGAATATTACCAGCAGGCCCTCATGTTTACGTTAACTCTATATTGACTAATCATTGTAAAAAAGATATTAAGGATGCAGTATTATATAATAATACAACTTTTCGAATTGGGGGATATACATTTGCTACAGATTTTAATGAAAAAGAAAGCGAATATGAAATTATAACCCCAGATAAAACATATAAAATTCCTTTATTTGATAGCGGTAAAGATTTTGAAATATACCATATAGATAAAAATATTGGTGTTAGTGCAGGTCCAGATATTTATATTCCCATGGTGGCTCCAGGTGGCGGTAGTTGTGGTACTCCTGAAGAATTGAGTGGGTTTTCGTTTGATCCTAATCTAGACAGATTGACATCACCCCCTGAAAAGGTTTCATATACTGTTGACATAAAAGATATAGAGAAATCACTTGGTAGTACTTTATTTCGTTTTTATGATATAGGGAGTGCTACATTTCAATGGGATGTTGTAGGAGCTATAGGAGGTGGTGATAAATCTTTGGAAATAAAAGATCAGAATACTGCGACTCCTACATTTTCTTGTAGTACTGTTGGAGCATTTGTTGTTGAGCTTACGGTAACACTTGATTCTGTTATTGTTAAAGATCAAATAAATGTATATGTAGTTAACGAGACAGGATGTTATATCGGTGTAGACGATAATGGAAATTTGAGGATGAAACAAAAGGTGTTGGTTAATAAAGATCCTAATCAGGTTGGATTTGATGGAGTAGGACCACAGGAAGAACGGATAGAAGACTTAGCTACAGCAGCTATTCCTCCAGGAGGTTACTATTCGCCAACGCAACAGGTTTTTATAGCATTTAACAGAAACCGTCAAGGAGAGTTAGATCCTTTTCTAGATTTTAGATTTGCAGACGCCGTAATATTACCTAATGATAGAAATATAGCAAAAGTGCCTAATATTATAGAATTATTATTCAGTAAATATGGTGCTGTATTGCCATTAACAACTAACTCTTACATATCAGTAGTGAGTCGGGCAGTAATTCCAAACGACGATGGTCAGCGTGTGGAGCCTAGTAGCTATGTAGCTAGACTAGATAATGCCAGTAGGTCTAATAAATTCTATTATGATCCAATAAAAAATGTTTCGGACGATGATTCTGCAAAATTTAGTGTTACTTATAATCTTACTTCTCAGACATCGATTAAATTATATAGAATTAGATTAGAGAAACTAAGAGATAATTCTAGTGCCGAAAGATGTAAAAGTATCTATAGGAATTTATCATATCAAACAAAAACTCTTCAATTAACTTCCTTGAATCAAGGTTTTGTTACAAAATATGATAGAGACTTACCAGGCTTTGGTGAGACATTTAATAGATACGAGTTTAATGCAGCTGAAAGAATAGGCAAACAAAAAAATACACAAGAACTGCATGAGATGCCAGAATTATCTGACTATGGAGTGGTAATACAACCTTTTGGTGGTAGAGAAAACCCTTTCAGTATTGATGTGCCGGGTATAACCATTCTAGATTTAACACTACCTAAAACAAAACCAGATATTGTTTATGGTCATCATCTTAGATATCTTAATAGGATATGCTATTTGCGAGAAGCTGAAATTTATAGTAGTACAGATGCTAGTACAGATTATGGTGCTGATAATCCTAATATAAAATTTACAAAAGGTACTTTTCACCCAGATTATGGCTTCTTAACAAATTTAAATGAAGATCATGCGTCTTATAATAAAACTAGTTCACTAAAGTTTAATCCCGGTAATAGAACTACTTTTACTCTTAAAGGTGGAGGGTTTTATAATACCTTAAAAGCGGGTGTGGCTACGTCAACCGTTACATTAGATGGTCCACAGTTTGAAGCTCAATTTTTACCTGATGAAACAATATTAGATACAAGTGATCCTGAAAGTATAGATATACATCACGGATATAGATTATTAGAAGCCTCTCGTCCTACTAGTGTTCCTAAAAACTTTTTGTTATATGATGAGTTTACAGGATCATATGGAACATATAGGATGGGCGTTCGTGGTAGAAAATTATTTATAGATCTAGATGATGATGAAAAACGTAGGCTTTATGGCAGTAATCTTCTTTTTCCAAAAATTAGAAATATGGAAGTTAAACTTAATTTTTTAAATCAGGTTAACTTAAAAAATGTTAAAATTTGGCTACAGTTTAATGCTTGCGCTAAAATCGAACAAGACCTAGAACCCCAAGGTGACGGTCTTGGTATAGTAGATGATATAGAAGACGCTCTTGATGGTGTGGATGATGACGGTACAGTTACTGGAGAAAAGCGTAAAAAATTCAAAGCAGATCCACTTTTTAACCTACTAGCTAAAAGAGATACTTATCCCATAATATCTAATATACCTTTTGAAAATCAAGGATACACTAATGAAGACAGACTGGTAAAGAATATATCTTCATATATAGAACACACAGAAATTGCAAAATATCTACAATCTATTCAAGAGAATAATGTTGCGACTTATAGTAATTTTGTACTATATCTATTGAATGGAGAAAGTGTAGATTCTAATACCCTGGATACTACTTTGCATTTTTCTGATAGATTTTCCAAAAATTTAACTCCTAGAAATAGCAATACTGATTACGCACTTAATATTGACCAGAAAGTGAACACAACAAATGAAATTAGACTTCAGCCATCTATAGCCAACCCCTCATATACTAACCATGACGAATTTATTGCAGCTATAAAAAAGAACAACTTATTCGAACCTAATAATAGTTTTAGTAAATTTTATCATTTGCCTTTGTTTGATGGTATTCTTGATCTTTCTAAAGGAGATGGCGCTAAAGCACTACCAGACAGCCAGACTTCTGTAACATTAAATATAGAAGTTATAAACACAGAGGATATGGTAAATTTAGATGTAGTTAGTAATTTGGCTAGCAAAACAAGCACTTTGCCAACAGAGAAAAAACAATCAGCAGATAGTGTGTTTAATTCTTTATGCTCTTGGGATTTAATATTTCATTTTGATACTGATGATTTCTTGCCTACCGATAATTTGGGCCACATTAAATATGGTTGGGCTCCTCATATACCTGGATACAATTTCATAAGTGAAGATGCTAATGTTGCAGACAAACTACCCGCATCTGTTTTAGATGCTCCTAATCAAAAGATTAACGATTTAAGTCCATGTTTTTATGATGAGGAAACAGACAATACCATTACTCCACTACGCAGGCCGGAAGACCAAAGATTTCCTAGCGAAGCTATTGCATTAGCTTTAAGCTCATTACTTTTTGGTGCCGTAGGCGGCTTGATAGGCTTGTCGATTGGTTTCGGAATGTTCCTAGCAGCGCTATCTGCTGTAACTCGTTTTTTATCTGGTATTAGACGAGCAGAAGTAGCAGAACAATTAGATAGAGCTTTTGTTAGAAGCTCTTATGACAAAAAGGGGTATGGAGGTAGTGATAAAATATTATTAACTGTGGGAACTAACGGACCTATTGTTTACGACGTAGAAACCTCTATTTATAAGTACAGCAATACTCCGTTATTAAAACGAAAAGTTAGGAAATACATCAAAACTAGCCAGATACCAGAGCTTGCAGAATTTAATGTTTTATTAGATGTTGAAGATATGGAAAGTTTAGTTACTCCATATGAATTTAATGATACTAGTATTCTATCTGATAACGATAATAGTGGTTTGAAAATAAATAAAGAGGACACAGTTAAAAGCAATACTTTAGTAAAATTAGAAGATCAACTATATGTTTCTTCTACAGGAGAATGGCAAAAATTAGACAGTACTAATATTCCATTACACGTTTTATCTGAAAACAATATACTAGGATTGGACTTAAGTAAATTAACGAACGCTTCAATTATTCAAGGCACTAGAGCATATAATCATTTTAATATTGGCAACTCTGTTGTATCAGAAGCCGGTAATCTTAAAATCTCTAATAAGGGTACTATTCTTAAAAACGATATAGAATATACTGTATTGCAATTTGAATCAGGAAGACCTCCTACTAATTCCAAAATATCCATAAAACCTGAAGAGAATAATAACATTATTGTATGGACAGATAAACAATCAGACCACTATAATTCAACTATTCCTGCAACACAAACCAACAGCACGCTTTTCCCTAAAGGTGCATACGGAAATGCTACTCCTGTTACAGATTCTCAAAGCTTATCTAATCAGTTAACACAAAATGATGTACCAACAATTTATGACATTTACAATAATCAAGAATGCAATGTTAAACCAAATAACAGATATGAAATATATGGTGCTGATACAGATTTTAGTGTTGCTGCTGCTCCCAGAGTAGCAGATCCAAATTTTGCATACAATTTAGGAACAGAAGATGTTTTCCCTGATGAGTCATATCCTAAGAATGTATTACAGCAAGCTAGTGGACCTAATCACAAGATTAGTGCTGGATATTCTTATAATTTATATAATATTTTAGATCCTAAAGACAGAAAAGGTTCAGATTTTATACATGTCAAAAATCCAGAAGATGATTCTAGTATTACTTTCCAACATCTTTTAAATAATGTTCATAACGTTGGGTCAGATAATTATAATTTGGTAGAACTAAGTAACCCTGAGTTTAATGAAGACATTCAAAATTCTGGATATATTGTAGTAGAAGGAGATTATGAGTTAGGATATGCTTATGGCTTAAGTGCTATAGATATAAATAGTCTTGGACCGCAAAATGATGGCGCAAAGACAGATAATGAATCACTAAATTATATTCTTGCAAGACTTAAATATTTAGATTCTACTATATTTTCCGGTGAGGAAGCTTTTGATAGAATGACTATTGCGGAATTGACAAATAAGACAAGAACTTTGCCAGATGATGATACCGCTTGTTTTACGTCTTCTGGTTATGCTAATGCAAACAATAGAGGTAAGTGTAAAAAACTAAATGCCGAATTAGCTTTGTCAAATTTATTATCAGAAAAAAATAACCTATTGAATGTTTTAGACACTGTGGGTGTTATATACAATTCTAAATATCAAATATTATATAATCCATTAATTGACGATGTAAAAAAACACAAAACTTTTTCTTTTTCTTATACAAGTGAAAGAACTCCTATATCTTTTAATCAATATGACAGTGATGCTTATTGGATAAATATTGACCCTTATCAAGAATGTAGAGTTTCTGCCTCTAGTAGCATTAAAATATTAGTAGAAGCTAGATATGTATGTTTCCCTACTAGTGCTGTAGTTGCTGGAGAATTAGGTGTTATTCCACAGTTAGATGATGATGCTCAGAATATCTGCCCTAGTCAAACGGCAAGTTTTAATACTAACGATCTTCAATTTGAGAGTGCTGGAAATGTATTTACCTATAAGTTCCAACAAAATGAAATAAGTAGACAAAAAGAAAAGTATGAAAAAAAATACGGAATAAAGAGTAATGAATGGTCAGAAGTAACTTTTCCTGGTCCTGCTTTGGCTGGTGGTGGAGGTACTGCTACAAGATCGTTTTTTATTAGACCAGATAGAAATAGCACAGACATGTTAGTAGAAGTTACTGAAAAGTATTTAGTGCCTGCAGAAAATTATTTTCGTAGAACTATAGGCTTAGAAGAATTTCCTGTGGGTTCTACTGAACTTGATCCTGATTTTGCTGCGCAGTGGGATGAGGACGATCCGTCTTTGGATGAAACTCTGCGTCCGGAGGAGTTTGCAAGAAAACAAGAACTACAGAGAAATAGACCGTATACTGGTAGTTGGGTAGGAGGATTGACAGGTAAAGTTATAGATATTATGCCTGATGATGTTCTTAATGGAGAAAATATGGTTTGTCGCCCTCAAGTTATTCCTAGAAAATTAAGAAAGCTTGATCCTCATTATCATGCATACAGATCTGATTTTAATGGAAATTTAACTCCATCTCTCCCTAGAATTGGACCAGGAGGACCTTTCACTAATATTCTTGGTCTTTGGCACTGTATTGATACTGGAAACAGAAGACATGCAGATATTCCGGATTATTTTAAAATTAAAAACGAAATGATATATAGATCTTATTTTGGAAGTAAAGATAATATAGAACATGTTGACGAGTTAAATGATAGTAAAGACCCTTTTGAGTGGATACCGTATGAGTATCATCCAACATATATAGAATTACCTAAAAGAGATTAAATTATAGATGCAATGTAACTTTTTAACATATGATAATATAAATTTTAAATGTAAAAATTGTGGTGTTGAGCTTAGATTTTTAGAATATCAGCATTTGCCACCTGTATATATCTGTAGTAAATCTATAGCTAAAGATAATACTAATTGGCCTAATTTTCTCAAAAAAATTAAAAATTTTGCTATGGCGACATTTGACCATATTGCTCTTGGAGCCCCAATGTGTGATGAAGAAACCATAAAAAAAAGATATGACACTTGTTTAAAGTGTGAAAATTTTCATCATAATAGCTGTAAACTTTGCGGTTGCCCCTTAAAACAAGGCAAAAAATATATTAGTAAATTGGCTTGGGCAGATCAAAAATGCCCTATAAATAAATGGTAGGTGTATATAATAAATAATTACTCTAATTAAATAAAACAGGATTAATCATGCCAAAAATCTCAGAGTTAGCGATTGCCCAGGCGCTAGACATCACAAACGACGATTTATTAGTAGTAGTCGATAGTGAAAATAATGGAACCAAAAAGGTTAAAATTGGTGATTTCATTCAGGTCGTAGCTTCTGCTTTGGGTATAGAAATGTCGGAAGACGCTGGAGCTTCATTGTTAGCACAAGACAAAGTTCCATTTCCTTCAAAACAAGTATGCGGTACTGAAATTACTAGAACAGGCACAGCTTTAAAACGAGCTTATGGAGATACATATGATGTAAGCCCTAATGCGATTACGATAACGCTAGCTTATAACACATACGGCATTGCTAATAGATTTACAGTAATTGCAGAGAAAGATTCATTTCTAGGAACAGATAATTCTGCACAAGAAGTGGTTAGAGAAGTATTGTTTGATACGGCAGAAGAAATTACAGACACTAGCACTATTACGATTTGTAAACCTATAGGAGCTACGCGTGTTGTTGTTTATGTCACATCTACTCATGCTAGTTCTCATACTTACACGTTAACTTGCACAGATACTGAGTGTGAGGTTCCTCGTCCATCATTACCTGTAACCCCAACGCCAACAAGAACTCCTGCACCAACACCTACTGTAACACCTACATCTAGAACCGCAGGGTATATTGCGGCGACACCTACTGCTACGACTACTCCTACTCCTACAATTAGTGTAACACCTACTATATCACCGACTATTAGTGTAACACCCAGTATAACACCCACTATAAGTGCTTCACCAACTCCAACCGTGACGCCAACTATTAGTGTAACACCAACTTTGACACCTACTCCTTCTTAGTTTTACAAAGAGAGACATTAGATGAGCCACAATATTAATTTTGCTAATTATGGTTATGAGCAATCTCCTTTTCCTACTGGACTAGGCCGACCAACTTCAGTAGGAACAAATGGCAGTCCCTCATTTTTTGGGACATATGATCAGACCGGCAATGTAGCTGAACACACAGAAAAAAAAGTATTGTTTACAGCTAATGATCAATTTTCTCCATATATTCAACCTACTGGAGCACAGGTTTTTGAATCTAAAGTGTTTGCGCCTGAAAACAGAGACACTATTAGTAGGCAATTCCCTAAACTATCTGGTCTACCATCTCCTCCTCCACCACCAATTCCTCCCCGACCAGCCGCACAACCAGTTCCAACTTCACAAAATTTTGGCTACGGTAATGCAAACAGAGGAGGTAGTTTTACTGCCAGTACAGGTAATTTAGGTAAAGATCAAAAATTATCATATAGCGTACCGACTGTAGCATATAGCAATGTAGGCTTTAGAGTAGCGGCAGCATCTGATGTTATAAGCTTGACAGGTGTAATTGTACAAAGCACAGGTAGTACAATCGTATATATTCCTTCTGGACAAATAGGTTCAGGATCATCTACTTTAGATGACGATGTTTATGTTGGCATGGATATAGACGGAACACAATTTGCAGACAATGCTAAAATAACAAAAGTGCATAACACGTTTACAACTCTTACAAGCCCAGTTTCAGGAGAATATAATTCTATAGAATTAAGTTTGGCTCCTGTAGCAACAGGATCTAATATAACAGCCACCGCTTCTATGGATAATCCTTTAAATTTAAAAAATATGGTATTAGTTGATTCTAGCGGCAATAATCCAGATGGTTTCGATCCTGGATATGGCAGAGTTAATTATAATTATCGTATCGGTAAATATCCTGTTACAAATAGTGAATATGCAGTATTTTTAAACGAAGTTGCTCAGGCAATAGGCAGTACAGCTGAAACAAATTCTCTTGTATACTATAGTCCTTCAAATGGATTGAACAGAGAGGGCAAAATGGCTGAGGGTATATACAGAGAAAAAGCAGGAACAAAAACTTATCCTGTTTGGAAATATTTTGCCAATAAACATATGGAAGATAAGCCTGTTGTAGGAGTGACTTGGCTGCAAGCTGCAAGATACTGTAATTGGCTACATAGAAGAGTAACTCTTCCCGATACCGTTAATACAGACACCGGTGCTTATAATCTTAAAACTCCTCTGCAAACCATGAGTCGTGAAAACCATGCAAGGTATTTCCTACCTAACGAAAACGAATTTTATAAAGCCGCATATTACGGTAAAGAATCTAGCTCATTTGTTTACAAAAAATTTGCTACAAGAACTAATATTATTCCTTCACAAATTCCATCCGTCAATAAATATGGAGATGCTCCATTTAGAAATTTAACAGATCTAAGTTTGTTTGACAGATTTAGTTTTGACAGGATTGGTAATTTAAGATGGGTAGGCATATTAAATGCTGCTGCTGATAGATGGGATAAATATTTAAGTCATGTCGAGTATAGTAAAGTTACTGATGCTGACGCTCATGCTGGTTTTAGATATGTAGTAAAAGATAGAAGTAGATACGACAAGCTTGTTGAAGAGGCTGAGTTTGGCCGGACAGTGGATTTTGGTCATAAAAGCCAACATTTGCCAAGACAGTTTAAAGGGCTCGCCCTTGACTGGTTTACCCATGAATATAGCACTTCAGATATCATCGCTTCGGCTTATCCTATGCCTTACGCGATACACACTATCATTACTCCTACACAACCAAGAGTAGTATTGCCTACACAATTTGCTATGTATATTAATTCACGTTTTGATACTGATACTAGTACTTATTCAGACGATGAAATGATTGAGATTACGGTTAATTTATTAGGTAGGGCGTTAGGTTTTGGCACACTTTGGTATGACAAAGATCCTACTAATGGTATAGTATCAGATAAGTTTATGGATAAAGATGTTTTTCCGCATACTAATGCCGAATATAATAGAGTTGCTTACGGCGTTACAGGTGGATATACAAGAAAGTATACGCCATTGCAGCAAACAAAAGCATATGACTCTGGCTACTTTGAAGATGATTATTTAACAGATGGTGAATGCTTTACTCCTTTAAACTGTGCTGTAGATACACCTTATGTCGGAATTAAAGACATCATGAATTCTACATACAGAAAAGGTGAGATTATATCCAACATTACCATAGCAAATATGGTTGATCTAGGATACTATTCTAAAGATAACACATTTACTGGAGAGGGAGACTTCCAGCCTATTTATTCTGGAATAGACCCCTCATCAGCACCGTAAGAAATAATTATTTTTTACCGGTATATTTGTACCACCCATTATGCTTCATATAATTGCCGTCAGCATCTTTTCTTTTAGGGAAGAGAGTTCCGCCTTTCTTATGCTGACCATATGAAAGAATTGCGCCACAGTCCATACATCGCAGTTCGTAATATTCATTATCTTCTACGGTTCTGACTACAAATTTAATGTTTTCAGATCCACATATGCCGCATTTGCTTTCTCCAAAAATTTCTTGGATGCTGGCTATCTCTTTAAAAAGTTCCTTTTGACCAGCTCCATCTAATTCAAATTCAAGCTTATCGCCTACTTTATATTTTGCTTTCATAATACTTATTTCCACTCCGAGGTATAGTCTAATATATTTTCTGGTATATTATCTACATTTTGTTGGTAAGTAGATAATTGTCTAATAACCTTAACTGCATGTGAATGGTCGATAACATAGATATTTTTAGATTCTATATTTTCTGATTCTAGCAATTTAGTTACATTTATATTAAGTCTTTTTGCAAGTACGTCAATAAAATTTATCTGATTATTAGTAATTTTACCAACATTACTACCATCTATATCTTCTACTTCCTTAGCCAACTCTTCAGCAGCTACAACCTTTCTGAGCTTTAATCCTCTTCTTAATGCTCTACCTTCAGCCCTTGTCTCAGCTACAGCAACCGGATGATTTCTATATATCTTATCACAATTGCCCCAATAAACGTCTGCTGCCCCATTTACGGTCACCTTTTTAAAATCGCCATCAATCTTAGGGTCATTTAAAACATAAACCAAATTATGGACTACAGTGGCCCTATTACCATTAGCAGGGTCTGGGGATTGACAGACTTCAGATGTAGATTCGATAATTGTACAATCTAGTGCAATTTCAAAAATTCTTCTCAAGCCATCTGTTGTAGGATTATCTGATATCTTTTCCTCGTCCTCTAATAAGCCTAAAACGTAATCATTCCATTCAATATCCTTAGGCGATGGTACTGCTGGTTTCTTAGCCATTTAAATATCCTCTATTTCGTAAAATTCATCGTTTGTTAAATTGTTTGATATTTGATCCACCAAAAATAATAGCTTATCTAAAATTAATCTTGATCTAGACATTGAAAAGTCCATTCTTTGTCTAATTCTAACTAGTTTCATTCCCTTACCAATAATCAGCCCTTGCTTTTTATCATCATAAGTTTTGGTTTTTTGCAAAGTTTCTTGACCCCATACAGGATCAAAGTGAGAAGGCCCGTCTACCTCTATTGCCAAGTTTATACTAGGTATGTATAGATCTATTTGCAGCCTAGTATTTACTAGAGTTTGCTCATAATGAAATTTAGTATCTATGTTGTTGTCTATAAGTCCTGACAACAAAAACTTCTCTAGTTTAGACCCTGCTTTACTAGACTCTCTAATAGCATTATTGGCCGCTTGTTTAAGATTAGCCTTTTCTTCTTCAGACTTACTTTCCCATATTTGTTTTTGCTTTTTCTTAATTTGTTTTAGTTGTTTTTCATCCATGTTCTGCCAATTCTGCAACACAGACATACCTATCTTTTGTTTAGTTTCTTCAGATCTGGTCGTACCTTTCGTGGGATGATTGGTTCTACCGCTTTTTAAAGCATTCTTTTGTGCTTGGCTTCTGCTTCTGATTGGTATATTAAACTTTTTTGCATCTCTTCTTAATTTATTGGGGTAGGTATTATACATTTCAGAAATTTGATCAAAACTTTTTTCTTCTTTTATATAATGTAAATTAATTATATGTATTTTTTCTTTTTCTGATAGTTTGTTATATGAGTTCTTTAAGTGTTTCATAGTTAAAATTCTCGCATATTCCTATTGGTTTTTTCCAGCACGTTTGGTAAGTATCATACATTAGTTGATTTGAGGCTATAAACTCCAAGTTTTTTGTAGTGAATAATCCTTCCATATTTGAAAACATTGAATAAGAGTTTTTGGTCCAAAAGACATTAGAAGCATACATAAAAATAGTTTCGATATTAGGAAAATTTTTCGCAAATAGTAAAGACATAGTATCAAATACCACCAAATTACCATGAAAAAATTTAGCCTGATTTAAGTGTAAAATAGGCACATGTTCTCGACATACTCTATTATTGGTACTGTTAAACACACATATTTGTTTATCGTTGTTGTCATGGATAAAACGATGAATACAATTAAATATAACATCATTAGTGTCATTGTTAATTAGTTTTAGCAGTACAAATCCGGTGTCTTGCTTCATATTAAACTTTCAAAAAACATAGAATATGTTTGGTAATTATCGGGCTTGATATCTATAGTTTGTAAATCCATATCCAAAACCTTACATCCACAAAGATGTGCTTCTACAGCATAAAATAAGTTATCACAAATGTAGTTTTGTGTTCTATTTAAAATGTCAGATTTATCGTTTTCTGATAAAAGTCCTAAATTTTGGCTATGGTCTATCTTAGGGTTATTAAACATTTTGATCGTATTAACTTTATTGGGAAGTAGGTGTTGAGTTAATTTTTTAGGCAGGGCTGTGTCCTTGTCTAAGAAGTAAGAATACTCTATATCTTTATCGATGTGAGTATTATTAAATCTATTAGGATTAAATAGAACTGGTAGTGTTGAACTATTTATAGTCTTAGCGTTTGGTAATGTTATATTTTGTTCGGTATCATTATATATAATAATTTTTTCATTTGGATTATTGTGACAGAAATGCGCTTCTTCGTTACCTATTTTAGAAGCTATCAGTATGTAAATATCTGGATTAATTTTTTGTTGTATTTGATAAATATTGTTTTCTATATTCACGCTGATTAATTCGTGTTTATCAGACATACTGTCTAAATTATTAATAAATTTACAATTAGAATATTGTATTAGTATTTTCATATAAATCTTTTAGCCTTCGGTAAATCCGAAATACTATTTATTTTCATAATATTTCTGTATGATATGTTTATCGGTTTTATATCTAGGGTTTCTTTAACATGGTTTATGGTTTCGAATAAAAAGTAGTGTTCTATACTTTTATTTTTATTTAATTCATAAATTGTTTGTAGTGCTTCTTTTTTTAAAAATATACACTCGGTCCATTTTTTTGGCAAATCATAAAATAAATAAACGCACTCATCTGTACTACATCCAATATTAAAATGATCTTTAGGCTTGTCCAGCAAAAAGATCTTAGATTCATTTTTCTTGATTGACTTAAAACAATCATTTCTAAATAAGACGCCATTATTTATTATAAAAACATCTTCAAAATTTTTGTTGTAATCGATATAGTTTATGAGATGTCTGCTGTCGTTATATTTTATGTAATCTTTTTCATAAATGACACTAACATTTTTGTAACCATCGATTGCTTTTAATATTTTATTATTTTGAAATCCTGTAGATAAAAATATTTTATTTCTTCTATTTAATGATTTAATGCTTTTTATTTGATATTCTAAAACAGTAAGTGTACTATTAAGTCTTAGTAGTGCTTTAGATCCAACAGATTTCATTCCTTTTGTTATTTCGGGCATTAATATTAAATAATTGCTACTCATAATACTTTCTAACTAGAGTATTATTTTTTTGTAAAAATTTCAAGTATTCCGAACCGTGTTCATCTTTAATTACTTTTAAATTATTCGTAGATATAAATAAACCATCTAGATTTTCATCGTTTTTGCGAATAGCCATATATTTAGGCTTTTTGACTTTACTTAAAAAATTGATATAATTCAAATCTTCTGTTGCACTATCTACAGAATTTGCATGCAAGTACCAAATATTACTCACCGTTTTTACTAAGTTTGTATTTATCACATCAAAAAGCTTATCTATATCTTCTTGATCAGATATTAAATTATGTATTTTCCAATCAATAGTTTTTGATACTTTGTTTTGCAGATGTTCTATGATCTGTTTAATAGTGTCTATGTTGTCATTACATATCAGTGATAGCTTAGTAGGCAGCGTATGTAACTTGCCAATATGATTATCAAATATGCTGATGATCTGATCAGTGCTTACTCCCACATAATTAATAATTAGATAATAATTTAACTTGTTAGCATGTTGCATGAACTCTACCATATTTTCTGGTAGATTTTCTACGTGCTTATCTCGTTGTTCTTTAGAAAAGGCGTAAGAGCATTTATAATCATTGATATAGTTATAGTTATTTTTTATATCTATATCATAATCATTTTGGATTAAAAAAGGTATATTAAACTCACAATCTTTTTTTGATTTGTCATTTATCTCGTTAGCAAAGATACATTTTATACATTCTGTGTTCATAAAGAATTCCTACAAAGAGTGTAAGTACTATACATATCGTCATATGTTACGCTGTCAATAGAAATTTGTGGATGTTTATAAAACATTTTTATAATTTCCGCTTTACTAATAAAACATTCGATAAGTTTAGTATGGGATACCACATCGTCTAGTTTAAGTTTTTCATATTGATAAAAATTAATAAGTTGATCAAAATCTAATAAATTAAATGTTAGTGTTCCATTTTGTCGTAGCTTATTACATAGTTTCTGGATAATTTGTATACTTTGTTGTTTTTCTATTTTGTTTAAAAACGAAATCATTATTTTATTGGCAGAAAAATTCGGTATGCTTTCAATACTTCTAATGTCTATATTCTCCATGTCTTCTGACATGAAATTAGAATCATAGCATATATTAATCATTTGCATAGTATATATTCCTTAAACTGATCGCTAAAATTTGTGGACGAATACTGTTGTTTTATACTAGTAATATCTTCTGGTTTTTTGTTTAAACAGTATCTAACGGCATCTATGATATCATTGTGGCTATCAAATTTGACCGTGTATTGACTTTCAATATATCCATCTATAGAATTATGTGTAATTACATTACAACCAGCCAGTAATGCAAAAATGTGATTTACCCTATCTGATGTATCAATAATAACTTTGTATTGGCACAACCTATCGCAAATATTTTTAATTGATCCTTTAAGATCCTGAGTTATATCAACAGATATATTTGTTTGATTAAGTATACTATATAGATTATCATTAAAAGATTCTTTATCCGTATTTAATACTAGTACATCTTTTATTCTGTCAACGTCACATGACAAATCAGGGAATGGATAGTTTATATCTAAACTATTATCAAAAACAGAATTAGATTTAGTGTCAAAATTAATTATTTTAACATTTTTTAAATTATTATTCAAAATTGCTTTATCTTCTTTTTTAATGTCAGATATGTCTGTATGATTAAACAATATAATATTTGTATATGTATTATGTATATCATGTATATCTGCCATAGACATAAATACTGAATTAGTGCTAGTGAAATCAAAGTTAAATAAACTTTTATTTATATTCTGATTTATAAAACAAAAATCTGGTAAAGAAAATCTTATAAGCTCATCTGCAATTGGCTTGTATGGCGTATACAATATATTAGTATTTGAAGACCTGGTTTTAGATCTAAGTCTTTTAAATATATTACCTGTAGACCATTCTGTATCTAACATAATATCTCTTCTAATTTATTTACTGGATACTTATTTTCGGTTTGTATATTTTCTTTAGTGTTGCTAATAATTTCTTGTATCTTATTATTTGTGATAGTATGAAACAAATTATTATAAATATATTCCTTATCTAAGCCATCTGTAGGGTATTGTATAATGTCGCTTTTACATGCAGTCGCAGCTGCTGCATCGGTTAAAGGATAATGACCATCATTTAAACATAGATATACATCACCAGCATTATGTAAACTATTTATTCTATCACAACCTACATCATCTACTAAAAGTAAAACTTTATCCTCATAATTCTCTAAAAGCATATCTTTTTTTTGCTGTTCGTAAAATTTAACAATTTCTTGTCTTTGCTGGTCGTTACAATCCGAAGCAACAATTAAACATATATTGTTTTGAGTTTTAGATAGAGGCAGAAAATTCTTAATTAATGATTTTATAATTTTTTCATTATTTATATAATCGCCAATAAAATAGTACTTATAATAGCTATTGTATATACCTAAGTTTAATTTATTTTCAGAAATTTTTGTAGAAGGTAATTCTAGTTTACATAGTTTATCTTGTTCAATACCTATGTTTAAAAATTTGTCTAATTCAAAATCGCTGTATACTAAAATTTTATCTACTGCTTTTAATTTTGCATGATATTGTTTTGGTATCTCTAGATTCATGGGGTGGATTGGAATAAAATAATTTTTACTGTATGTGTCTATATATAAACTATTTACAGTACTATATTGAATATTTATGTCTGGATATTTTTTAATGTCTTTAAATCTAAAATATGGTATATTAGAAACTGAAGGATTGTCTAGTCCAGAGTATATGGGGTGTGCGTATACTTGACAGTTCGACAAATCACAAAGTTTTTGCAGGATAACCGAGGAACTGTATCCTAATGCATTATTTTTTTGAAATGGTCCTAAGTATAATATATTCATTTATTTGCTTTAAGTCTAGCGTATTGTATAAAGTCTTCTTTTATAGATATATTACCATTTAACGCTTCACACAGTTGATTGTTGTTGCTGATGTATATGTTGATTTGTTCTTTTACTTTATTCATATCAAACCCAACCGTATTCAGTCCATTTATTTGAAATCCGTAATCTGCATCATTCAAATACGACAACATCCTACTACATGATGCATAGTCAATATCATTGATATTCTCACGAGCAATAGATACCAAAGCGTCTACATTGTCATTACCTTTTAACTCCTGTATAGGTGTTAACCTACTGTACTTGGTCCAATCTGCTCTATATCCTTTATTGTCTAAGCTATCTAAATAGTTTTCCCATTTATTAGCAATTGTATCCCAATTATAAAATTTTTCTGTTAACTCTCTGGTTTTTAATCTTTTTTTGTATTGTACTGGTTCGGGTAAATTAATAAATTTTTCTATAATAGATATTAGACTATCATTGTCTGGATATACTCTTTTTGCTCTGGTTTCTAATTCTTTATATTTGCTTTTAATTGCTATTGGATATGCTTTTAATTTTTGAACTATATCACACATTGCGCTATAGTTTACGGTAGCTATTGGTATACCACAAGCTCCAGCTTCTACTTGAGGCATCCCAAAACCTTCACATATAGCATACTGCACATATAAATCAAAGGTATTATATATGGTTGATAGCTGGCTTGAATCTACGCCATTAGTTACATTTGGGAATGTTTGATTTTTGGTTAAGCATTTTGCGCATACCGTAGATGGTCCTTTAAATACACTGCAAGAAACATGTTTACATTTCCTACATACCGAAGTAAATAAAACCTTATTGAGCAATCTAGTTTCTTTTAATAATTCTGGTATATCCCAGCCAGCATCAGGATAGCTGGTATGTAGATATAAATATAGCTTATTCGATAATGCAGTATTTTTATCTAAAAGCTTGCGGAAACTTTCAAATAGTTCTGGAATTAATTTTCTTTTTTGATTCCTCATTACTGATCCTATTACTATAGCATCAGAAGGAATTCCCATAGCCTTTCTGCATTCTTTTTTATCTTTAATTTTAAATACTGATAAATCTACTCCAGGAGAAGTTGTTTCTATGTAATTTATTTTGTTGCTTGATTGTTGCTTTAATATGTCCGCTCCCCAATCTGAATAAGTAAAAATTGCATCAGCATTTAAGAATGTGTCGATCCAAAGCTGCTGTTGTGGTGCAGAATCTACTGTTGGCATTAATATCCAATGAAACAGCTTTCTGGTAGGAGACTGTTCTTGATAGGCAGACATCCAATAGTCTCGAACGTCTATTACAACATCTGGCTTGAAGTCTATAACCGTCTTATCAAATCTCCACCTACCGAACATATTATCTGTTCTGGAAGCATATTCGGCGTGTCTGGGGTCTTTGTCATTTACTGCATTTGCATATATTGCCCAAGGAATATCTTTATCTTTAGGGTCATTAACAAATGCATAGCTTGCAAATTCCGCTATTTCATATTTACCCGTTTTATAAAGCCTAGACAGGATTTCTTTTGCATAAATAGAGAAGCCAGAATTTAAAAAGCTAGCTTCGGAACACATTAAAACTTTTAATTTATTCATATAAGAATAGCAAGGGGCCTTGCGGCCCCTTTGCTTAGATAAGATTACTAGTAATAATTAAAACGCTACGGACTCTTCCTTGTCCTTATTAGCTGCTTTATGTCTAGAAAGCTTGGTAAGCTTAGAAAAGTTATTAACTCTTACCTTAAAGCTATTATGCTTTACTCCATCCTTTTCCCAAGAATCATTCCGTAATGACCCTTCAACCATTACCAAATCTCCCTTAGAAAAAGATTCTCCGATGATTTCTGCACCGGTATCCCATGCTTCACAATTAATGAAAGAAGTAACCTTATCTTTTTCACCATTAGACTTTGTGTATTCACGAGAAGTCGCTACGGTAAAATTAACTACTGCAGTTTCTTTTCCTCCAGTATTTACTCTTCGCACCTCTGGATCTCTAGCTAGATTACCCCTTAAAATTACAAGATTCATTGAAAACTCCTTGATTAAATTAAAAAATCCAAAACCAACACAATGTATTATATATCAATCATAGCATAAGTCAAGACTTTGGCACAAAACATTTGTCTACTATTAGACTATCCTTTGCTTTTGACTTTTTACCCGTAAATATTAAGACATTACCATCAAAGACATGCGGCCTATATTTTTCCCATACTTCTGGGAACATAATAATAGAATCGAGCAAGCCGTACTGGTCTTCTCCTGTAACAAAAGCCATTTCAGCACCTGGATTTTTGCCGTTTTTAGTTTTTGTAACATTGACACCTACGATTTCAGCAGCTAAAATTATGTCGTCTTTTTTGAATGTTCTCTTAAAGTCTTTACAGTTCGTATTTGTCATATCTATGTTATAGGAATCTAGTTTACAGCATGTTATAGAAGTTCCTAAGAGGGTATTTTCTGAGTCAGACAGCCACTCAATTTTATCCATTAGCGAATACGGGGGATTATCAATAGTATCAATTAAACTGTTTATTATTGCTTGTCTTTTAATGTTTACTTTTTTAGTTAGAAGTTCTGTTAGAATTTGACGTAAAGGAACAACACCGCTTTCTATTATTTCTTCAGTCTTTTCTCTCTCTTTTTTTGTCAGTGAAGTAAATATATCGTACTCGAATAGCATTTCAGTGCGTGTTTTTTTTAGGTAATCTAACGCTCCGCAAGATATTAATGCTTTCGTAGCTGTACTATTTATGTTCGCCAATATCTTATATAGCATTTGATACCAAGATAATTTATCTATTTTAATATTACCTTCTTCTATAATTTTTAATAACTTTTTAAATACAGACTGACCCAACCCTTTTATATCCGTAAGACCAAAGTATATCTTGCCTTCTCTAATAGCAAATAATTCATTTAATTGCCTTATGTCAGGCGTATGAATAACAATGTCCATTTCGTTAGCGTTTCGTACCAACTCTTTAATTTCTTGTTGTGGATCTATTTTGTCTTTAGCAAACTTCAGGTATGAAGCAAAGAACACTCTAGGGAAATGTGCTTTGGAATATGCAGACAAGTATGCGTTCATAGCATAACTAACCGCATGGCTTTTATTAAATGAATATCTTTGACTTTTTTGAATCCATCCAAATATTTCTTCAGCCGTATCTTGATCTACCACACCCTGTTTTTTTGCGCCCTCCATAAAGGATGTTCTAACAGTCGCCATGAGATCAGCTTTCTTTTTTCCAATTGCTTTTCTCAAAATGTCAGCCTCTTGCAGATTAAAGCCGGATACAACCCTAGCTATTTCCATAGCCTGCTCCTGGTAAATCATTTCTCCATAGCTTTTTTCTAAAGGCTCTTTCAATGACGGATGATAATAGTCAACTGTTTCTGTATCATTCTTTTTGTCTATATAGTGATTGGAAACACTTTTACCATCCCTAATAGCCTCTAAACATCCAGGTCTTAAAATGCTAATAAGACCAGAAAGATGTTCTATACTTCTTGGTTTTAATTTTTTAGACATAGTTTGTCCCAACCTAGACTCTAGCTGGAAACACCCTTTTGTGTTACCAGAAGATATTAGGTCCCATGTCTTAGAGCATTCTAAGTTTAAATTTTCTAAAGTTGGTTTAAATTCTATACTGGGAAATTCTTTTGTTTTACCAAGTATTTTAAATTTACAACCACAATCAAAAGTATAATATTCAGACATTTGTATCTTTGAAAGAATTCCTAAATTTTATTTTTGGAGACATGTTTCTAAACAGTTTCATAAACCTAATCAAAATCTGTGCTGTGTCTTGCACATCCTTTAATGCGTCATGAGCATTTTCTTTAGATAGTCCTAAGTAATCTCTTAAATTATCTAATGTATAGCTTTTTAGTTCGTTATTATTTTCAAACCAATAGAATATAACATTCATAATATCCAAAACATCTCTTGGATAGAATAAATCAGTTTTACCTTCTTTGTTAACTGTTTTATATTTACTACTCAGTCTATTAATAATAGGAAGGTCAAATTTATTAATATTGTAACCAGCAGCGATTGGTGCGCTAAAACAATTTTTTTTGGTAGATCTTGTGTGATACATTTGCAAATAGCTAGTAAGCATTTTCCATGCCTGTTCTTGCTTTTGACTTTTTTTCCAAGATTCTAAAATCTTTGCTTTACTAACGCCTCTTACTTTAGCATGAAAGTCTAAAACATCAGAATCTTCATATTTATATTTTGGATTTTCCTCTAGAGATTCTGGTTTTAAAGTAATATTAAATTCTGAATCCGGCACAATTTCCAGCTTTAGTGGATCAACAATAACTGCTGCAATCTGTACCGGACTACAGACTTCCGGATTTGTCCCATCTGTTTCTAAATCGAATACACAGATTTTATTCCTATTAATCTTGCACCTCTACTTTCACGTTAGGTTGTACCATTGTTCTATCTTTAACATTAGCTACTGCGTGGCAATTAATACTTCGACAACAGCTAACCTTAACTGCTTGAACCTTTACATACTCTTTTCCGTTCATTGTAAAATTTTGGTTTACATTTACGTCTTTGAATTCTTTTTGCATTATTATTCTCCATTTAATAAAATATCAGATATAGACATTACCTTGTCTAACATAGCTACGCCCAAGATATCAAATTTAATTATACCTATAGACTCTAAATCTTGCATTTCCATGCCCGCTATAGTAGTTTTATTTTTGGTATCGTAAATCATAGGACATATATCGCTTAAGTTAAGACTACTAATAACTACACCGGCAGCATGTTTAGACTGATTAGATTTTGTACCCTCTAATCTAATAGCTTGTTCAAATCTTTTTGCAAGAGGTCCTGCCAATTTACTGTTGTCTTCTTCAGAAACATAGCACCATTCTTTTAATTTATCTGCGTTGTTTTCTAATGCCCATCTAATAATTGAAGCTTCTCCATGGTCCGCTTTCATTTCTTGTAATTCATCAGCTATTTTTGCTTCATCAGGAATAAACTTAGTAATTTTGTTCATTTCATCAAAACTTATATTGCCATACACTCTTAAAACTTCTTTTAATGCGCCTCTACCTTTCATAGTATTAAAGGTAATCATTTGGGAAACCTTATCGCCACCATATCTGTTTCTAATATACGAAATTATATTTTCTCTTTTGTTGATTGGTACATCCACATCGATATCCGGCATAGAGACTCTTCCTTCTGTGTTACGACCAGAATTATAGAATCTTTCGAAAATAAGACCATATTGTATTGGGTCTATAGACGTAATACCAATTAAATATGAGACTAGACATCCAGCAGCAGAACCTCTGCCGGGACCGGGAAGCCATCCCTGAGACCGCACATGATTAACAATATCTGATACGATCAAAAAGTAACTAGACAGATCAGCACCTTGTAAAACTTCTAGTTCTTTTTTAATTCTGTCAGTATACATTTCATGTTTTTCTTTTGGCACATTATTTGCTATTTTTTCTTTCCATCCATTTCTACACAGCTGTCTTAAATACTCGTCTGGATTTTGACCATTAGGACATTTAAAAGGAGGCAGCAATGGCTTATTTAATATATCGTATTCCTCACACATACTATCTATTAGCTGTGTGTTTTCTATTTCTTCTTCACTATGTAGTTCTGCCATCTCTTCCGGTGACAAAATATAATACTTATCGGACTTGAAAAAACAATCAAATGGTACACTTTCACCGTCAATAATTTTTTTATTAATATTGGTCAACGTTGTTTTAATATTGTTGCACAATAAAATTCTTTGATCTATTGCATCTTCTTGCTCAGAATAGTGTGCGTCCGGTGTGCATATTACTTTTGTTTTTGATAAGCTAGAGAGATCTTTCATTATATTTGAAAGTTCAATTTGTTTTGGCATGTATTCTTGATCCATCAACTGAGATTCTAAGAAAAAGTTTTCGTTGCCAAAAATATCTTTCATTTCGTCAATAAAACTTAGGCAATGTTTTTTATAGTTATCTGGATGCTGTTCAATTAAGTCTGGCAAATATGATCCCATATGTCCACAAAAAGCAATTAAGTTTTTACCATTGACTAAGGCTTTGAGTTTATCAATAGAAAGTCTAGGTTTACGGTAATAGTTTTCTTCACTGTTAGATGCAGATACTATTTTTATTAGATTTTTCCATCCTTTCAGATTTTTAGCCAATACTAAAAAGTGGGTTAACTTAATATTGTCTTTTGTTTTTACAGAAGAATCATTAAATGCCAAATACAGTTCACAGCCGAGTATGGGCTTTATGTTTTTAGCTTTGAGTGCAGAGTACATTTGTACAGCACCAGAAATAGATCCGTGGTCGGTAATAGCACAGCTATTTACGCCAATTCGGTTGCATCTATTCGCTATTTGTTCCGGCTTGGATAAACCATCCAGTAGAGAATAATGGCTGTGAACATGTAATGGGATATAATTTTTCATTCTGTACTTCCAGGAGCTTTGTAATGTCCTACATTATACCCTGGGACTGTGTATTCGTCAATAAC
>MDSZ01196973.1_pt1 | contig 26238 bp, 33 predicted proteins | sample 811201 | NCBI WGS metagenome assembly MDSZ01 (sample SAMN05326647, study PRJNA326480) | marine metagenome | isolation source: seawater | place: Indian Ocean: North | collected 2010 | reverse complement strand
CTGGAAGTGTTGGCATAGGAACGACAAGTCCAGATGGGAGCCTTCATGCACTTAGCGACGGAACAGGGATCATTGTCGCAAATGAAACAATCACTGGTAACGCTTTTGAAGTATTCGGCGCGCAAGGCAACCTTCTTACAGTAACAGACGATTTATCCGACTCATTATTCAGCGTTAACGACGCTGCGGGCATGCCAGTATTTGAAGTGTTCGCCGATGACACAATCAAGTCATACAGAAATAATGAAAGCGTGTTTGAAATTGACCCAAACAATGATCGAATAAGACTAAGAGATGACGCTTACGTTTCTGGAACCGTGTATGCTACTGGCGGGATAAGTGGAGTTTGCAACAGTAATTATTATGCAAGATTTGAGCATAGAGATACTGATGGTGGAAGTCAAGGAACCAACTCTCTTGGTTATAATACTCGCACAGTTAATACCACGACCGTTAATAATGGAGGGTTTGCAAGTTTACCAGGAAGCAATGAAATTAGGCTTGCTGCTGGAAAATATTATACCAACATAGAGGTTGTCACCTCAATGGGAGAGTCTTTTTCAGAATTGTCTGATGGAGGCACTACTGTGACCACGGAAAATGGAACCACTCTTCAGAGCGTCAACACATTTGGAGCATCTGCAGATTTTGACAACCAGATAATAAAGGGAACTTTTACATTAAGTTCTCAATCGGACTTAACTGTTCGAACTTTTGCCGCAGATACTAATACAGATGATGGATTTGGCAGATCTATAGATTATGATAGTAGCTACAGCGCTGGTGACTATGGAGATGATGTGTACATGGTTGCAGAATTTTGGAAAATAGATTAAATATTAAATATAATAATTATGGACTTACCACAAGTTTTACACAAATTAGGTTTCGATAAAACTACCACAAATGGTGGACCGTTTTGGGGCGGTCCGTGTGCAACTTCTTTTTGCACATGGGAACAAATGTCTGGAAAATGGCCAGAAGGTAATCAACCGCTTTCTGGCAAGGCAGTATTTGAAGCTGCTTGGGATGATATTGTCGCAGAAAGACAAGCTAATGAATACAAAAAATTACGTAAAACCGTATCGGTAGTCGATGTTTCTGATAGAAGCTGGAAGCATGTATCTGGCTACGCTCCAATAAAAGATCAACTAGATATGCTGTATTGGGACGTTGCCTCGGGAGTATTTGGCGAGCAAGCAAAGCAGTCAATATGGTTTCAAAACTGTAGTGGAGTTAAGGCAGCTTTTCCTAAGCCTAGTTAGTCGATATCAATTTTAACGTGCTTGTTCTCAAAAGTTTTTTTAGTATCTCGCATATGTTTTTTGCCAGTTTTTCTTTCATAATTATCAAAATGCTGCCTCTTGATAGGATCTTCTTTGCCGTTTAGTTCAGCTCTTTTTTCGCTAAGCTCTTTGCTATAATCCATCATGTCTCCTACGGTACCTTTCATTTTACCCGTTCGATCCACAAAAGCTTTTTGATCAAAAGGGTCTAGTTTTGACGAAGTTGAATTTCTCATGCTAATTTGTGGCGCTTCGTAAACTCTTTGCCAGCAGTCTTCGTTTCCGTCTGGGCCTTTGTAGGGTTTATAGTTTTTCATAGACATTTCAATCTCTGCGTATTCACCTGTTTCTGTATTTTTAAATTTATAAATCATTTTTAAACTGAAAGTATTGTTGATTTTTCGTGCCCCACTATAATTGTCGGATCTACGTATGTGTCAAAGCCTTTTTCTGCGGCACGATGCATAAAGCCACAATCTGTAGTTGTCATTTCACATATTCCATCTTCATCGAACCAAGTTGGCTGAATCCATGGATATTCAAGAGATTCGAACACTCCTTGTTTTACTAACAACCAGCCGAACCCAGTATAAGAGACTTTAAATATTTCTTTTTGATTTTCTATGTCTTTTGGAGTTAAAAACTTAAAGTACCCATTCTTTTTAAAAAAATCTTTGTCCCAGTCTTTTACGGTGGCAAAACATTCGCCACCCTGCATTAAATATAACCCTGATAATATGTCAGCTTTAGTTTGTTTTGCTTTTTTAAGTAGATTGAAAAAATGCTCTGGATTGAATACTTGATCACTATCAATCCACATAATATAATCGTAATCTACTTGACCTTGAAAAGGTTTTTGTTTTTTTCCTCCAGTAGAGCTGCCACCTAAACAGGCATTGCATACAAAGTATCTGTTGACATGATATCTCTGAGATAATCCCCATTCTATTTTATTCTGAGGAAGCTCTACTATTAAATTAGTCCAGCTTTTAAGAAAGTTGTCCGAAAAAACTCTACCTGGTAAACAAAAAATTATTTTTGTTGAATCGCTCACAGAATATTATCTATTTCATCTAGCTGTTTTTCAATTTCAGAAAAATATTCTTGCTCAATTTCTGTTCGCCTTTGAACCTCTTTCATTTGATGTATTGTGCTTTTTATTTGTTGTTTAGCGTCAGGTAGCCAAGAATGTTTTGAATAATATTCTATTTTATCCTCAAGATCACAAAACTGTTTTGCATAAAAGTTTATTGAGGATTGTATATTGTCGATCTTTTTATTAATCTCTATAATTTTTTCGTGAATTTCTTTATCTGTCATTTTATAAAAAAACCCACATACAAAAGCATGTGGGCTGTTAATTGAGTTTTGCCTTATACCTTACTTTTTATTTTTCTTTACCTTTTGTTCGCTTACGCTGTTTGGCCCAATGGTAAATCTTTTTTCTTTTGTTCCCAATGTTACAGAGGGAAAAGGAAAGCTAGCTGCGAAATAAGGAATTTTAAAATTAATTCCTTTAGTCGAAACACTAGCGTCTGGCAACGTGCCAGCTTTTGCGCCAATACAAACTGATGGTAGTGGCCACTTTAACTCTTGCCAGCAGGCTTTGATAGATGGAGTTGGTTTCCAGCTTGCTCCAAACCATCCAGCATTAACTGAATTAGAGGAGATAAGCATCAAAGCCATTACTGATAGTATAGATAGTTTCTTCATATTGATAGTTACACTGATAATACTATTGTATCTTAATTTTTCTAGGTTTTGTTACTTCTTTTTTTGGTAGAGTGATGGTTAGTATTCCGTATTCTAACTTTGCAGAGATAGATTTTGAATCTACATCGTTTTTAATAGAAAACGAAGTTTTTCTTTGGTTTTGGCCATCTTTTTCTGCCGTAATGTTAAGTTTACCGTCATTAATCTCAACAGATATATCAGATTTTTTATACCCAGGTAGTTCGGCTGAAACCAAATATACGTCGCCGTTATCTTGAACGGATGCGGGGTATGTTTGTCTTTGCGGCTCGAGCACTTCATCTATGTAAGATAAAGCGTGGCCAAAGTCTGTGAAAAACGGATTTAAGTGTTTTGTTAATGTACTCATTCTTTATATAGAGCACAAAGTGTGCCAAGTTGAATATGAGTTTTTTTCTTTATTTTTTACCATATTATATTTTAATGTGAGACAATCTGACCCGACAGAATTTACTTGGTGTGTCACACTGTGTCAGAATTTATCACATCAATAATTTTATCCAAAGTTTTAGAATACGTAAAAGACTTTTGTAGCTTTTTGCCTTCTTCATTTTCTTTTTCGCAAATATTTTCCGCCTTCTCCATACAATCTATTACTTCGTCGGAGTCAAATGTATAAATATTTCCTTGGTTAAAAGGCCCGCCGCTTGAAAAAAAGACGCCATCTGCCGCAGGCTCTTTACCGTTTGGCTGAACTAAGATTGAGTTATCAGCAGTGGCCCAGTCTTTATGTGAAGATGCGTTAAGGACAATACTCCATTTGCCTAGTGCTGTTGAATTAAATGCTGGCAAGTTCCAACCTTCTGCACCACTCATGCCACTAAGATCGATTTGAATGGAATTTAAATAATCATTAACTTCCGAGTTTGTTTTTAGGTATGGTATAAAATTTATGTTTCCATATCTTTTTCCCCCTAAGGACTCAGAGATCAATTGGTTAAGATGTTCTGGCTTTAAAAAGGGATTTGAAATACAACAGCTTAATTGGTATTTATAGTTATTTCCATATTTCTTTGCCCAAAGTTTTATTAATTTAGCCGTGTGCTTTCTTTTTTCAAATTTTCCCATAAGGCCAAAGTGAATTTTGCCTTCTAGGTATTTCTTGTCTAATTTATGAAAATCTGTATCAAATCCTACTGGCGCAGAGTCAACATTGTCACATCCATATAATTTAAAAGATTTCTTTGCATAATTACTACTAAAGATAGTTTTATTTTGTAGGCTGACTATGTTTTTTTCCGTAGGTGTTGGGGTGTCTAGTTCGTAAAATGTAAAAAGATACTGACGCGGAGAAACTCTCTTCTCCGCGCCATTAATGTGCCATAATTTTAAAGTAGGCGTATCTTTATTAATTTTGTCGAAGCGTGAGTTAGCACAAGCCTGAATCCATTCGACAAATTCTTTGTCAATTTTATCATAAGCTTCAAGCTCCGCTTTATCTCCGATTGGAAATAAAGCAACGTCATACTCCCTCTTGTACATCTCCCTTAAAAGGTTGACGCTTACATTGCCAAAACTAAGAGAGTTAAGTGGTACTTCGACTATTAATTTCATTAGAACGGAACTTCGTCTAGTTGTTCAGTCTCTTCGACTTGCGTGTTTTCTGTTTGAGATACCTTTTCCTCTGCCGCAGTCTCGTTGACTGGACTTAGAAACTGTACATTATTTGCTACAACGAAGGTTTTATAAGCTTTGTTACCTTCTTTGTTTGTCCAAGAGCTGCTCTTTACTCTTCCTTCGACAAAAACCCTCTTTCCTTTGGAAAGATATTTTGCGCAGTTTTCTCCAACCTTGTTCCAGGCTTCGACGTCGATAAACAATACATCTTCTTTGTTGAGTGGATTGTTGATTGCGACGTTCATGACTGTCACATCGTTTTCATTACTAACTTGTCTAACTGTTGGGTCGTTAGTCAAGTTCCCTATTGCCATGAATTTATTTAACATAATCTTTATTTATTTCTGTTTTTATTTTATCTATCGTAGAATTGTGGATATTGATGCAGCCCTGAATGCTCATGTTAAGTTCTTCGCTTATTTTTTTCCATGGCATTACTTTGTTTTTCTCTCCAATAATATATCTCATTTCAAATATTTTTTCAACTCTTTTGTCTGGGCTGTTTTTGCATAGCTCAATCGCTTTACTAAAAATTTCATTCCTCTCCCTATGCTCGCTTTCGTCTCCAGTAACACAAACATCCATAACTTCGCCTTGAGTATCTTCGCATGAAACATGTATGTGTTTTTTATTTTTGTTGTATTTATTTAAACACATCCACTTTGTCTCATTCCCTAAGAAGGTTGGGAATTTTGTGCCCCTGTCTTCGTCGTATTTTAAAACTGCTTGATAAATATTGTAGCTCTTGTCGTCAATTAATTCTTTTTTATTGACAATTTTATTGTCGTTGGGGATATAGTTGTTAATTATATCCATATAGATCCCAGTGTGCCTTTCAATCAACTCTTTTAGATTCTCATCTGCGTTGATTTCGTTTCTTATATCATCTATAAGCTCTTTATCTGGTCTTTGTTTTAAATATTCCATGCGCCTTTTTTATGACAGCGGTTAGACATTGATCCTTAACTTGTTTAGAAAAAGTCGGCCAAGAAAAACGCTCGTCGCACTGTCTTTTTAAGTTTAAATAGTTATCTAACTCATCTTGGTTGGCAGGTTCGACCCCTGCTCTTTCGACAAATATTGATAACGCCTTTTTCCTACATAACCAATCAAGCTCGTTTTCAAACCTGATGTCAGTTATAATTGATATAATATTATTTTCGACATTATTTTCAATTGTTTTTTCAACTTTTTGTACCCAGTAATCTTTATTAATCTTTCGCATGATTTCAGTACCGTAACAAACAAGCAAAGGTCTGATAAATTCTTTTTCTTTAGAATCCTGCGTAAAAGCAGAAATTCCTGTTTTTTTAAGTAAAAGCTGATCTAAGTCTGATTTGATCTCGTCCGCAAATGCTATCCTTTGACCTTCCAAGCCGAACTCATCTTTGAGATAAGATATCAAATTGTGACAAAACGTATCCTTTCCACTTCTGGCTACTCCAGCTATTCCTATGATTTTTGGTATTTCCATCAAAGAGTCGGTATTCTACTACATAATATATGTCTTGTCAACACATTTAAACATATACAGTATTGATATATAAAATATATACATACCTATAATATTATTTACAAATATAATATTACTCTAGAGGACAAAATTGACCTGTTCCAACAGGACAAAAAAGTTTTGATTGACAAATGCGAGTTTTTTGCTAGAATATTTAGATGAGCTATTTTTTCAGAGTTCCTAACGAAATATTTGAAGATGTTGTTTGCGGTCAACTAAAGGACTGCGACTTAAAAACTTATATATATTTAATTAAAAAAATAGGAAGTAAAGATTTTATGTACATGCCTCTTGATTTAATGTCTGAAGAAATGAGCGTCAACGAGAGAACTCTAAAAAGAAGCTTAAAAAGGCTAGAAGACGCAGGTCACATAGAAAGAAAAAGAACCATTAGGAACACTCAAACAAGGCTTAAAACTTTTGTTAAAGATAAAAACGTTTTCAAAGTGAAAGGACGATTGGTTAAAAGTTAGTAAATGAATATAAGCTTCATAATTATAACTGGAGGCTTAAAGCCCAAGCACGTAAAAAGATTAATTACGAGTATCAGAAAACAAGAGATACCTGAGTATGAATCAATCATAGTTGGTAATGTAGATAAGTTATGTATAGACCCCATGAGCTTAGGGTCAACAGTTAAAACCATTTCGCTTGTAGACGCTGCCTCAAAAGGCGAACTAGGAGTAATGAGAAATGCGGGATGCAGACATGCGAGGTATGAAAATATAGTAATTCTTGACGATGATCTGCTGCTTACTAAAGACTGGTATAAAAATTTACTTTTGTTTGAAAAACAATACGACATATTAACCTGTCAAATAAGGTTGCCAGACGGAGGAAGATACTGGGATCATGCTTGCTATCAGAGCCCAAAAAATGGCCATGTAACATTAGAGCATTACGAAGAGGACGATCACCTTTATATGTCTGGAGGCTGCAGCTGGCTAATGAAAAGTTACGTCTTTGATAAAATACAATATGATTCCTCAGAGATATACAACATGAGTAACATGAAAGATTATTCAGAGGGGAAACACAACGAAGATACTTACTTCGCTAAACGATGCAGAGACGCTGGATTTAAAATAGACCACAATCATAAATCTGTTTCATTTCATGACGACCCAACTTATACAAATCTTGGAAGATTTGCGCGTAGAAGAGAAAACCAAAGGACCCAGGAATGGGTAAAAAGGATGGATTTAGACTTTCCTCCAGAGGTTATAGTTCAATTTGCTGCATCTCTTTTTAACTCTGGTTTTGCTGCAGAGTCTGCAGACGTACTAAGAATGGGGTTGCAGCGACATTTCAAAAACGAAGTGCTAGAAAAGGCATGGAAAGATCTGTCTGACGCGCATGGCGGAGCACTTTCAGATGCGAGATGGAGTATGGACGCAGACCCTTTATTTACGCAGACTCTTAACTGGATAGATAATGAATAATGTTATACAAAGTTTATGGATTGGAGATAAACTTTCTCAAGTAGAGAGGCTTTGTATATCTTCTTATATTAGAAATGGCCATGATTTTCACTTATATGCTTACAACGAAATATCTGGAGTGCCAGAAGGCTGCTCATTAAAAGACGCAAACGATATTTTACCAGAATCTGATGTCTTTTCTTACAAGACAGGAATAGGAAAAGGAAGTTTCTCTGCGTTTTCAAATTATTTTAGATATAAAATGTTAGATCTTGTTGGAGGTTGGTGGACCGATACGGATGTTGTTTGTTTAAGACATTTAGACATAAAAGACCCTTTTGTTTTTGCAAGCGAAAAAACCATAGATGGAGAATCACACATAACATCTGGCATAATAAAATCTACCCCAGCTAGTGATTTTTCAAAATTTTGTTACCAATTTTGCGAAGAGCAAAATAAAGAGACTTTACAATGGGGAACGGTTGGCCCAAGATTAGTTAGCGACGCTGTTAAATCTCTTAACTTACAAGAATACGTAAAGCCTTGGTCTTTTTTTAACCCAATAGGATTTGAGCAGTTTGGAATGCTATTTGACGACTCTTTTGGAAATATAGATTTCGGCGAATCTTATACATTGCACCTGTGGAACGAAATGTGGAGGAGGGCAGGAATTAACAAAAATAATCAATTTCCCAAAGACTCTATTCTAGACAAACTTAAAACAAAATATAATGAAAATAGCTTACCTGTGCGATAAAAAATATTATCTCCATAAAATGTCAAGAGTGAGATTTCACTCAATCAAAGCAATATCAAAGTTCGCTGATGTGCTTTGGTGCGGCCCAAACTGGGAAAACTGGGACTCGCAAAAAACCGTAGATGAAAATTTAAAAGATAATAATTTTAATCCAGACCTTATTATTGGGTATAAGCCTTTAGAAATTAAGGGCTTTGCAGACTCGGTATACACAAAGTGCATTAGATACAATGAGATGTACGATGAGGAGTGGACGCTTAAAGAAATTAACGAGTCGGCAGTTGATATAGTTATTTGCCACCATAAAAATGATTGGGAAGACTGGAAAGATAAAAAATTCAACAAACCTATTGAGTTTATTAATATTCCACACTGCGCAGAACATACAGTATTTAAAGATTACAGATTAAAAAAAGACGTAGATATTTTATTAGTTGGCGCTATTCACGTGAATACAAAATTTGGACCACACTATCCTTTGAGGCAGAAAATGGTAGATGTTTTAATGACTATGTCTGAAGAATATAACACAAGAATATTTCAACATCCTGGCTATGACCTACCTTCAGCTGACTCAGACAAGTACGGTATTGATTTTGCAAAAGCAATGAATTCAGCTAAAATTTGCGTAACTTGTTCTGGTAGGCCTCGTAGCAGATTTGGCAAATACGTGGAAATACCAATGTCAAGGAGTGCTATAGCTGCAGACATCCCAAACGAAACACAAGATTTTTTTAGAGAATTTGTGATAGAGATTAATATTGAAGACTCAAAAGAGGAGATTATATCAAAACTTAAAGAATACCTAGAGGATGAAGATAAGTTGAAAGAAATAACCGACAGAGGCCACATGCTATCAAAAAAGTTTAACCAAGAATATTATGCTTCACTTTTTATTGAAAAAATAAAAAAAATATTAATTATCAAGTAATGGACAAAATTGGTATTATAGGAAATGGATTCGTGGGATCTGCATTAGCATATGGTTTTGGTACATCAAACCATAACTGCCCAGAAAAATGTCAGGTAAAAATTTACGACAAAAACCCAGAAAATTCTATAGATAGTTTTGAAGACACAGTTGAGTCTTCTGACTTTTTATTCGTCGGGGTGCCAACTCCACCTTTGGACAACTGGGATATAGACCTATCAATTGTCGAAGACGTCATTGAAAGGATCTCTAAAATAAGTAAAGATAAAATCATAATCATAAAATCGACAGTTCTTCCTGGGACATGTCGCTCTTTTGGAGAAAAGTATGGAGTCAAAATAGTATCTAACCCAGAGTTTCTTACGGAAAGACGAGCTAAATGGGATTTTATAAACTCCGCTCAAATTTTAATCGGGGCAGACAACCCAGAAGACGGTGAAAAGGTAAAAGCGCTTTATGAAAACCGATTTACATCAGTCAAATATTTAATGTCAAATACAGTCACCACTGAATTTATAAAATACCTACTAAACTGTTATTTCTCTGTTAGACTTTCGTTTTTGAACGAAGCTAAACAGATCGCTGAAAAAGTGGGCGTCGACTGGGACAAGGCTATTCAAGGATTTGTTGGAGACTCGAGGGCAGGAGACTCCCACACAAATATCCCAGGCCCAGATGGAAAACCAGGTTTTGGCGGAAAATGCTTTCCTAAAGATCTTCAGGCCTTTATTCATTTTACAGAAAGGCTTGGAATTGATCCGCTTGTAATGAGCGGAGCTTGGAAAAAGAATATAGAGGTTAGAGGCGAGCCCTCTTATGATTATTAATTTGTATGTCTAAGAAAATTTTAATTACAGGATCGCAAGGAGTCATAGGAAGTAAACTTAGCACGCTTCTTTCATCTAAAGATGGATATAGCGTCTTTGGGATTGACCTTGCTCATGCAGAAAAAAACTATGGACACGGTCTTGGCAAGGTTCCAAACGATAACTATTTTAGGTGTGACGTAGGCAACTATAGACAGATAAGCGATGTAATTGAACATGTAAAACCTGATTTAGTTTACCATTGCGCTGCCGAGTTTGGCCGCTGGAACGGTGAAAACTTCTACGAGCAAGTGTGGCAAACAAACGCAATAGGCACAAAGCATATCATTAGGCTTCAAGAAAAACACGGGTTTAAATTGGTGCACGCGTCATCTTCAGAAGTTTATGGGGACTATAAAGATGTAATGTATGAAGATGTTTTGCAGCAATCACCAATTGATCAGCTTAATGACTATGCAATGAGTAAAAGAGTTAATGAGATGCAAATCAAAAACTCTAGAATCTTAAATAACACAGAGACGGTTGTTGTTAGATTCTTTAATACTTATGGCCCAGGCGAATGGTATCATCCTTTCAGAAGCGTAAATTGCCTATTTTCCTACAATCTATTACATGGCAAGCCAATTACAGTATTCAAAGGTCACACACGAACCAGCACATTTATAGATGATGCAGTTGTAACGCTTGCAAACATTAGTGAAAATTTTAAACCTGGAGAAACTTACAATATAGCGAGCGAACATACGCATAGTATAGAAGAATTAGTAGAAATTATACTAACTCATACTGGAGCGGACAGCAGCTTAGTTAACTATGATGAAAATAATGAAGTCTTGACGACAAAAGACAAAATTGTAAATTGCGACAAGGCCAAAAAAGACTTAAAACACGAGTCAACTGTAGGTATTGACGAAGGAGTGGAACTTACTATTGATTGGATGCGCGAGTTTTATAATATCGAGCCAAACTCTCTTGGTTCGCACACTCATGAAGAATACCCAAAAATCAACTGGTATTAAAAATTATGATATGGAATGAAATTGTTTGCCTTGGTGATTCGATAACCTATGGCGCAAGAGATGAGCACGGCAGGTCTTACCCAGCCGAACTCAATAAGATACTTTTAGAGAAAACTGGCGAGGTTTACGTTTGCCATAATCATGGAATAAACGGAGAGACAAGCTCAGATTTATTGAGAAGGACTTGGCAGGCTCTTAAAAGCCACAGCGATGCAAAAGTTGCACTTATCATGATTGGAACCAATGATACTCAGGTTAATAATCCACCATCTATATACAGAGATAATTTAAATCAAATTATAAATATGGTAAAAATATTTGGAATGAAACCAATTGTAGCGACATTGCCCAAGCTAGGCTTTACGCCACTATATATCAACAATTCTAAAAACATTAAAGACTATAACAGTGAAATCATGTCACTATCAAAACTTTTGAATTTCGACGTCTGCAACATGAGTGGTATTGAAAAATATTATATTGATAACGTTCATTTTACTCATGCGGGTAATGTTAAAATCGCTAAAAAATGGGCCAAAACAATACTAGACAGTCAAACTTAAAAAAACTAAAAACTTTAGTAATAGGATGTACCCCTCTGGCAAGAAAGGTCGCTGAGCTAACTCAAAGATTAACAAACTCAGTGGGTATAGTTAACTTAGACCCTAGTAGCGGAAGTGGAAAATGCAACTATGACGCAATGTTTGATTTTGAAGATGAAGTTTTTTACACTAAAGATATAAATGATAAAAAAACCATACAATGGATAAAAAGCAGAAATCCCGACGTTATAATACAATGTGGTTGGTCTCAAATTTTTAATAAGAAAGTTTTATCTTTAGCCAAGAAAATCTGCATAGGGATACATCCGTCTCCTCTACCAATTGGTCGCGGCGCAGCAATAATAAACTGGAAGATTATAGAGGGGTCAGGTCGCTGGGGAAATACGCTTTTCCAGATGGAGCCAACCACCGATACTGGCGACATACTAGATTTTGAGCCTTTTGACATAGAAAATCGAGACGATGTGCGAACTGCATATTTCAAAGTAGACAGAACTGCTTTAAAAATGTTAGAAAGAACATTGCCCAAGATAGCAGGTAATTCAATAAATTTCCTAAAACAAGATTCGTCCAAAAGCACAAGATATTTTAAGAGAACGCCAGACGACGGAGAGATTTGCCTTGACTGGTCTGCAGTAAAAATATTAAGATATGTTAAAGCTTTAAATCATCCGTTTCCTGGCGCGTTCATTCAAACCAAATTTGGAAAACTAATCATCTGGAGTGCAAAAAAAATTCATAGGAAATGTGCTGGCTTCAAAACGGGAGATATTATACGAAACAAAAAAGGGCATGGCACTGAAATAGCACTTGCAACTAATGAAATTATTTGTATTATGCTTTGTAGGCCACCTAAAGACTATGACTGTTGGTGCGATGAATGGGTCTCAGAAAAACAAATCTCAGGAAATATTTTAAAATGAAAAAACTATTACATGTAATCGGTGCGCGCCCTAATTTCGTAAAAGCCGCTCCAATCATTAAACAAATAAAACAAGATAAAATTTTAAAACAAACGGTGGTGCACACTGGCCAGCACTTCGATAGCGACATGTCTGGTTCTTTCTTAAAGCAGTTAAACATAGGCAAACCAAACCACCAACTTACCCTAAAGTCGAAAACTGCAAATTCTCAAATTTGTGAAATCTCCTCGAAGCTAGAGGATATTGTAAAAAGATGTAAGCCATGCGCTATCGTTGTATACGGTGACGTAAATTCATCACTAGCAGGAGCTATAACTGCTAAAAACTTAAATGTTAAATTAGTTCATGTCGAGTCTGGACTCAGAAGCTTTGACAAAGACATGCCAGAAGAAAAAAACAGAATTGTAATTGATCATTTAAGCGACTTACATTTCGTAACAGAGAAAAGCGGAATACAAAATTTACTAAATGAAAACATTTCTAAATCATCTGTTCACCATGTAGGAAACACCATGATAGACAGCCTAGCAACTTTTTTTGAAGCAGAGCACGATTTTACCCCTCCTTTTGTTTCTGCTTCTGCTCATGACCCCTTTATACAACACGACCCGTATTGTGTTGCAACTTTTCACAGGCCTAGCAACGTAGACACAAAACAAGGGCTAACAAAGATATTAGAAATCCTTGATTGGCTATCTCAAGAAATAAAGATACTTTTACCTCTCCACCCAAGAACCCTTAACAATTTAAAAAAATTTAAAATTTTAAATAAAATAAAACAAAACGAGAATATTTTGATTACTGCTCCATCATCTTACGAAACATTCCTAAATTTTACTAAATACGCTAATCTTGTTTTAACTGATTCGGGAGGAATACAAGAAGAAACGTCTTACTTAAACACTCCATGCTTGACCCTAAGAAAGAACACGGAAAGACCCGTGACTATTAATCGCGGTAGCAATGTGCTTGTTGATTCATTAGATGAAGTTTGCAGTCACTACGATGCAATAAAAAACGGCGTCTTTAAGAAATCTAAAAAAATTAAATTCTGGGACGGAGCGGCTGCACAAAGAATAGCAAAAGTTTTATATAATGAGTTTGCCTAAAGTAACTTTTGGATTTGTTAACTGTAATAGACTTTTATATTTAAAGTCTAATCTAGAATCTTTGCTTAAATGCACAGAAGATTATACTAATAAAGAAATAATAGTTGTAGACAATTGCTCAAAAGAAGAGGGGACTGAAGAGTATTTACAGAGCTTAAAAGATCGAGGATTCACTGTAATACAAAGAAAAGAAAGAGATCCTAAAAATGAGTTTGCTAAAGCTAAAAACCTAATAGTAAGAGAGTCTAGTGGGGATTTTATCTGTCCACTTACTGGGGATATGCAGTTTGTTTTAAAAGGTAAATGGCTCGAAGCCTATGTGGAGTTTTTCAGTAAAAACGAGTCTGACACGGGTTGCATAGGTTTTGACGCGCAGAGAACAATCAGAAATAAATCGAGCAATATTACTCCAGTAATACAGACTTCAATAGGCCTTGGTTTTACTTTTAACATGTCAAAAGCTCCTATTGCAGGAGCAGCAAACTGCATGTTTTCCAGAAAAAACATTGAACTACTTTATCCTTGGTCGGAAAAAAATGAAAAACACGAAGGCGGTGGCGATTCAGAAACAAAAATGCTGGCTAAATGTAGATTAGTAATGGAGCAACAGGAACTCAGATGGAAACAGGCCCAGCCAATTATTCCGCCATCAATCGCAATTTACAATGAAGATGGAAGTAACGGGGCGAGAATCAATGGTGAAGAGAGAATTGGAGACTACATCGCGCCAAGAGAGGATACGTTTAGATATTATGAGTTAAAAGATTATAATTACTTAGTTGAGGCGTTTGGCGCTAGAGATATTCCAATAGGAATAGAGGAAATAGCTACTCCAGTTGGATGGAAAGCGCCAATAGATAAAAATGGTAACTGGATGAAAAATCCACCAAAAATCGACAGATAAGGCAATGAAAGTTTTAGGAATATCATTAGGACACGATACAAACTTCTGCTTAGTAGAAGACGGCAAGGTTGTTGAGGTCATAGAAGTCGAAAGGTTTTTTAGGCAAAAAAGGTATAAGATATCGTGTTTTTCCCTCGAAGATCGAGATATAAGCTCTGGATTTCAATTTGTTAACGTTAAAGATTTAAGGTCAACACTTAAGACCATAATAAAGAAATGGGGAAATTCGTTTGATTATGTCGCAGTTCAAAATCAAAAAAGAGAAGATGAATTTAATAATTTAATCAAAGTTCTTGAGGAATTTAATATTTCTTATAACAGTATAGACAACCTAAATCACCACCTTTGTCATGCTGCTGGAGCTTATTTTACTTCACCTTTTGAGGAGTCTCTTATTTTGAGCTATGATGGAGCGGGAAATGATGGCAATACAATATTTTTTAAAGGGGAAGGGTCATCGTTAGAATACTTAGAGGTTTATACTTTAAAATTTGGCGGCTCATACAATAATCTTGGCTTTATATGTAATATAAGTCCAGACATATCAGGTACAACGTCAGGAAAAACAATGGGGCTTACCTCCTACGGAAACGTAATAGAGGATTGGTTGCCAGTTTTTAAAGAACATATTCTATCTTATTTGAAAAAACCTCAAGCGCAATCTTCTGATATTAATCCTTACGGAAAAGCACATGTAATTAACTGGGATTATTTATCAAAAATTCCAGAAATTAAAGCTATCATAAATGAAGATGGCAGTAGTAAAGCGACAGTGAATGACAAAATTTCTCATGATATATGCAAGACTGCCCAGTGCGCATGGTCGGAATGCGTAATCAACTTAGTGGAACAACACAGAGAAACTAGTAAAAATTTATGTATAGTTGGCGGATGCGCACTTAACGGAGTGACAAACTACCAAATACAAAAAAAACAGTTGTTTGACAAATACCACTTTATACCAAATCCAACTGACTGTGGGCTTTCAGTAGGAGCCGCTTTTTATAGCTACTATAAATACTCTAAAGAAAAGTTTACTGGGTATAAAGGTTATTTTTCTCCATACCTTGGCGAAGAAGCTTATGATAGAGATAAGATTTTACAATTAGAATCTCAATACAACCACAGAAAAATTGAAAAAGAAAACGTACCCCAAGAACTAGCCAAGCTTATCTGCGACAATAAAATTGTTGGCGTTGTGAGGGGTCGCTATGAAATAGGCCCCAGAGCTCTAGGCAATCGATCTATTCTATGTAACTCTCAAAATAAAGACATGAGAGATATACTAAATGAAAAAGTTAAACATAGAGAGTGGTATAGGCCATTTGCTCCAGTTTGCACGGCAGAAGATAGCAAAAAGTATTTTACTAACGACTGTGAAATACCGTATATGTCAGTAATATGCTATACAAGAGATGAGTTCAAAGATTTACTTCCGTCAATAACGCATGTAGACGGTAGTTGCAGGCTACAAACTGTAACCGAAGATCAACATTCATTTTTATACTCAACACTCAGAGAGATCGAAAAAATTAATGGACATCCGATTGTTCTTAATACCTCATTCAATCCTGGCGGAGAACCAATATTAAACTATTACGAAGTAGCCTTGGAGATGCTCAAAACGACAGGCTTAGATTATGTGCTTATTGAAGACACTCTATTCTGGGAATGAAGGTTTATATCGCATACGAAACAACTGATGACCCCTGGGGAGGCGGCAACCAGTTTATCAAGTTGTTAAAAAAATATTTTCAAGAAGAAGGGCACTATGCTTATGATCCAAATGATGCGGACATTATACTTTTTAACAGCCATCAAATGATTGATCAGGTAGCTAAATTAAAAAAGCAATTTCCACTCAAAAAGTTTGTTCACAGAATAGATGGGCCTATAAGACTTTATAATGTAGATACTGATCCGAGAGACTCTCAAGTTTATTTTGCAAATGAAACCTTTGCAGATGCTACAGTTTTTCAATCAGAATGGTCAAAAAAGCAAAACGAAAAACTTGGGCTAGAAGTTATCAAACCTCACAAGGTAATACCAAACTGCTCAGACATAGAGATTTTTTTCTCAGAAATAGATAAAAAAGAAAACAAAAAAATTAAATTATTCTCAAGCGCTTGGTCAGATTTTATTAAAAAAGGGTATGATGTTTATGAATGGTTAGACAAAAATTTAGATTTTAATCGTTACGAATACTACTTCGCAGGAAGGCCTCCTGTAAAATTTAAAAACATAATTAATCTAGGTGCCTTACGTTCATCTGAACTAGCAAATGAAATGAGAAAATGTGATATTTTTATAACTGCTAGTCAAAAAGATCCTTGCTCCAACTCTTTAATAGAAGGCTTATCGTGTGGATTGCCTGCGTTAGCTCTAAATGATGGAGGGCATCCCGAAATAGTAAAAAGTGCAGGATTGTTATTTAGTGGTACGAATGACATTTTACAAAAATTAACAAAAATTTCAACGGATATTACCAATTTCAGATCAAAGATAAAAGTAAAAAGAATTTATGAGACGGGCGCAGAATACTACTCTTTCTTTGAGAGCTTGAAATCGTAGTGTTTTACCGTAGTATATATGGATGATTCAGATAGCTCATAGAGGAAACCTAGACGGCCCAGTTACATCCCTAGAAAATGACCCAAGTTATATAGATCGAGCGCTCAGTGAAGGCTTTGATGTAGAGGTTGACCTGTGGTATGTTCCTGCTGGTTTTTTTCTAGGTCATGATCTTGGCAACTATCCAGTTACTTTAGAGTGGCTTAAAGAGCGTTCTTCTAATCTTTGGATTCATTGCAAAAATTTACCAGCCTTAGAAAAATTATCGCCGCCAAAGAACACCGCCTCTGACTTAAATTTCTTTTGGCATCAGACAGATGACCATACGCTAACCAGTCGCGGGTTTATTTGGACTTTTCCTAATAAGCCCGTTTGCAGCAAATCTGTGATAGTAAATTTAGACAAAGATTTTGGGTCTCACTCTCTACAAGAGTGCTATGCAATTTGTTCTGATTACCCACGCACAATGACACAATGAAATCTCTTTTAATTACAGCATGCGGTTTATCCAGTAGATTTGAGGGGCTCAGGCCAAAATGGATGCTTACGCATCCAAACGGCAACTTGATGCTAACTGAATCTATCGGAGGATTAGATTTTTCTAAATTTGAGAAAATTTATTTTGCTTTTCTTGGTGAACATATTCAACAATATAACTGCTTAGAAGGAATTCAGAAAGCCATAGCTAGACTTGGAATAGGCCAAAAAAGTGAAATTGTATTATTTAGTGAAAGGACAAACGATCAAGCTCATACTGTTTACAAGATATTGAAATCTTGCAAGATAGAAGGGTCTTTTTTAGTAAAAGAAATAGACAACTATTTTGAATATGATTGTGCTCAAGATGGCAATGTCGTTTGCTATTACGACCTTAATGACACAACTAAAATTAATCCATCCAATAAGGGCTATGTTGTATTAGAAGATCAGCATGGTAAAATTACTAAAATGGTTGAAAAGACCGTAGGATCAAACACTTTCTCTTGCGGTGGTTATCAATTTGAAAATGCAAATAAGTTCTCTGAAGCGTATGAAAAACTAAAAGAGTCAACTGACGATGCATTATATTTATCAAAAATCATTGATTTTATGATTTCTGATGGTGAAGATTTTCATGGAGCTCAAGTCGTAAATTATCACGACTGGGGCACTAAAGAAGATTGGTTTGAGTACCGCAATGAATTTGGGACTATCTTTTCTGACCTTGACGGCACACTACTTACAAGCTCTGGAGAATACTTTCCTCCATTTTGGGAAGATGCAGAACCAATTCAAGAAAACATAGATAAGCTAAATAGCCTTTATGATTCTGGAAAAGTTAAAATTATAATAACAACTTCAAGAAGGGCTACCGCAAGAGAGCTTACCATCAACCAGTTGAAAAAATTTAATATAAAATTCCATGATCTTATATTAGATTTACACCATTCACAAAGAATTATTCTTAACGACTATGCCTCGTCTAACCCATATCCAACAGCTAAAGCTTTTAATCTAAAAAGGAATGACAACAACCTAGATCAACTTTTATGCCTAAAGTAGCAACAACAATCTTAAATAGAAACATACCCCACTTAGTAGACGAATTAGTCGAAACCTTAGATTTCATCAACACTGATGAAGACTTATTTATTTTAGAAAACGGCTCAGACCCCAAGAATTATTCAAGATACTCAAACCTGTTTGAGAAAGAAACTAAAGGAGTTTCATGGGGAGTAAATTTTTTAATTAAACACGCGTTTGACTTGGGCTATGATTACATCTGGGTGAACTATAATGATGCGCGAGTTAAGAACGCAAAATCTTTTTTAAACTGGGCTGTTTCCAGCATGGAAGAAGATCCTTCTTCAGGAATAGCAACTGCATATTGGGGAGATGTTTGGGATATGAATGGAAGAAAGAACACTGAACCTAGTGTGGTTAGCTGTTTTAGCCCATTAAGTTTTGTGGTATCCAGAAAGGCAGTTAATGTTTTAAAAGACTCTAGAAGCGAACTTGATCCATTTTGGGACTCAAGTCATTTTTCAGCACATTTGAATATGCTCGGCCCATGTTTTTATTTGTACAAAGCAGGTATGAAAGTGGTAACGAATTCTGAATTTGAATTGATAGAACTTTACCAACCTGACGATGAAAGAAGCCAGGGAAATACGCAAAACAAAGGAGTTGACTCTAAATCTGCTCGAGGCTTTGAAGATAAAGAATGGAAAGATGTAATTGGCCCTGCGCAGACATTTGATTGGTTGAATAACTTTTTTCCACAAGTTGGCTCAATCGGCGATGAATCAAATAAATTAAAAGCAAATAAACATAAAAGGGATTTTATAATCCATTTAATTTCTAAAATGTATAAAAAATGAAAAAAGTTCTAATTACAGGAGCCGCTGGGTTTGTTGGGTCTGAGCTTGCAAAATTCTTAACAAAACAAGGTGGCTATGAACTTGTGCTTGTAGACAATTTAAGCTTCGGTCATATAGAAAATTTAGCAAGCGATAACCAAGAGAATTTATTCGCAAACTTTAAAGTGGCAGACATAAGAAGCGACAACATAGAAAGCTTACTATCAGGCGTAGACACTGTTTTTCATTTTGCAGGAGTGGCGCCACTACCAGTTTGCCAAACGCAACCCAAGCTAGCTTATGACATAAATGTATCTGGCACATTAAATCTTTTAGAAGCTTGCAGAAGAAAAGGTGTTTCTAAATTTATTTTTTCATCCACTTCTGCAGTTTATGAAAACACGAAATCTGAATGCCTCCGCGAAGATGATGACATTTCTCCAGACTTAGTATACGCAATGACTAAAGCTTCTGCTGAAAAAGCCTGCCAAGCCTATTCACAGAGCTACGGAATGAACATTTTAATTTTTAGATTTTTTAACGTATATGGCCCACATCAAGATTTTAAAAGAAAATCTCCTCCTTTCACCAGCTATGTCACGAGAGAGCTGAGTTTCGACAGGACTCCTGTTTTATATAATTCTTCAACAACAGCAAAAAGAGACTATGTTCACTCTTACGACTTAGTTCGATTAATGCAATTAGCCTGTGATACAGAAAAAACATACGCCTCAGAAATCTTTAATGTAGCCTCTGGTAATGGTTACTCAGTGCCCGAGCTTTACAGTAATCTTTTAGATATATCTGGAAAGTCTATTAAAGCGGAATATAAAAACCCAGAGCTGTACTGGGAAGCATATGACTCACTGTATCAAGGAAAGTATCAACTATCAAAAGACAGAATTAAAAAAGAAGTATATAAACAAGCCGTTGGGAGTCCAGAAAAAACATTTAAAGAGTTTAACTGGAAAACTTTTATAGATATAAAAACTGGCTTACAGTCGGTATATAATTTTATAAATGATTAAGTTAATTATTTTTGACCTTGATGGAGTGTTAGTTGACGCAAGAGAGCTTCACTATGACGCCCTCAATAGAGCTTTAGCATCTTTCGATGAAAAATTTGTAATAAACAGGGAGGAGCACCTATCGACTTATGATGGATTACCAACTAATAAAAAAATTGAATTGCTAATCAAAGATAAATGTTTTCCAAAAGACAGCTCTAATGAACTGTGGAAGAGAAAACAATTTAATACATCAAAAATAATCAGCGAAGAACTAACTACAGACGAAAGGATCGCATCAATTTTAAAAAAGTTAAAAGATCAAAATTTTTCAATATGTGTTGCGTCTAACTCAATAAGAGAAACAGTAAAAATGATGCTGCTTAAAAAAGGATTAATGAGGCATATTGATTTTTTTTATTCAAATCAAGACGTACTTAAGCCTAAACCCAGTTCAGAAATTTATTTAAAATGCATGATCAAAGCTGGAGTAGACCCAAAACAAACTGTAATTGTTGAAGATTCTCACATAGGCAGAAAAGCTGCCATTAATTCTGGAGCTTATTTATGTGCGGTTAGAGATCCTTACGATTTATGTTATAATAAGGTAATGGAAACAGTGAACGAAGCTAATCAAAAATCAGAAGTTCGCCCAAAATGGCAAGGAGGAGATATGAACGTACTAATTCCAATGGCAGGAGCTGGTACAAGATTTGAGCAGGCAGGGTTTACATTTCCTAAGCCTTTGATTGATGTTGGTGGTAAGCCAATGATTCAAACGGTTGTAGACAATTTAAACGTTGAAGCCAGACATATTTTTATTGTTCAAAAAGCGCATTACGAAAAATACAATCTCAAAGAAACTTTGTCATTAATTAGCCCTAAGTGTGAGATTGTTCAAGTTGAAGGCGTAACCGATGGCGCGGCCTGCACAACGCTTCTAGCCAAAGAGTTTATCGATAACGATGAGCCGCTACTGATAGCTAATTCAGATCAATATGTAGAATGGAATAGCAATGAATTTATGTATTCTATGACTGCGGACACAATTGACGCGGGCATATTGACATTTAAGTCAACTCACCCAAAGTGGAGTTATGCAAAACTTAACGATTCAGGCTTTGTTTGTGAGGTAGCAGAAAAAAAACCAATAAGCGACACCGCCACGGTTGGAGTTTATTTCTGGAAAAAAGGCTCAGATTATGTAAAATATGCACAGAGAATGATTGATCAAAACAAAAGAGTCAACAACGAATTTTATGTTTGTCCAGTGTTCAATGAAGCCATAACAGACAATAAAAAAGTAAAAATTTTTGATGTAGAAAAAATGTGGGGATTAGGAACGCCAGAAGATTTAGATACTTTTTTAAGCTACAAATTTAAAGATGAATAATTTTTCACAGATTTTATCAGACGTAAAGAATGGAAAGCCCATTCTAGTAGTAGACGACCACGACAGAGAAAACGAAGGTGATATTGTTTTGGCTGCAGAAAAAGCTACGATAGATAATATTGCTTTTTGCATGAGGTATGCCAGAGGATTAATGTGTTTACCTTGTGCTGGTGAAATCCTTGATGAACTCGAATTGCCCATGATGGTAGAAAATTCAACCGACAGAAATCAAACTCCATTTACTGTTTCTGTTGACGCTGCAAAAGACAACACTACGGGCATGTCCGCATCCGACAGGCTTGCAACTATAGGCGTTTTCTTAGATCCCGAACGCAAACCATCAGATCTAAATAGGCCAGGACATTTATTTCCGCTAAGGCCACAAGCAAACCTACTCAAAGACAGAAGGGGCCACACTGAGGCTTCTATTGAAATAGTTAAAGCCGCAGGACTACAAGAAGTATCTATTATTGTTGAGATTATCAATGATGACGGAACAATGGCAAAAGGAACCGATCTCACAAAATTTTGTAAAAAACATAATATAAATATAATTTCCGTACAAGAAATATATGAATCAGTTTATAAGTAGAGCATATAATACTTTTGAACTTAATAAGACTCACAGTATCTTAACAAAGACTAGTGATGCCAATAGATTAAATGATGAAATATGTTACTATCGATCACTACCAAAAGAGCTATCTATTTTTTTTCCTAGACTTGTCAAATCAAAAACTGGCAACACAAACTCTTTAAGCTTGGAATACTATGCTTACGATGACTTAGGTAAGCTTATGGTAAATGGGAACTTTGCTCAAGAGGAAGCTACATGGTACAAAGCTTTTTTTTATCTAAAAGACATTTTTAAATGCTTTTTTGAAGACTCTTTTAAAAATGAATCGAATCATATCTCCAGTATGTATGTTGATAAAACTCAAAATGAGTACGCCAAACTAGGAGAGTTCAATGTGTTTTTTAATAAACTTTTTATCTATGATAAGATAAATATTAACGGACAAAGCTATCATAACTTTTCTAAAATCTGGCCGAGAATTATCCCATTTTTAAATAAAAAATTTACTCACAGATTTGTAGCTATACATGGAGATTTATGTTTTTCAAATATTTTATACGGCAACAACGCGAACGGGCACGTAGTGCTAAAACTAATAGACCCAAGGGGCAGCTTTGGCAAAAGAGGTTACTCTGGAGATAGCTGTTATGATTTTGCAAAACTATTTCATTCTTTTGAAGGAGGGTATGAATACATTATTCGCGATCAATATGAGCTTGAAAACGTTACTAATAATTTTACTTTCTCATTTAAAAACGACAACCGCGCAAAGATAAAAGAGATCTTTTATCGCGTTTTTGATGACTTTGATTTTTTTCAAGAATTTAAAACGCATTTTAAAGTTTTGCAGGGGTTAATATATATTGGAATGTGCGCAAGACATTACGATAACCTAGACAGACAAAAAATCATGTACTGTACTGGCGTTAGAATTTTAAATGAATGGTTAGAGGAAAATAATTTATGAATATAGTAGTATTAATGGCAGGAGAAGGATCTCGCTTCAAGGAGGTTGGCTACCCACTACCAAAGCCGCTTATTGAAGTTGGAGATAAACATATCTTAGAATGGACAACTCGCTCCTTACCTTTCATCAAGCATTATAAAGAATCATCAATTGATAAGGATTATACATTAACTTTCGCAATAAGAGCGGAAGATGATAAGTCATTCCAAATAACAGACAGGCTTAAAAACATTTACGGAGATGACATAAATATTGTATCTTTTGATAAACTTACCAGAGGAAATTTAGAGACAGCGTATTTAACATGCAAAGACTTAAATCCAGACGAAGAAATATTAATTCTTGATAGTGATAATGCGTATAATGGATCTAATCTTTTAAATTTTTTAGACATGTTTAAGAATAAATATGAAAATTTTGCAAGCATATGCTACTTTGAGCCTTTAGATAATAGTCACAAATGGTGCTTTGCGACAAGAGAAGGCAATAGGGTAAAAACTTTACTAGAAAAAGACGAAACTGCAATCTCTAAGGGGGGCAAACCAATGGTAGGAACATTCTACTATAATAAAAATAGCCTATTTACCGAAGTTGCAAAATTTATAATAGGGCAAGAACAAACGGTCAGGGGAGAATTTTACATGTCACAATCCATTCAATGCTTGATTGACAATGGGCTACCAGTATTTGGCGCATTAGTTGATAAGGTTAGGCCTTTAGGCACCCCAGAAGATATTATCAAAAATAGAGAGGCAGAATATGAGAATATGTATTGACGTAGACGGGACAATTTGTTTCACAAAAAAAGAGCACGAAAGCTATGCAGATACAGTGCCTATGCCTGGAGCAATTGAAACAATTCAAAAGCTCAAAAAGCAAGGTCACTACATTATTATAGCGACAGCAAGAGGAATGAAAACTCTCGACTCAAACATGGGTAAAATTACGGCGCAACAAACACCTATTCTAATTAATTGGTTAAATACACATAAAATTCCTTACGATGAAGTCTGGTTTGGCAAGCCATTAGCAGATTATTATATCGATGATAAAGCCGTCAAGTTTACAGACTGGAAAAATGTCGAAAAAGAAGTAACATAATAAGTAAATGAAAGAATTAACTGAAAGATATGTCGCGCACTTTAACAGCAAAGACCTAGACAAAACAGTTGAGATGTTTCACGAAGATGCAGTCTTGACAGACCCAGTAAACACGTTTAGCGGAAAAGAAGAAATAAAACAAGAAGTAGATAAAATTTTTCAATCTTGTCAGAATTTAGATTTTCAGGCAAAAAATATTTATTGCGATGAAGCCCAGAACGTCTCGATTATAGAATTCGTAATCAACCTAGATGTTTTACAATTAAAAGGTACTGATGTCATACAGTGGCAAGACGGCAAAATTAAAGAGATGAGAGCATATCTAAACCTACCTTAACAATGAATACAAATCCACTTTTCTTTTTCGACACTGCTGATGTAGAATACATTAGACAAACTTGGAGTAAAATCAAACACTGTGTTAACCCGAAGTCTGTTGCAGGAATCACCACAAACCCAAACGCTTTTCACAAGATTGGAGCCACCTCCATTCAACAATGGAAAGAAAAGACTCTAGAATTATGTCAGTTAGTTTCTGAAATTAGAGGTGACGAGTTTGGTGTTGTTTATGTTCAACAGCCTAATTCAAAAATGAAATCTGATGATGTACTTTTGTGGGGAGCAGAAGTTGCATCATGGGGAGATGGCCAAACTCGCATTGGCCTTAAAATACCTCCATTTAAAAACGTTTTAGAGATTGCAAACCAATTATCTGCAGTCTCATTGCTTGAGGTTAATGTCACAGGAGTCTCTGACTGCTCAACTGCGCTAAGGGCATTTTCTTATGGCGTAGATTATGTAAGTATTATTCCTGGCAGAATGGAAGAAGAAGGTATCGACGCGAAAGCACAAGTAGCCTTCGCAAGCCAGAGGAGCGCTGGAAGCTCTAAAATAATCACTGGCAGCATGAGAACTATAGAGGGGCTAAAGTGGGTTTGTGAATACGGCACGGTGCCGACTATTGGATCAAGAGTTTGGGATAAAATTTTTGAAGAATCTAGCCCTGAAGAATTCGTGACATTTTGGCAGAATAAACAAGATGCCGCAGAATGTCTTTTCTCGCCGCATGTGGATGAAAAAATGACTTCACTCTCAGAATCATTTTTTAAGCAAATGGATGAACTTAGCGCTCAAGTCTACGCAGAATTTAACCAAACGCATATTGAAGCTCAAGCTGAAGTTGACGAAAACACACCAGAAGAAGATTTTAATTTCTGATATGAAGAAAAAGGTTGCAATATGCATCTCTGGCTATCTTCGCAAGTACAAGCTTGGTTATCAAAATATAGTTGAGAAGCTGATAAAACCTAACGAAGAAAAGTTCTCTTTTGATTTTTTTATCGATACTTGGCACGAAGATGATTGGCGAAATGAATTTAAATTTAAAAAAGGCCCAGCTTTTGTACCTCAATCTTTACCTACAGAAGTAAAACAAGATATTGTTAATACGTTTCAACCTATTGAAATAAACTTTGAGAAACCAATTGTATGGGATATGTCAAAATATGCGCCATACATAAGGAGTGAATGGGTAACAAGAACTTCAAATGGCTCACACGTAATAGCTATGCATTATAAAATATTTAAATGCAATAAATTAAAAAAACAAAGCGGTAAAGAGTACGACCTTACTTTTAGGTACAGATCAGACTTCTTCCTAG
>MDSZ01167808.1_pt1 | contig 26241 bp, 23 predicted proteins | sample 811201 | NCBI WGS metagenome assembly MDSZ01 (sample SAMN05326647, study PRJNA326480) | marine metagenome | isolation source: seawater | place: Indian Ocean: North | collected 2010 | reverse complement strand
TTCGATATCGAAAATAGTTTGATTACATCACCGAATAATATTGCAAAAGTTTTTAGTGACTCCAATGATGGAATTCTTAAACAAATAAATAAAAATACAAAAAATGCAATTATTTTAGGGCCGTCTGCAACGTTCCATGAAAATTACAGTTATTTGCTCAATACAATAAGTAAATATGCAAAGGCAATTAATGCATCATTAGGATTTCTAGGTGATCAATCAAATACTGCGGGCGCTTGGGCAATGGGAGTCATTCCTCATCGTTTGCCAGGTGGTAAAGATTCACCTGTTAAGGGATATAGCTACACTGAAGCAATCAATAAGGAAATAGATGCTCTTATTATTTATAATTTAGAACCAGAGTATGATTTCTTTGATGACAACAAAATACTGTCTGCTCTAAAAAAATCAAAACTTAATATCTTTTTTTCATCATTCATGACTAGCTCTATTGAGAAATATGCTGACATTGTTTTCCCTTTGTCTGTACCTCAAGAATCAAGTGGAACATTCATTAATGCAACTAAGCAGGTTCAGACATCACATAAAATTGTAAAGCCCAAAGAGAGCTCGTTAGAAGGTTTAGATCACCTAATTAATATATCAAGCAACTTAAAATTTTCATTAACTAGAGATGAAATTAAAAGAGAAACGAAATCAATATTAACTAATATTAAGTTTCCATTAAATAATTACATATCTGCAGAAAATATAAAAACACCAAACAGAGATGATAGCTTACATAAAGTAATTATTAGATCTCCAAACTCAAATAACCCACTTTTACGTAGATGTAAATCTCTCTTGTCAACACATGATGACAACGATTATATAAGTTTTCCTAAGACTCTTAATTTAGGAGACTCTAAAACTACTATAATTTTAGAAAATTCTGACAAGCTTAAGCTTTCACTTAAAAATAAAATGCATGATTTACCAGAAAATGTAATCTTGGTTAACATAAGCGGAGTACATAATCAAAAAATTGGAGCACGAGATTCGATCGTTAGTGTAGATTAATGGATATTATTTTTTATATTCTTAAAACAGTGGTATCAATTTTATCAATAGTCATACCATTATTCCTTATTGTTGCCTATGTAACTTATTCAGAAAGAAAAATTATAGGTTTTATGCAGTCGCGTATGGGACCCTCGCGTGTTGGCCCATCAGGATTATTACAACCAATTGCTGATGTACTTAAACTTGTCTCAAAGGAAATTATTATTCCTACTAATGCAAATAAAGCAATTTTTTTAACAGCACCTATGTTAATGTTAATACCCTCTTTGTTGGTTTGGGCAGTTATTCCTTTATCAGAATATTTTGTTATCGCAGATATTAATGCAAGCCTTTTATTTATTTTAGCTTTAACATCTTTAAGTGTTTATGGTGTGATTCTTGCGGGCTGGGCTTCGAATTCAAAATATGCTTTTCTAGGCTCAATGAGATCGGCAGCACAGATAATAGCTTATGAAATTGCAATGGGATTTGCATTGGTAGGTGTGCTAATGCTATCTGGTAGTCTAAATCTCCAAAGCATTATCGTTGCTCAATCAGGAGGAATATTTAGTTGGTATTGGCTCCCATTATTTCCATTATTTCTAATTTACTTCATTGCTGGCGTAGCTGAGACAAATAGAGCACCATTTGATGTTTCGGAAGGAGAATCAGAGATTGTTGCTGGTTTTCATGTCGAATATTCTGGCATGGCTTTCGCTATGTTTTTTCTTGCAGAGTATATGAACCTTATACTAATAAGTATCCTCGCAAGCATAATGTTTTTTGGAGGTTGGTTGTCCCCGTTTGAAGGAACCTTTATTGATGAATACTTGTCGTTTATACCTGGATTCATATGGCTAGCTTTAAAAACCCTTGTATTCATTTTTGTTTTTCTCTGGCTTCGTGCTACTCTACCACGATATAGATACGATCAAATAATGCGTTTGGGCTGGAAAGTATTTTTGCCAATTACTTTTTTTTGGTTAACTGTACTTGGTTTTTTTATATATTTTAATAATTCATTCGTGTGAAAAATATGGGAAAGTTTTTACATTTTATTAAAAGTTTATTTTTTATAGAAATTCTAAAAGGTCTTAGAATTACTGGAAAAAAATTGACTAAAAAACCTATAACTATTCAATATCCTGAGGAACAAACTCCTCAGTCACCCAGGTTCCGTGGGTTGCATGCACTGAGAAAATATCCTAATGGCGAAGAGAGATGTATTGGGTGCAAACTATGTGAAGCAGTGTGTCCAGCGTTGGCTATATCAATTGATACTGAAGAAAGAGATGATAAAACCAGGAGAACAACAAAATATGATATAGATCTCTTTAAGTGTATATACTGTGGTTTTTGCGAAGAAGCTTGTCCAGTAGATGCAATTGTTGAAACTCGTATATTTGAATATCATTTTGAACGCAAAAAAGATAGTGTGATGAGTAAAAATGATTTGTTGAAAATTGGTGATTTATATGAGGAACAAGAAATGAAAGATCGAAATGCAAATCTAAAATTATGAATCTAGAGTTAATAACTTTTCTATTCTTTAGTTTCGGCTTAATTTTAACTAGCATGAGAGTTATACTAACTGATAACCCGGTTCTCTCTGCAATTTATCTTGTATTTTCGTTTTTTCTATCTGCTATCTTATGGATGCTTCTTGGAGCTGAGTTCTTATCTATAATTCTTATTTTAGTATATGTCGGTGCCGTAATGGTTCTTTTTTTGTTTGTAGTTATGATGCTAGATATAAATATTGCTAGAAAAAGTGCAGCCTTTATAAAATATCTACCTTTTGGAATTGTAGTGTTTATTTCTTTTAATGCTCTAATTATTTGGTTTTTTGTAAGTAGCTTTGAGAATGTTGATTACAATGCAGTTAGGGAAATACACCTTGTCAGTGAAAGTAACACAGAAAATCTTGGGTATGTCCTTTTTACAAAATATTTATTAGAGTTTGAAATAGCAGGATTGATACTTCTCCTAGGAATCATATCTGCAATAATTCTAACTTATAGAAAGAATCAATTTAATAAATATCAAGATCCTGCAAAGCAAATTATGGTAAATAAAAAAGACAGATTAAAAATCATTTCTGACGAGGAGAAATAAAAAATGATCCCAATTAGCTATTATTTAATTTTAAGCACATTATTATTTGCAATTTCTATTGCGGGAATTTTTATAAATAGAAAAAATATATTGATATTGCTAATGTCTTTAGAATTGATGTTTCTATCTGTTAATTTTAATTTGATAACTCTTGGTAACTATCTAAATGATTTAACAGGACAAGTATTTGTTTTTTTTGTTTTAACTGTGGTTGCTGCTGAATCAGCTATAGGGCTTGCAATTCTAATAGTCTTGTTTAGAAGTAAGAAATCTATTGATGTAGATGATATATCGGAGTTAAAAGGTTGATCAATCTAGTTTTACTCATACTTCTCTTGCCATTGGCTGGAACAGCTCTCTTATTATATTTGCAGAATAGATCAAAGAGTTTAACTAGTTTATTAGCAAACTTAACTATATTTATACCATTTTTATTATCTTTATATTGTCTTTACATATTTTTTTCTAGTGGACTAAATCCAATATCAAAAAATATCTTGAATTTTGCAGATACAGAATATTTCACACTGAGCTTTGGATTATATATTGACTCACTATCTTTAATCATGTCAAGTGTAGTCACATCTGTATCGTCTCTTGTACATTATTATTCGATTTCATATATGAAAAATGAGAATTCATATAATAGGTTTTTCATTTATACAAACTTTTTTACGTTTTCTATGTTATTAATAGTATTGTCAAATAATTTTTTCCAACTTTTCATTGGTTGGGAACTAGTTGGTTTATCATCTTACTTATTGATTGGCTACTGGATAGAGAAACCATCTGCAATTAAAGCAAATTATAAAGCTTTTTTAGTTAATAGAGTCGGTGATATTGGTCTACTACTTGGAGTTTGTTTTATCTTTGCTTTTTATAACACTACAGATTATGCAGAGGTCTTTAGCTTGAAGTATTCTCTATTGAACAACCAAATATATCTGTATACTTTTAGTTTTAATTATCTTGATCTAATATGCTTATTATTGTTTGTGGGCGCTATGGCTAAGTCTGCACAAGTACCCCTTCATTTTTGGCTACCTGATTCGATGGAAGGTCCTACGCCTATATCTGCTTTAATACATGCTGCTACGATGGTTACGGCAGGGATATACATGGTTGCTAGACTCTCACCACTTTACATAATGTCTGAAGGTATATCGGAATTTATACTTTACATTGGTGCTATTACAGCATTTTTTCTGGGCCTAGTTGCGCTTGTGCAGACTGATATCAAGAGAATTATTGCTTACTCAACAATTTCACAGCTAGGATATATGACTGCAGCTTTAGGTGCACATCTATATTCACTAGCAGTTTTTCATTTATTGACTCATGCCTTTTTTAAAGCCTTATTATTTTTATGTGCTGGCTCAATCATTGTTAAGTGTCATCATGAGCAAGATATAAGGAAGATATCAGGACTACGACGCTTTATGCCAGTTACGTATATGGCATTTATATATGGGTCACTCTCTCTTATGGGATTTCCATTTACATCCGGATTTTACTCAAAAGAAACGATTATAGACATGGTTGGTCATCTTGGCCATAATCTACCTTATATTTTATTATTATCCTCCATCTTTGTTACGGCACTATATTCGAGTAAGATTTTCTTTTCTGTTTTTTTTGGTCAATGCTCTCTAAAAGATGTTAAAGAAAATGATCATGAAAACGAAAACGATAAAGAAATGCTCAGACCTCTTATAATACTTACTGTCCCTACAATATTTATTGGCTTCTTCCTATATGACTCACTAATGTTGGGCAATTTATTTACTAATTCTATTGAGGGAAAAGATATTTTAATATCTTTTTATTCTAATGTAGTTGGAAACTCATTAATATTTTTCTTACATTCATTCTTCACAATAAATTTTATAATTCTAATTACTGGTATTGTTATTAGTTACTTTTATTTTTACAAAAAATCATTTCAGTTAAAAATTCCGAACAGTATATCTAAATTACTATCTTCAGAATATGGATTTATCCCATTATCTTCTATACATATACCCAAGTTCCAAGATATCTTTACTAAATCGCTCTGGAAAAAAATTGATCTATCGATCATAGATAACGGAGTAGTGAATAAAACATCAATGTTTTTAGATACTTTATCTATAAAGATAAGGAGATATCAAACTGGTTATATATATCATTATTCGTTAACAATAATATCAGCACTAATTGTTTTTTTATTTATAATTTACTACAGGTATTAAATGTTCGACTATCCAATATTATCTTTACTCATATGGACACCTATAATAATAGGTATCTTTCTGGTATTATCGCAAGATATAAGTGATACATTCTCTGAATTAATATTCTCGATAAGTACCTTTTTTATTTTTATATTAGTTCTAATTCTTACGCACAATTTTAATATTACCAATAGTAACTTACAATTTGTAGAAAAGAGTTTATGGATTGATGGCTTTGATATTTATTATTTTTTGGGAGTCGATGGAATTTCTATTTCCCTAATTCTTTTAACCTCACTTATAACATTTCTTATTTCGATATTCTGTATATCTGAAAAATATCATGATAAATCATCTTATATAGGATATTTTTTAATTTTAGAGGGTTTGTTGATAGGAACTTTTACAGCTTTTGATAGCATACTTTTCTATATTTTCTTTGAAAGCCTTTTGATACCACTCTTTTTAATAATTGGAATATGGGGTGGAAATAATAGAAGATATGCGACGATTAAATTTTTCTTATACACGCTGTTCGGCTCTGTTTTAATGCTTATTTCTATTATCTATCTATCACAAATTGGAAACTCATTTTATATAAAAGATTTTTATAATCTAAACATGACTCTTGAAGAAGAAATATATCTCTTATTGGCATTTTTAATAGGTTTTGGAATTAAGATTCCAATGTGGCCGGTTCACACATGGTTACCTGATGCCCATGTTGAGGCTCCAACAAGCGGGTCAGTTATTCTAGCTGCTGTGCTTTTAAAAGTGGGAGGCTACGGGATGATTAGATTTATATTGCCTATTACAACAAATGCTGGGATATATTTGAGCGAATATCTGATTATAATATCTCTTATTGCGATTATTTATATAAGTTTTGTTGCTTATGCGCAAGAAGATATGAAAAAACTTATAGCATATTCTTCTGTAGCTCATATGGGTTTTGTAACTCTCGGAATATTTCTTGTTTTAAATCTTCTAGGTCAAAGTGAAGTTTCTGCAGTGATTGGTTTAGAGGGAGCAATGATTCAAATGTTATCTCACGGCTTAATATCCGCTGCATTATTTTTCTGTATAGGTATTATTTATGAAAAATCTCACTCTAGGAAAATTGAGGATAATTATGGTGTCGCACAATATATGCCATTCTTTTCTTTTTTAATGATATTTTTCCTCATGTCAAATTCTGGTTTACCAGGAACGTCAGGCTTTGTAGGGGAATTCTTCGTAATTACTTCATCTTTAAGCTCAGGACTAATAATAGGTTTCTTAGCAGCATCTTCATTATTACTCTCTGCCTCTTACTCTTTAAAAATAGGCAAAAATGTATTATTTGGTGAAAATACTAAAAATAATCAAGGCTATGATGAATGCAAATCTAATGAAAAACTAGTATTGAGCATCCTAATCATATTAATTTTATATATAGGAATTAAACCTGATTTAATAATACAAATGATGGATCGAACTGTAATAGATATTATTTCATCACTGAGCGCGAAATAGATTATGTTAGATTATTTGTTTATACCAGAAATTATGCTGACCATTGGATTATTACTCATAATTCTGGTCGACCTTTTTTCTCGAAGCGAGAGGTTGTCTTATCTCTTAATGCAGTTGCTTTTGATATTAACTATTTATTCTGCTATTAACAATCAAGACTTAGTATATAATTATGCTTCATATGATTTAAACGAGTTTACTAATTCTTTAAAGATTATAATATTAGTTGGTTCATTAATTATTTTTCACTATTCATATAAACATTTAGCCTATTTAAAAAGTTATCAATCCGAATATCTTTCTATTTCTGTCCTAGGATTATTAGGAACAATGGTAATGATTTCAGCAAAGAGCCTTCTTATGTTGTATCTAGGAATAGAACTTCTGTCTTTGTCTTTATATGCATTAATTGGTTTCAACAAGAAATCACCACTGTCTTCAGAAGCAGCAATTAAATATTATATACTCGGAGCAATGTCATCTGGGATATTATTATTTGGCATATCTTTAATTTATGGTTTCACTGGATCTATTTTATATGATGAGATATCTAGAGAACTTGCAATCATAGATAATCAGTCAGTGCAGTATATGGGAATAGTGTTCGGCATCGTTTTTATAACAGCCAGCGTTTGTTTTAAGTTTGGGGCTGCGCCTTTTCATATGTGGGTACCTGATATATATCAAGGCTCATTAGTTAGTACAACAGTATTATTGAGCACACTTCCTAAAATAGGAGTTTTTATTGTTTTTCTTAAACTTTATTATATTGCGTTTATCTCTATTGAAACAATTTGGTCCGATATTTTAATTTTTGTCGGAACATTATCCATAATTATTGGAAGCATATTTGCACTTTCTCAAACAAATATTAAAAGACTATTGGCATATTCAGCAATATCAAATATAGGATTTATAATTTTGTCGTTGGGACTGCCTTCTATGGCAGGTCTGCAGGCCTCTTTCTATTACGCAATAATTTATACGTTAACCGCGCTGGCATCCTTTGGGATAATTACTCATATAACCGTAAATAGTCTAGGTGTAGAGGATATAAGAGGTTTATCTGGTTTATCTAAAACTCATCCATTTATTTCAATATTAATACTAATCACAATGTTATCGTCTGCAGGCATTCCACCCCTTATTGGATTTCATGCAAAATTGATAGTCATCCAATCTATCATAGACAGCTCTATGATTTGGCTTGCTGTGATAGTAGTACTAATGACTGTCATTTCTGCATATTATTATTTAAAAGTGATTAAGACTATTTTCTTTGATGAGCGGATTGATTTAATATCTATCATTCCGGGGAATAATTTTATTTTGACTGTAAACGTGACTTTACTTCTTATTCTAGGGATTATACCCAGCATTGTTTACAATCTCAGTTATTCTATTATCAGTACACTCGCATTATGAGTATATGTCTTGAAAATCTTACCTAGAGATATTAGACTTCATAGCAGTGCGGGGTGGAGCAGTCTGGTAGCTCGTTGGGCTCATAACCCAAAGGTCGTAGGTTCGAATCCTGCCCCCGCGACCAAGCAACTTAATTTTCTTTCTATTTAATCTAATTTTGATATACAATACAACCAAGGCTCCATATGGAGCCATTTTGTTGCTTATTTTATGAAGGATATCGAGAAAATAATAATGAATGAATTAAACAATATGCTCAAAGATGATGTATCAGTTATGCATGTCAGTATTGCCGGCAAGCACAACACTAAAAATATTCAAATTTTATTAGATTCAGATGAAGGGGTTAGTCTAGATGATTGCTCATTCGTTACAAAGCTTGCTAAGAAGACCATAGAGCTTAATGAATATCTAGATGATGATTACTCGCTTGAAGTATCATCTCCAGGTATTAATAGACCTCTTTTTACATTCAATGACTTTTTAAAGTTTCAAGGAGAGAAAGTTCACATTGAATTGAAGAAAAGTATAAATAATCAAAAAAGATTTAAGGGTATGTATGAGATTAAAAACCAAGACATATTAATCTTTCATAAGAATGAAAAAATAAAAATAACTATAGATGATATCAAAAAAGCTAATTTGATTAGGGAGATTAAGATATGAATAAAGAAATACTTCTCATAATTGATACTGTTTCCAATGAGAAGAATGTTGATAGAGATATTATTATTGATGCATTAGAATTTGCATTAGCTTCTGCTGTTAAAAAGAAATATAAACTTGATACTAAATCTCAGGATGAAATTGATGTTGAAGTGTCAATCAACCAAGATGATGGCTCATACAAAACTTTTAGAAAATGGGAAGTTGTTGAAGATATTATAGATGAGGATCAATCTGAAATGCAGATCACTCTAAATAATGCTCAAGGCAAAGATTCAGATATTAAAATTGGAGATTTTTTAAAAGAAGAAATAGAATCTGTTGAGTTTGGAAGAATAGTCGCACAGACGGCGAAACAGAATATCGTATCAAGACTCAAGCTCGCAGAGAGGAATAGAATTGTTGATATATATTCACCAAGAATAGGAGAATTATTATTTGGTATTGTTAGAAGGGTTGATAAAGGGAATGTGTTCCTAGATTTAAATTCTTCAGAGGGCGGAAGTATGTCTGATGAGGCTATGATACTTAAAGATAATCTCATACCAAGAGAAAATATAAAACCTGGTGATAGGATCAGAGGATTCTTAATGGATGTTCAAGCTGAATCAAGAGGACCCCAACTATATATTTCTCGTAAATGCCCGGAATTTTTAATTGAACTTTTTCGTCTTGAGGTACCAGAGGTCGGACAAGGAATAATAGAAATTTTAGGCGCCTCAAGAGATCCGGGTTTGAGAGCAAAGATTGCAGTAAAATCAAATGATCCTAAGCTCGATGCAATTGGAGCGTGCGTTGGAATGAGAGGTTCAAGAGTTCAATCAGTTTCAAATGAACTTGCTGGGGAAAGGATAGATATTATTCCATGGGACGAGGACCCTGCCAAATTTGTTATAAACGCCATGTCTCCTGCAGAGGTAATTTCTATTGTAGTTGATGAGACAAGCAAGACAATGGACATTGCTGTAGCAGAGGAGCAATTGTCACAAGCTATTGGTCGTGGCGGCCAAAATGTTAGGCTCGCTAGCGAATTAACAGGCTGGAATCTTAATGTGATGAGTAAAGAAGAAGCAGATGAAAAAAATAGTCAAGAAGAAGAAGAAACTGCGACAAAATTTCAAAATGAACTTAATGTGGATAATGATGTAGCTAAGATTCTTGCTGAAGAAGGGTTTAGCACTATAGACGAAATTGCATTATGTGATATCGGCGAGCTAAGAGAAATCAATGGATTTGATAACGAACTTGTCGATGAGTTAAGGAAAAGGGCTGTAGACGAGTACGAGAGAAAACAAGAGGAGATTGATAGTAAAAACTCCTTATCTAATATATCTGAATTGACAGATGTTCATATAACAATGTTGAAAAATAATGATATATTAACAATAGATGACTTAGCTGATTTATCTATAGATGAACTACTTGATATTATAGATATACCAAGCAAAAAAGCTGGAGATATGATCATGCAAGCTAGAGAAAGTTGGTTTGAAGATGAGAAATGACAGAAAAAGATAATATAAAACTTAAACCAGATACTTTATCAAGCAGGAAAAGCGCTTCTTCAGCTGGAGTGCATGTTAAAAGAAAAAGGAAAATAATTAATAAAACTGTAGATAAAAAGCCATCTAAAAATAGCGAAATACCCAATAAAAAACTTGAGACAGTCTCAAATCAAAATGAAGCTATAAGTCCTAAAACAGAGATACCAACAAAGAAAAGTCCGCCGCCTGAATCTAAAGGACCTAAAAAACAAAAAATAGATAAAGATGAAAAAATTGAGAAACTAGAAACTAAAGAATTACATTTAAAATCCCCTAAGAATAAAAAAGACAAGAGTAAGAAAAACAAACAAGATATAAAGGAAATAGAAACAAAACACCAATTTGAAAAACCAACATCACCTGTTAGAAGGGATGTAAAAATAAGCCAATCTATGACGGTTGCAGAATTAGCTAATCAAATGGCAATAAAGAATACAGACCTTATCTCCAAAATGATGGGGTTAGGTGTTATGGCAACAGTCAATCAGTCTTTAGATCAAGATACTGCAATATTGATAACTGAAGAACTTGGTCACAATCCAGTGGTTGAAGAGAATGATGAAGAAGATATAAACTCAACTGCAAAAATTAAAATAACTGATGGTAAACCACGGGCACCTATTGTAACTATTATGGGCCATGTTGATCATGGAAAAACATCACTGTTAGACTATATTCGAAAATCTAAAATAACAGAATCTGAATCTGGAGGTATAACTCAACATATCGGAGCATACAAAGTAAAAACAAATAATGGTGAAATAACATTTCTTGATACACCAGGCCATGCAGCTTTCACAAATATGAGGGCAAGAGGTGCACAAGTGACAGATATTGTTATCTTAGTAGTATCTGCAGATGACGGTGTTATGCCCCAAACTGAGGAAGCCATAGAGCATGCAAAATCTGCTAAAGTGCCACTAATAGTTGCCATAAATAAGATCGATAAAGAAAATGCTGACCCTGAAAAAGTAAAAAATGATTTAGCTGCTAGAAATGTAATTCCTGAAGAATGGGGTGGGGAGACAATCTTTATACCAATCTCTGCTATCACTGGGGAAGGAGTAGACTCACTTCTTGATTCTGTAGTATTGCAATCTGAGATACTAGAACTAAAAGCTCTCGATAAGGGCCCTGCAACAGGTGTTGTAATTGAATCTTCACTTGACAAAGGTAAAGGGCCAGTTGCAACAGTATTAATTCAAAATGGTCTTCTAAATAAAAAAGATTTTGTTCTCGTTGGACAGACTTTTGGAAGAGTCAGGGCTTTATTTAATGAATTTTCTAAGGAAGTAAATGTCGCTGGAGCTAGCACCCCTGTTGTTTTAACAGGTCTTTCAGCAACACCTAATGTTGGTGATCAACTTATATCGACTGATGATGAAAAGAAAGTAAAAGATATTGCATCATCAAGAGAGCGTAAGCAGAAAGAAATTGACATGCAATCCAAACAAAAAAACTTTTCTATTGAATCGTTTAGTGAAAGTTCTAATGGTAAAAAAATCGTTAACTATTTGATAAAAACAGACGTACAGGGGAGTTGTGAAGCCATCGTTAACAGTCTTACTTCAATTGATAATCCAGACGTTGGACTTGAAATTATTTATAATGGGGTTGGTGGTATAACCGAGTCAGACATTAACCTTGCAATAAGTTCCCAAGCAAATGTTATTGGTTTTAATGTTAGAGCAGATAGTAAAGCTAAGAAACTTATTGAAACGCATGATGTTAAACTTAATTATTACAGTATTATCTATGATTTAATTGATGCCGTTAAGTTCGATCTTTCTGGAGAACTAGAGCCGGATGTTAAAGAGGAAATTATTGGTATAGCAACTGTTAAAGACGTATTTAGATCTTCAAAATTAGGAGCTATTGCTGGTTCTATTGTTTCAGAAGGAGTGGTTCAAAAAGACCAACCTATAAGAGTATTACGCGACAATACAGTTATATACGAAGGAGAGCTTGAGTCTCTAAGAAGATATAAAGAAGATGTAAAAGAAGTTAAAAGCGGTACTGAATGCGGTATCGGTGTGAAAGATTATAATGATATTAAAGAAGGTGATCAAATAGAGGTTTATAGAAGAACTGAAATCAAGCGTTCTATATGAAGTTATGGGTAGAATGAACAAAATTGAAGACCTTCTTCAAAAAGAGATAGCAAATATTATAGTTTCCAAAATTGATAATCCTGATATTAAAAATACAGTTACAATTACAGGCATTAAAGTAAGCAAAGATTTACGAAGCAGCATAGTATATTTCACTACATTATTAAAAGATTTTTCAAAAATAGAGAAGCAAATGAATGAAGTAAAGCCTGCTATAAAATTATACCTATCAAAAGCTGTATATTTAAAACGTATACCTGATATTAAATTTATTTATGATGATACACAAATTAAAGGCGAAAAAATTAACAAGATTCTAAAAAATCTATAAATCAGTAGTGACAGACGGAATATTTTTAATTAATAAACAGAAATTAGTTACATCTAACAGTACATTATCTTTATTTAAAGAGAGAACAAAAATCAATAAAGCAGGTATACTTGGCATACTTGATCCTCATGCTACTGGCATACTACCAATAGTAACAGGACAAGCATTAAAATATATACAATTTATTCAGACTAATAAAAAAGGATATTGCGTCGAGTGCAAACTTGGACAAAGTAGTGTATCTGGAGACTTAGAAACTGACTTGGTTCAATACACTGACGAAAAGTTAGTCATAGAAAATTTAAATATACAGACAGTTAAGGACACATTTAAGAATTTTCTAGGAAAATATATGCAGGTCCCGCCAATGTATAGTAGTACAAAATTTAAAGGTAAACCATTATATAAATATGCAAGGAAAAATATTCATATACATCGAGAACATAAAGAGCGTTATATTTATTCACTTGAGTTTAAGTCACTTGAGAAAGGTCTTTTAAAATTTAATACTCTATGCTCTTCTGGGACTTATATTAGAACTTTAGTTGAAGATTTAGCTACCAAATGGAATTTACATGCATGTTTAACCAATTTAGATCGTTTTTTGGTAGAACCGTTTGAAGATTATCATGCGGTATCTATTGATGAAATAAATTTGAATAATTTAGATGAAACTAAAATTAGTATTGATAAGATGTTAAGAAAATTTACCTCAGTAGAACTAAAAAATAAAGATATAGATAACATATATATGGGCCGACCCGTAGAAAAACCTAGTAATTTATCAAATGATGAATTAGTTAGACTGTATAACGAAAAAAATATATTCTGTGGGATCGGTCATTACTTAGATGGACAGATTTCGCCAAAAAGATTGATGAAAAGATAATTATTTAGTTTGTAATAATGTAAGGACGTGATAAAATCCACACGTTAAAGAAATAGAAAAAAGATAATGGCATTAACTAATAATTCAAAAGCTGAAATTATAGCAAAGTTTAAACAATCTGATAAAGATTGTGGTTCTAGTTCAGTCCAGATAGCTCTTCTAACAGAAAATATTAACAAACTCTCAGATCACTTTAATAAGAATAAAAAAGATAATCATTCTAGACAAGGATTATTAAAAATGATCATGAAACGACGTTCATTAATGAAATATCTGAAAAATAAGGATATAGAAACATATGAAAAGCTTATTAAAGAACTAGGACTAAGAAAATAATGCATACAAAAACATTCCAACTAGGAAATCAAACAGTAAAAATTGAAACCGGACTCATAGCCAAGCAAGCTAATGCATCAGTAACAGTAAATATAGAGGGTACGGTAGTTTTAGCAACACTTGTTGCATCAACTGACGAAAATGACAGGGACTTTTTCCCATTAACTGTAAATTATAACGAAAAGACTTACGCTGCTGGTAAAATTCCGGGTGGATTTTTTAAAAGAGAGGGCAGACCTACAGAAAAAGAGACACTTATTAGTCGTCTAATTGATAGACCATTGCGCCCCTTATTTGATGAATCATATACTCAGGAAGTACAAATTGTTATTACTTTGGTCTCATTGAATCCCGATATAGATCCGGAGGTACCAGCACTTATTGGTGCCTCATCAGTAGTAAAACTGGCCGGACTCCCTTTTAATGGTACTTTAGGTGCAGTTAAAGTTGGCTTTAATGGCAATGATTTTATTTTGAATCCCACTTCTTCCGAGCTGGAAGAATCTTTATTAGATCTAACCGTTGCAGGAACAAATAACGCTGTATTAATGGTTGAGTCAGAAGCTAAGCAATTATCAGAAGAGCAAATGTTAGGTGCTGTGAATTATGGTCATGAGCAAATGCAAACAATCATTTCTGCGATAGATGAACTAGTCGATGAGGTGGGTGTTAATCTTATTGAATGTCCAGCTAAAGAAGATAATTCAGAATTGTATCAACAAATTAACTCTAAATATGGAAAGGACATTTCAAATGCTTATCAAATTACAATTAAACAGGATAGATATGAAAAAATTTCTTCTTTAAAAGAAAAGCTTCTTTCTGACGAAGTTAATGAAGAGGATGATAATACGGATAAATTAATATCTGTCTTTGACAAGCTTAAAAAAGATATTGTGAGAAATCGAATATTGAATGGAGAAGCAAGAATTGATGGAAGAGATTCTAAAACCGTTAGACCTATAAGTGTTCAGTTAGGTATTTTACCACGGACCCATGGTTCAGCCCTATTCACTAGAGGTGAGACTCAAGCATTAGTTGTTACAACGCTTGGTACTAATAAAGACGCTCAAATTATAGATTCTCTAACTGGAAAAATTGAGGATAACTTTATATTTCATTATAACTTCCCGCCTTATTCTGTAGGCGAAATTGGTATGATAGGCTCCCCAAAGAGACGAGAAATAGGACATGGAAAGCTTGCTAGACGTGGTGTCCAGGCCGTAATGCCAAACCAAGAAGAGTTTCCCTATACGATAAGAGTAGTTTCTGAAATTACAGAGTCAAATGGTTCAAGTTCAATGGCATCAGTATGTGGATCCAGTTTATCAATGATGGATGCAGGAGTACCACTCAAAGCTCCTGTTGCAGGTATTGCCATGGGTCTTGTAAAAGAAGGAGACAAGCACGTAGTTCTAACTGATATTCTTGGCGATGAAGATCATCTTGGAGATATGGATTTTAAAGTAGCAGGTACTGAAAATGGCATTAATGCTCTACAGATGGATATTAAGATTGACGGAATTACATCAGAAATTATGCAGCAAGCTCTTGATCAAGCAAAAGATGCTAGATTACATATTCTGGGTGAAATGTCTAAAGCCATCACAACAGCTCGTGAAGATGTTTCAGAATTTGCTCCAAGATATACGCATATGAAAATAGATCAATCCAAAATCGCAGAAGTGATAGGTAAAGGAGGCGCTGTAATCAAATCTATTGTTGAGGAAACAGGAGCAGTTATTGATATAACCGATGATGGAATGATAAAAATTGCTGCGTCTGATCAAAGTAAAAGTGATCACGCTAAATCTATAATTGAGGAAATAACCGCTGGACCACAAGTTAATAAAATCTACCATGGTAAGGTTGCTAAGATCATGGATTTCGGCGCATTTGTTAATATAACGCCTAATAAGGATGGATTAGTACATATTTCACAAATTAGTGAAGAAAGAGTTAACAATGTAAAAGACGTTCTCTCTGAAGGAGATGAGGTAAAAGTAAAAGTACTTGAGGTTGATAAGCAGGGTAGAGTTAAGCTTACAATGAAAAATTTAGATTAGTTTGCAAACCCTTTAATCAATTTGTGTTTTCTCCATCTTTTCGTGTCTTTCCTGAGCTTCTATAGATAGCGTAGCAATAGGTCTTGCTTCAAGTCTTTTTATTCCTATGGGTTCTCCAGTATCTTCACAGTATCCATAAGAACCGTCTTCAATTCTTTGCAAAGCTTGATCAATTTTAGAAATAAGTTTTCTCTCTCTGTCACGTGTTCGTAGTTCAAGTCGAAATTCTTCTTCTTGAGTTGCTGCATCATTTGGATCAGATAATTTAGATGAGTCTTGTTTCATGTGTTCCATTGTTTTTTCGGCCTCTGACATTAAGGATTTTTTCCAAGAAAATAAAATATTTTTAAAATGATCAATTTGACCTGCTGACATATATTCTTCACCTTTAGTAGGCTTGTAAGGCTTAAAATCTAGGTATTTTTGTAAGTTATTAGTTGCCATAGCGATAAAACATTTTGCAATTAGTTTTTAATCATATCAAGTCTTTTTTACTTTTTTCTTGTAACTTTGACTTTTCCATCTATAAACTGTATGTACATATCAGTATATTTCAGTACATCTGTATGGGTGCTAATTATTTTGCCTTTATCATCCCATATCATTGTATATCCCCTTTTCAAAATATTCTCTGGGTTAAGTTGAGTAATATTTTGTTTATATGTTTTTAATTTATTATCTTGGTTTCGAAAATAGTGATTTATTTCTAATTTTAATGATTTAGTTAAAGATACTATATTTTCATTATATATTTTTTGTTTCATTTTAATACTTTCTAACACTCCTTTATATTCAGAGTTTTTATAAACTAAATTCTCACGCTCACCCTTTAGAATTATATTAATTGATTTAATTAAAGCTTTTTGTGATTCATTTAGTCTCTTAGAATAAAGTTCTAATATTCTCGCTGGATTATATGATTTTAAGAGTTGTAAATAATTTGTTATTTTATTAGAAATATTCTCTAGTATTGATTCTAGTTTATTTTCTAATCTTATTTCATTCTGAATTATATCTTGTTTGAGCATTGTTTTATCTGGAACACATTTTACGGCTGCTGCAGTAGGTGTTTCTTGAGAAGAATCTGAAGCATAATCAGATAGTGTTACATCAGGCTTATGTCCAATTCCTGTTATTGTCGGTATTCTTGAGTTAGAAATTTCCCTGACTAAATCTTCATCATTAAATGCCATTAGGTCCTGAAGAGAACCACCGCCTCTTACAATTAATAATACGTCTATATCTCTATTATCATTTGCATTTTTTAATTGCTTGATCAAACTTTTTGCAGCTGTAGGTCCTTGAACTGTTGAAGGAAATATTAATAATTCTGATATTGGATATCTTTCACCTAATTTAGAAATTACATCACGAAGAGCATGACTATCTTTGGCTGTTAAGATACCGATTTTATTTGGATAGGTTGGGATTTCTTTTTTATTATCAAAGACACCCTCTTTTAGTAATTTATTTTTAATCTTCTCAATCTCTTTGCGTAAAAAACCTTCTCCAAATTCTGAAATTTCTATAATATTTAGTTGAAATTGTCCAAACCCTACATAGAAGTCGACTTGTGCAGTTACAATAACGTCAGAATGTAAGTATTCTGAGAGATTATGAGCGTTTGCAGAATTTTTCCACATCACACAACTGATTGTATGGCTTGTATTATTATCACGTAATTTAAAGTACTGATGCCCTTTAGACTCTCTATAGTCTGTCATTTCACCCTTTACACTTATTGGATACTCAAATTTAAGGAGTATAGTTTCCCTTGCTTCATTATTTAGCTCTGACACTGAATATATTTTCATAATAATCTTTAGATATATGTCTTTTTTATGTATAATATAGAATGGTAAGTACAACACTTCAATCAAGATCTAAAGTATTTTCTGATGAAGCTCTAGCGTTTGATGACGTACTTCTTGTCCCAGCATATTCCGATATCCTTCCTGCACATGTAGATTTAACATCTAATCTTACAAGAGCTATCTCTCTAAAAATTCCAGTGCTTTCTGCAGCAATGGACACTGTTACAGAATCAAAAATGGCTATTACACTTGCAAGTGAGGGAGGAATAGGCATTATTCATAAAAATTTAAGTATTAATGATCAATCAAAACAAATTCGATATGTAAAAAAATATGAGAGCGGAGTTATAAATAATCCAGTTACAGCCAAGTCCTCATCAACTGTTTTAGAAATTAATGAAATTACGAAAAAATTTGGTATCTCTGGCGTACCAATCGTTGATGGAGATTCATTAATTGGTATCGTGACTAATAGGGATTTACGTTTTGTCGAAAATTTAAATACTAAAGTATCTTCTATAATGACCCCAAAAGAAAAGTTAATTACTGTTGGTGAAAGCTTTTCTAAAAAAAGAGTAATAGACTTATTGAAAAAAAATAGAATTGAAAAAGTACTGATTGTGAATAAAAGATTTCATCTTAGAGGAATGATTACATTTAAAGATATACAAAAATCATCCACATACCCTAACGCCTCCAAAGATTCCAATGGAAGTCTACTAGTGGGAGCAGCAGTAGGCACTAACAAAGAATCACTTGATCGAATTGACGCTCTGGTATCAGAAAATGTTGATGTTATAACAATTGACACCGCTCATGGACATTCTAAATCCGTAATTGACACACTAAAATATATAAAAAAGAACTACCCTTCACAACAAGTCATAGTTGGAAATATCGCTACCTCTGATGCTGCTGAAAGTCTTATTAAAAATGGAGCAGATGCAATTAAAGTAGGCATCGGACCAGGCTCTATTTGTACAACAAGAGTGGTTGCCGGAGTAGGTGTGCCACAATTATCTGCAATATATAACTGCTCTAAAATTTCAAAAAAACGTAAAATTCCACTAATAGCAGATGGAGGAATAAGATATTCAGGAGATATAGCTAAAGCAATAGCTGCAGGGGCTGATACTGTAATGTTAGGCAGTCTTTTGGCTGGTACAGACGAATCTCCTGGCGATGTTGAAATGTTTGAAGGTAGAACATATAAATCCTACAGAGGAATGGGATCAATCGGAGCAATGCAGAGCGGGTCCAAGGATAGATATTTCCAGGAACATCATAAAGAGAGCACTAAATTAATTCCTGAGGGAATAGAGGGGCGCGTTCCTTACAAAGGAACCATGAAAACTATTCTCCACCAACTTACTGGAGGCTTGAGGTCTAGTATGGGTTATCTAGGTTGTAAGAATATTGATCTAATGCAAAAGAAAACAAATTTCATAAAAATATCAAGTTCCTCAAAAATTGAAAGTCATGCACATGATGTTGCAATTGTTAAAGAGCCACCTAATTATCAACCAAGATAAATGAAATCTAAAAGTTCGATTCTAATATTAGATTTTGGTTCACAATACACCCAACTTATAGCCAGAAGAGTAAGAGAGGCTGGAGTGTATAGTATTGTTGAACCTTACAACGTATCAATAAATAAGATTTTAAAGATAAATCCAGATGGAATAATATTAAGCGGTGGACCTAATTCGGTCAATTTTAGTCGATCACTCATTCCAAGTAAAAAGATTTTTGATATTGATATCCCAATTTTAGGAATATGTTATGGTATGCAGCTATTATCAAAAATTTTTAAAGGTAAAGTAATTAAGTCAGAAAAGAAAGAATTTGGACATTCTAGATTCAAAATTACAAACAATTGCGAGCTATTCAAAGGTATTGATCATAAAAAAACACATGATGTTTGGATGAGTCACGCTGACAAAGTCAAAGAGCTCCCAAATGAATTTATAAGGATAGGATCAAGTACTAATTCACATATTGCAGCTATAAAGCACAAGAATAAAAATTACTACGGAATCCAGTTCCACCCCGAAGTGACCCATACTTCCAGTGGAAAAAAAATAATAAATAATTTTATCTTGATCTGTGGGTGTAGAAAATCATGGACTACTAAAAATATTTGTCAGGAAATGATATTATCTGCACAAGAAAAAATTAATAATAATAAAATCATTCTTGCTTTATCAGGAGGAGTTGATTCATCGGTTGTTGCTGCAATTTTGAATAAATCTGTTGGAAAGCAATTAACTTGTATTTTTATAGATACGGGTTTATTGAGGAAAAATGATCTAGATGATGTAAAAAAATTAAAGAAACTACTTAAGATAAATATCAAAAAAATCGATGCTTCCAGAAAATTTTTACTCGCCTTGAGGGGAATAAGTGATCCTGAGAAAAAAAGAAAGATTATTGGGAAAACATTTATAGATATATTTGAGTCTGAAGCAAAAAAAATAAAGAATGTTTCATTCTTAGGTCAAGGCACTATATATCCTGATGTTATTGAATCGTCATCTAAGAATTCTAAATCAGATGTAATAAAGTCGCACCATAATGTCGGTGGACTTCCAAAAAAGATGAAATTAAAGCTTATAGAACCAATAAGAGACTTATTTAAGGATGAAGTTAGGAAGGTAGGGTTAAAACTTGGCTTACCTAAGGAAATAATCGAGAGACATCCATTTCCTGGACCTGGACTCGCTGTAAGAATCCTTGGAGAAATTAATCATGAGAAAATAAAAATACTTCAAGATGTAGATGATATTTTTATACAAGAATTAAGAAAAAATAATTTATATCATAAAACTAGCCAAGCTCTAAGTGTCCTCATACCAAATAAATCTGTTGGTGTTATGGGTGATAAGAGACAATATGGGTATGTGATAGCTCTAAGATCAGTAAATACAATTGATTTCATGACAGCAAAAGCAACACATCTACCACATAATTTGTTGGATGAAATCTCTAGTAGGATAATTAATGAAGTTTCAGGCGTTGCTAGGGTTGTTTACGACATAACATCAAAACCTCCAGGTACAATTGAGTGGGAATGATAAATAAAATAAAGAAAAAAATGTCTAATTTATTTAGAAATGTGATATCAATTTTTGATATTAATAAAAACCTCAATAATAAGATTAATAAAATTTATCGTATACTTTTAGAAACTAGAACAGCTCTTGGTTTAGCAAAAAAATATGGAATATATGATCTTTTAGTACATAAAGAAATATCTGAAAGAGTAAAAAATAGTAATAACCCTTTAAATAAAAATAAGTTTAATGGATTTAGTCAAAATCAAGAGGATGGTATAACATTGGAAATTCTCAGAAGGATGGGTATAAAAAATGGTTTTTTTACTGAATTTGGAGTTGGTAACGGTTTAGAAAACAATACCATAATCTTACTTGCTGCGGGTTGGAAAGGCGCTTGGTTTGGTGCACAGAATCTTGCTTTTGATACAACTAATTCTACAAAACTATCATTTAAAAAAGAATGGATAACAAAAGATAATATTTTTAATTTATACTCAGAGCTTAATAAGTCAGCTGATGTAATCTCTTTAGATTTAGATGGTAATGATATTTATTTAATTGAAGCATTATTAAATAATAATGTATCACCAAAGTTATTCATTATTGAGTATAATGCTAAATTTCCACCATCAATTGATTTTAAGATAGATTATGATAAAGATTTTATTATTGATTATGGAGAGGATTACTATGGGGCTTCTCTATCTTCATTTAATTCACTTTTTGTTGATTTCGGATATCAACTAGTCTGTTGTGATATAACTGGGTCAAATGCATTCTTTATTCACAATTCTTATAGTGATAAATTTACAGATATTCCATCTGATATAAATGATCTTTACTCAGAACCATTTTATTTTCCAAGAAATAAAAAAATGCATAATACATCAATTAAAACTTTAGAAAAATTAATTAAATAATATGAAAAATATTACACTATTTTATAATCCTAAATGTAGTAAATGCAGAAAAGCATTAGAGATACTAAAAAATAAAAATATTGAGCCAGAGCTATGTTTTTATCTAGAGGGAAATTTAACTAAATCACAAATCAAAAGTATACTAATTGGTCTTAATCAATCTCCAAGAGCAATAATGCGCACTGATGAAAAGGAATATAAAGAGTATGGTTTATCCGACAATAAACTTTCTTCAGATAATCTAATTAATTATATTTTTAAATATCCAAAACTGCTTCAAAGACCAATACTTGTAATTGGAGACAAAGCAGCAATTGGAAGACCCCCTGAAAATATCTTAGAAATTTTATAATTACTTTACTTGAATAAATTTGTTAATTTGTGTAATCTATGAGAACTCAATGAGAACTTTGTAAGATGACTATTTTAACCAAAAAAGAAAAAGATACGCTTGAATTTATAGAGAATTATTATAAAGATTATAACGAATATCCATTGCTTAAAGAAATTGCGAAAGGGATTGGTATTAAATCTAAGGGCGTTGTCCATCGTTATATTAAATCTCTACAAAAGCTAGGTAAGATACAAAAAACTTCGAGAAAACATCGTGGTTTACACCTTAAAGGAGATAAAAAACTATTCTTACGATCTCTCGGCAAGATAGCCGCTGGCGGTCCTATCGAAGCAATATCAGATCAACAAAAAATTGAATTAGAATATCTGTTTACTAATAAGAAATCTTATGCCTTGAAAGTTAAAGGCGATTCAATGATTGAGGCTGGAATTTTTGATGGTGATTGGGTCATAGTAGAAGAGAGTTCCCGTATTCATCCCTCAAAAGTACACGTAATTTTGATTGATAATCAAGATGTAACACTTAAGTTTGTTAAAAAAAATAACTCAAAAGAAGTCAAGTTAATTCCTGCCAATAAAAAATATAATGAAAAAATCTATTCAGTTGATAGAGTGACTATACAGGGCCACGTTGTTGGTCAAGTTCGAATATATTAAAATGAATGAAAAAGTTTTTATTCATGTTGATATGAATGCCTTTTTCGCTTCCATTGAACAGCGAGATTATCCAAATCTTTTAGGAAAGCCTATTGCTGTTACTAATGGTATGCATGGATCATGTATTATTACTTCATCATATGAGGCAAGAGCATTTGGAATAAAAACAGGTATGAAATTTTATGACGGTAAAAAGTTATGTCCACTTTTAGTTAGAAGGCCATCAAGACCTCATGTTTATGCAAATGTATCTACTCATATAATGAAAGTACTAAGAAATATTACACCCGATATAGAAATATTTTCAGTAGACGAGGCTTATTTAGATCTTACAAATTGTATGAAAATTTATAAATCAATCAACGAAGTTGTTTATAAAATAAAAGATCTAATTTATGAAAGCGAAGGTCTTAAATGTTCTATAGGCATTTCATATAGTAAATCATTAGCAAAATATGCATCTAAACTTAATAAACCTGATGGTATTACTTTTATTAATAAAAGTAATTACAAACTATATCTAAATAATTCTCCTGTTGAATCTTTATGCGGTGTATCTAAAGGCATAAAAAAATTTTTAAATCTTCATGGAGTATATAATTGTTCTGATATGAAAAATATTCCAATTAGTATATTAGCGAATAGGTTTGGAAATAAAGGTAGAAAAATATGGTTAATGGCTACTGGAACTGATTTCGAAGGTTTATTGAAAGATTCTGAACATCCTAAATCCATCGGACATGGAAAAGTGCTTAAGCCTAATACAAAGGATTTATATATGGTAAAAAAAATATTTTTAAAACTATCTTTTAAACTTTCAAAAAGATTGCGAGCAGGAAACTATGAAGCTAATTTGTTTTCAATTGGCATCAAGATAAAATCCGGATGGTTTCAAAAGAAATTTAAACTAAAAAATTTAATTTCTGATCAAAAAAATATTTTTAAAATATGCATGTTTTATTTGAACCTATTTAGTCCTCAGATAGGGATTTATCAAATTCAAGTAACAGCTTTAAATCCTTCTAAGATAAATATTCAAAAATGTTTATTTAGAAAAAAAGATAATTACCACGATAATATAGGTGAAGTTATTGATTCGATTAATAATAGATTTGGGAGTAATTTGATTTTACCAGCTAGATTAAAATTTGATAGAAATGATTCTCCAGATGTCATTGCTCCTGCTTGGAGACCAGCAGGTCATCGTAAGTCTGTATGAAAAAGGCCGAGGGGGTAGATTCGGCCTTTTATTAAAGGGGTGGGGATATGACAAGTTGTCTACATCCTGTCTAAAACAATATCCTAACAAAACGGATGTGTCAATAAAAAAAGTGAACAAAATATATACAAAATACAAAAAAAGTGCTATTGTCCGATAAATAATAGACAATACTTTGACAAAAAGCATGGAAAATATAATAATTAACAACAATAAAACCGATAATATACAAAACGGATACAAGGTGAAGGAAGATTTATCTGCAAAACCAAGACATTTGATCCAGGTGGTTAATAGAAGAACTGGATTGAGTTCTGATGTGATAAGAGTATGGGAAAAAAGATACCAAGCTGTTATTTCTCATAGAAACGATACGAATAGACGGCTTTATTCCGACAAGGATATAGACAAGTTAACCTTATTGAAACGTGCAATTGCTGCTGGCAGAAGAATTGGAGATATAGCAAGCTTATCATACGACGACTTATTTGAACTAGTCATGGGAGATGAGTCAAATGCTGCAACCGGTTATAAGAGACCAAGTACGGGCACTATCATGGAACTATTTGATGAATCCGTTTCATGCGTCAAAGAGATGAATAGTTGGAAATTAGATAATGTATTATCAAACTCCATGGCTATCTTGAGCACTAATGACTTTTTAATCGAGTATCTAAAACCATTAGTTAACTATATTCAAGACGAATGTTCAAAGGGCAACATGAGGTACGCCCAAGAGAAGATGTCTAAATTATGTATAAGAACGTGTTTAAATAGCTTATACGTAAAGTTACGTTCATCAAAAGAAGATTGCCCTAGAATGGTAATAGGCTCACTAATATCTGAATATGAAAGCCTAGATACATTAATGCATATAATTGTAGCTCAGAACGTTGGTTGGGATATCACATATATAGGAAATGGAGTGCCTCATGATGAAATATCATATGCCGCATCTACAGTAAGAGCTCAACTTGTAGTTTTGGCCATTAATAACCCTAGAGACATTGCCAGAAAGATTTATGAAATCAGACATATCAGAAAGAATGCAGAAAAAACAGAAGATATAATACTTATTGGTTCTCAATGTAGCGAATATAGACAATTAACTAATGAGTTCAACATAAATATTTCAAACGAGCTCACAGCTTTTAGACTTAAATTAGAAAGACTATATAGTTTAATTAGATAAGGTTTTCATCAAATTTTCCAATGACAGTATCTCATTCTCAATTTTTTGTTTATTAGTAACATTTTGAGTAATAATATCTGCTGGGGCTCTTTCTATAAAATCTTTATTATTGAGTTTTGAATCAATTTTTGTTTGTATATTCTTTAATTCCGAAAGTTTTTTACCTATTCTAGCAACCTCATCATTTATATTGATCATTGATTTTATATGAAGATAAATTATAAAATCTTCATCAATAAGATCTATGTAGTCATTATCAGACGATTCTATGCTATCACAAACATTTATTGAAATATTAGCAAGGTTGTTTATTAAATTAGAATATTGATTTAAATTCTCATACAATATTTTATTTTTTGTAATTATAGTTGTTTTAATTTGTTCTTTAGGATGTATTCCTAGTTCAGTTCTAGTCTTTCTAATTTTTTTTATAATATCCTGAAGCATTTCTACTTGATCTATAACTATATCCTCTCTTGTAATTCTTATTAATGATGGAAAATCAGATGTTATAAGACTATCTTTATTAACAAAATTTAATTTTCGTAATTCGCTCCATATACTTTCGGTAATGAATGGTATTACAGGATGGCAAAGTTTCAGAATTCTATTCATAGAAAAGATTAATATAGATTTTGTTGTGTCATCAAGATTATTTTTTGCAATCTCAAGATACCAATCACAATATTGATTCCATACAAACTCATAGATACTATTTGCCATAAGATCAAATCTATATGAGGATGTATATTTCTTAAAATCACTGACAACATTATCAAGCTTATATAATATCCACTTATCAAAAATATTAATTTT
>MDSZ01130219.1_pt1 | contig 26267 bp, 26 predicted proteins | sample 811201 | NCBI WGS metagenome assembly MDSZ01 (sample SAMN05326647, study PRJNA326480) | marine metagenome | isolation source: seawater | place: Indian Ocean: North | collected 2010 | reverse complement strand
TTTTTCACAATATTCCTAAAACTAATTGGTATAAATAATAAACATGAATAAAGATTATTCTCCAAATGAAATAGAGAAAGAGGCCCAGAATGAGTGGATATCCTATACTTCATCCGAAAAAAATAAGCTAGATAGTTTTAAAAATAAATATTATGTATTAAGTATGTTCCCATATCCTAGCGGGAAACTTCATATAGGACATGTTCGCAATTATACAATTGGGGATGTTATTACTAGATCAAATAAGATGATAGGAAAAAATGTATTCCAACCTATGGGGTGGGACGCATTTGGATTACCTGCTGAAAATGCTGCAATAAAAAACAAAGTTCATCCAGAAGAGTGGACATTAAAAAATATTGCACACATGAAAGAGCAATTAAAGCACATAGGTATTTTATATGACTGGGGAAATGAGATATCGACAGCAGATCCGGATTATTATAAATGGGAACAATGGTTTTTCCTAAAATTATTAGAAAAAGGTTTGGTATATAGAAAGTTATCAGAAGTTAATTGGGATCCAGTTGATAAAACTGTTTTAGCAAATGAACAAGTAATTGACGGTAAAGGATGGAGATCCGGTGCTACTATAGAAAGAAAGGAAATCCCTCAATGGTTTATAAAAATTTCAGATTATTCTGAGAGGTTGCTTAAGGATATCGATAAATTAACAGATTGGCCAGAATCTGTTAAATTGATGCAGAAAAACTGGATAGGAAAATCTGTAGGTTTACATGTCGATTTTAAATATAAAGAAACTAGTCAGGTATTTAGAGCTTTTACAACAAGACCAGATACATTATATGGTGTAACTTATCTTGCTATAAGCATCAATCATCCATTTGCGAAAAAAATATCAAATAATAATGCTGTAATTAAGGATTTTATTGAAAAATACAAAACAGTAAAATTATCTGAAGAATCTTCATCAAAGCTTGAAAAAGATGGTGTCTTTACAGGCAAATATTGTGTTCACCCAATATCAAAAAAAGAAATACCTATTTGGATAGCTAATTATGTTTTGGATTCTTATGGAACCGGTGTGGTAATGGGCGTGCCTGCACATGATAGTCGTGACTATGAATTCGCGAGCTTATTTAAACTACCGATTCTACAAGTGATAACTGGTAAATCTGATGATGTGCTTCCATTTATCAAAGATGGAATCATGATAAATTCAGATGAACACAATGGATTAAAGTCTGAGGACGCAAAAATTAAGATAACCCAAATATGTAAGGAAAATAATTTTGGAGAAGAAGCAACTACATTTCGTCTAAGAGATTGGGGCATCTCCAGACAAAGATATTGGGGTTGCCCAATACCTGTTTTTTATCATGAAGATGGAAGTGTTCATCCTATTCCTTATGAGCATCTACCAGTCGAACTTCCTAAGAATGTAAATTTGAGTGGAGATGGAAATCCACTAGATGCTAACAATGAATGGAAATATTTCAAATGTCCTTATACGGGTAAAAAAGCAATAAGAGAGACAGATACTTTTGACACATTCTTTGAATCATCTTGGTATTTTTTAAGATTTTTAGATCCTCACAATAAAAATGAAATGTTTAACTCCAAATATAATAAATGGCTGCCAGTAGATCAATACATTGGAGGTATAGAGCATGCAATATTACATCTTTTGTATTCAAGATTTTTTTTCAAATTACTTAAAGATGAAAATATAGTCAGTGGAGATGAACCATTTGCTTCGTTGTTATCACAAGGAATGGTTCTAAAAGATGGTGCAAAAATGTCTAAATCAAAGGGTAACACTGTAGATCCTGATAAAATTATAAAAAAATATGGTGCAGATACAGTACGATTTTTTATTCTTTTTGCAGCGCCCCCTGATCAAAATTTGGAATGGTCAGATACAGCTATTGAGGGAGGATATAAATTTCTTAAACGAATCTGGAAATTAACATATTCTGCCTTAAATTTATATTCAATCAACGACAGTATTGAGAAAAATAATGATAATAAACTACTTAATAAAATGAATTTAACCATAGATAAGGTTACGAATGATATCTACAATAGAAAATCTTACAATACTGCAATAGCAGCAATAATGGAATATTTTAATGAGATCTCGAAATTTCATGACAATAAATCTATCTCGAAGAATACTTTGTTAGAATGTTTAGAGATTTTAATTAAATTACTTTATCCAATAACACCTCATATCTGCCATACAATATTGAAAGAATTGAGTGTATCAGAACCATTGAGCCCAAAATGGCCAGTCAAAAGGGAAAATGTAATAGATGAGATTGAAATACAGATTATTATTCAGATAAATGGTAAACTGAGAAGTAAGATCAATATTAATTCAAATCTTGAAAAAGAGGTGATCATCGATATGGCTAAAAAAGATGAAAAGATTAGCGCTTATCTAGACGGTAAAAAAATTATAAAAGAGATTTATATTGATAAAAAACTTATAAACTTCGTTATAAAATGAAGAAAATATCATCCATATTTATAATCTTGCTTTTATCACTTAGCCTCACTGCATGTGGGTACAAATTAAGAGGGGCACTAGATATCGGTAGTATCGAGAAAATATCCGTTCAATATTCTGGTCGTCATCCATTAGTAAATCAAATAATAAACAAGTTGAAGAATAATACGATAACCATCAATAATGACCCCGATTATTATCCGGCTATAAAGATAGTTAATATAAGGTCAGATAAAAGGCAGCTATCTGTAAATGCTTCGGGCAGAGTGGATGAATATGAAATAAGCAAAATAGTAAAGTATGAGTTTAGATTCTCTCAAGATGAAGTTACATCTGGACAGATATCAGGGTCAGCATCCTATGATTTCAATGAATCGCAAATGCAGGGGACTAAAGAGCAAGAGCTTATTGCAGTCAACAGTATATATAATACTATTTCTAGAAAAATTATTACAAAATTTATATCGGAATATAAAAGGACTTATAGCACAATTGGCCCATAAGGCTCATCTCTTGTTTTATCATGTTCATGCATTCTATATTTTACAAAAGAATTAAGATTATCAAAACTAAAAAAAGGATTGCCAGAAATTTCTTCATCGAAAGTGGATTGTCTTTTAATGGAATAGTTATGCCCAGGCATTATTATCGTACTTGTGCTTAAATTCTCTTTTAGCTTCTTGAGTGAATAAAACATTTTTTCTGGATCACCTCCATGTAGGTCACAACGCCCACAGCCAAATACAAATAATGTATCACCTGCAATAAGTTTTCCATCAAACGAGTAACAGCATGATCCGGGAGTATGACCAGGGGTGTGAATAGATTGAAGTTTGTATTTTCCTAGAGAAATATTATCCTCTGAATCTGTGGTAACAATATTATCATATTTTTTATTCCAAAACTCTAATTCCAATTTATTTAAATAAATAGGGATGTCGTACATTTCTAGAATCTTATCAATCGAGTTCACATGATCATGATGACTATGAGTTAATAAAATCTTTTTTAATTTAAGTTTATTTTTTTTGATAAATGAAAAAACTGGATCCAAATTCCAAGCAGGATCAACAATAACACAATCCTTTGATTTATTATCCCATACTAAATAAATTATATTGAGCATAGGGCCCACATCAAATGTTTTTACCAATAATGAATTATTTGCTTGCATACATCATGATTATAATATAGTTTTACCTATATTTATGACTGAAATTATCCTAAAACCAGAATTATTAAAAGGCTTACAAAAAGTTCTAGTCGAATATGATTCTAAAAATGAAGATCCTATACTTGCCTCCCAATATTTGTCAGCAGTTGTGGGTTCAATTATTGCCACTGCTGAAATCCCAAAAGCAGATAGGGATGAAATTCTTAAACAACTCATAGAATTTACTCAATATGTCTATGATCAACAATCTCAGAATTCTGACTCTACAACATCATCAGATTCTCAGCAAAAAGAAGATTCATTTGGAATTTGGAAGCCTTAATTTGATTTATCCTTTTAGGCTTACTTGTTTTTAAGTATTTCTTTTAATAAAGAGGGGCCTTCATAAACTAACCCAGTATACAATTGCAGGAGTTGTGCACCGTTATTGAATTTTTCCTGTGCTGCTTGGTGAGAGTTAATACCTCCCGCCGCTAAAATAGTAATATCGTCTGATAAGCAATTATTTACAACTTTAAGAGTATCTGTAGCTTTTTGACGAAGAGGCTTACCACTTAAACCACCTTGAAGATTTTTAAAATTATCATCTAAAGATGATTTGTCAATGGTAGTATTTGTACAAATTATTCCATCGATTTCAAATTTCATAAGAAGGCCACATAATTGTTCAACTTCTGTTTTATTCATATCTGGTGATATTTTAACGACTAGAGGTGTAAACTTTTTATACACCTTATATAAATTATCATGAAGTGTTTTTATCGAGTAAAGGAATTCATTAATTTTTTCACCTGTCTGTAAATCTCTGAGTTGATCTGTGTTCGGTGATGAAATATTTAGTGTAATGTAATCTGCAATTGAATATGCTTTTCTTAGGCAGTACTCATAATCTTGAAATGCATTTGATATTGGGGTTGAAGCGTTTTTACCTATATTGATTCCAATAGGAATATTTCTATTGAATTTTTTAATATTTTCCAAAGCGTTGTCAATCCCTTTATTATTAAATCCAAGATGATTTATAATAGCATCGTCTTTAGTAATTCTAAAAATCCTTGGTTTTGGATTTCCCTCTTGAGGAAGAGGAGTTACTGTTCCAATCTCAACAAAACCAAAACCTATATTACAAATGAAATTTAAATATTCAGCATTTTTATCAAATCCTGCTGCAAGCCCAACAGGGTTATCAAAATTTATATTAAATGCTGTAATTTTCTTTGAGATAATTTTATTATGAAATGCTTTACCAATGTAACTCTTGTAGATTAAATTCAGAAGTGTAAGAGATACGTCATGAACTTTCTCAGGATCTCCGAGGAAGGCAATTTTCTTATAAAGATTAAATAAAATTTTATTCAATATATATTCTCATTAGATAACAGGAATCATTATCATGTTTATATTTTAACAGAAAAGAATTGACATACATATGATATAAATTTAGAATCATTCTAAATAATAATAATCATTGGAGAAAATTATGAGTCTTAAAGGATCAAAAACTGAGCAGAATTTAAAAGATGCTTTTGCTGGGGAATCTCAAGCGAATCGTAGATACTTATACTTCGCGGCAAAAGCAGATGTTGAAGGACAAAATGATATTGCTACTGTTTTTCGTTCAACTGCTGAAGGTGAAACAGGACATGCGCATGGTCATCTAGAATATCTAGAAAAAGAATGTGGCGACCCAGCTACTGGTGAACCAATAGGTGATAGTGTCAAAAATCTTAAGGCTGCTATAGCAGGCGAGACACATGAATATACAGACATGTATCCTGGTATGGCTAAAACAGCAAGAGACGAAGGTTTCGATGAAGTTGCAGATTGGTTTGAGACCCTTGCTAAAGCAGAGAGATCACATGCTAATAGATTTACAAAAGCTTTAGAATCTATTTCTTAATTTTTTGTTGAGAGCAGGCATGGGAGATGCCTGCTCATTTTTTTCAGGGAAAACATGTTAAATCAGAATACGAAAACTAATACTGAGGGCGGACTAGAGCGTCCAACGCGTCATATCATCGATTGGAAAAATCCAGATTATCTTAATGAACAAAAATATGAAGAAGAATTAAGAAGAGTAGCAGACGCATGCCATGGGTGTCGTAGATGCGTGAGTTTATGTAATTCTTTCCCGACACTATTTGATTTGATTGACGAGTCAGAAACATTTGAGGTTGATGGTGTTAAATATGACGAATTTGATAGCGTTATCGATCACTGCTATCTCTGTGACCTGTGTTTCATGACTAAGTGTCCATATGTGCCTCCTCACGAATGGGAAATTGATTTCCCTCATCTCATGTTAAGAGGTAAAGCAATAAAAAATGAAAAAAATAAGATTTCCTTGAGAGACAGGTTGCTTAGCTCAACAGACGCACTTGGAAAAATATTTTCTAAGAGTGTAATCTCATTCGTCGCAAATCTATTAAATAAGAATAAATTATTTAGGAAGCTCTTAGAAAAGTTATTTAGAATACACTCAAATGCAAAATTACCACAGTTTGTATCTAAAACTGCCAAACAACTAAACCTCGAATATCTTAGTAGTAGCTCAAAGTATAAGGTAGCAATATATACGACTTGCTATCATAATTATAACGAACCCGGTGTAATAAAGGATTTTTTTGATATCCTCAAACACAACGATGTAAGTGTAAAAATAATTAAAGAAGACAATTGTTGCGGAATGCCGAAACTCGAACTGGGAGACATCCATTTAGTTGAAAAAATGATGAAAAAAAATCTACAAAAATTTACTAAAATAGTTGATCAGGGTTACCTTATAATTGCTCCAATACCGTCATGTGTTTTAATGTATAAACAGGAATTACCGCTTTTATTTCCTGAGAATAAGGATTTGATTAGAGTTTCTAGCGCATTTAGAGATCCGTTTGAATTCCTAGATACGCTTAACAAACAAGGTCTTTTAAATACTAATTTTAAAGTACCTCTAGGCAACATATCATATCAAGTTGCATGCCACCAGAGAGTACAAAACATAGGTATGCTTACAAAAAAAATACTAGAGTTAGTGCCAAGTACGACAATTAATGCAATTGAAAGATGTTCAGGTCATGATGGAACCTACGGAGTTAAATCAGAAACACATGATATAGCTATAAAAATTGCTCGTCCCATCACTCGAGAATTCCAACAAGCTGAGTTCGATAGCTTCACGAGTGATTGCTCACTTGCTGCCCATCATATTGAAAACTCTCTTGGTAACCTTCAAGCACCAAATCATCCAATATCACTTATCAGAAAGGCATACGGAATATAAAATGAAACTAAAAGTAGAAGATTTATTGAGTTTAGAGGCCTACGATGGCCAACGCGATTTAATCAAAAAACAACTTATTGAACATAAAAGAAACAGAACCTTATCAGTTGGAGATAATATAGTTCTCATATTCGAAGACTATAAAACTATTCAGTACCAAGTTCAGGAAATGCTGAGAATAGAGAAGATTTTCAATCAAAAAGAGATACAAGAAGAAATAGATGCTTATAACCCACTTATACCTGACGGGACAAACTTTAAAGCTACGATGCTTATCATGTATCCGGATGTTGAAGAAAGAAAAATAATGCTAAACAAATTACATGATATTGAAAATCAGGTTTGGATTTTATGTGGTGATAAAAAGGTTTTTGCTCTTGCGGATGAAGATCTTGACAGAAGTACTGATGATAAGACATCTGCAGTTCATTTTCTAAGATTTGAGTTAGATGACGAAGCAATAGAAAGTTTCATCTCTTCTAATGAAATTATCATTGGGATCAACCATTCAGAATATGATGCCGAAACTGTTTTATCTGAAAATATCAGAGAAAGTCTATCGAAAGATTTAGTTAGAAGCTAAACTTTATTTTTCGCTCTAATTAGTAACTCTGTACTCTCTATCTCAAGTGTTTTTGGTATTTCTGGTAATTCTGCAAATACAACCTTCTCGCTTGCAATGTCCGTAAGTGTACTCATCGTTGTATTGTACAAATGATGATGATGCTCCAAGTTAGTATCGTAGAATTTAAGTTCGTTGTTGATATTTATTGTTTTTAACATTCCTTTGTCCTCCAATAAAGATAATGTATTATACACGGTCGCCATAGAAATATTCAGCTTATTTTTATCAGCTAGTGTGATCAAGTCTGAAGCTGTAAAATGTTGTTTTTTTGAGAAAATAATATTTGCCAGATCAACCCTTTGTTTAGTAGGAGTGACATTCATGCTTCTGTATAGTTTCTCGTATTTCCTTTCCATGCCAGTATTATATTATATTAATTCTTAAACATTAATACTTATTTATAAGTTTTTTCTAATATACGATGAATTGTAGATGAATCAAAATCCGCCATTCCTTCCTCTAATGCTGTATCCATAACCTTTTTTACCATATTTAAACCCCTTAAATTCACACCGAGTTTTTTTGAGAATTCTTTTGCTATTTTGAGGTCCTTATGATGCAATGACAATTTGAAACCAGGCTTATATGAGGTTTTAATCATCCGTTCCCCATGAATCTCTAATATTTTACTATTTGCATAACCGCCCAAAAGAGCTTTTCGGATAATACTTGGATCTATCTTAGACTTATAAGCTAAGTTTATAATTTCGCTTACAGCTAGAATGGTCTCTGCAACGAGTATCTGATTACATGCTTTACAAACCTGTCCTGCGCCATTTGGACCTATGTATGTAATTTTGTCACCTAAAATTTTTAACAGCGGTTCAATTTTTTTGAAAATTTTTTCTCTTCCACCTACCATAATTGATAGTTTGCCTGAGATTGCTCCTGCTTCACCACCTGAAACAGGGGCATCAATAAAAAATGACTTTCTCTTTTCAATCGTTTTGGCTATTTCAGATGCACCCGCAGGGGAAATCGTGCTCATATCTATGATGCATGACCCATCTTCTAGGTCATTTATTAAACCTTTCTTGCTAAGAATAATACTTTTTACAATGTTGGTATTAGGTAAGTTGGTGAAAATAATCTTTGCATTTTTTGGTATTTCAGTCACAGAGGGTACATATGTTGCCCCCTTAGAGGTAACTTCTTTTATTACTGATTTCTTTCTAGCAAAAAAATAAACATCTATCCCAGCTTTTAAAAGATTGAGAACCATTGGTTTACCCATGATTCCTAATCCAATAAAACCTACTGAAGTAATCTTAGCGTTATTCATTTTGTTAATTATAGTATAATTAGATACGTATGGTAGTTGATTACATTAAATTTAAAAAATCACCTCTGAACTCTAGTGTGTCATTGTACTTAATTCATGGTAATCCTAGGAACATAAGTAATGAGATTGAACATGATATCGTTTATTTTTATAAAAAGCTCGAATACTCACACCTTAATTATGTGGTGGAAGATGATTCACAACTGGATATTATACAGACAGAGCTTTATGGACAATCTCTTTTTAATGAAAAGAAGATATTTACTCTAAATATTACTTCAAAAAGTATTCCCGCAGGAATTAAAGATTTAATTCTGAAGGAAAATGATTCTTCAAAAGATGTTATGATTATCAAATTAGATAGGCAGCCATCATCTTTTAAGAATACAAAGTTTTATAAACTATTATCAAAGCATCAAGAAATTATAGAGATATATGAACTAAAAGGTAATGTGCTTGAAGAATGGGTAAAAAGAAAATGTGAATTGAATAATTTGCAGTTTGACTCAAAATATATTAGATCTTTAATCACGTCAAACCAGAATAATAGTTTTGCTATATCACAAAGCATATACCAAAGAGGCTGCATCCAGGATAATTCAGATTATACTACATCAAATGATTCGAAGTACTCTGAGTATGATTTGGTAGATAGTTTTCTATCAAAAGACTTAATTAAATTTAGATCTATTAGTCACTATTTACAATATGTTAATACTCCATTACCTTATCTAATTTTTCTTTTAAATTCGGAATTAGAGAAGCTATATTCACTTAAGTGTGATTTAGATCCTAAACCATATATACCTAACTTTTTATATCATAAATATAATTCAGCTTGCATTAAATATGACACAACCCAATTACTAATAGGACTAGAGGGTATTTATAAATTAGATGCGGACTCAAAATATAATTCATCTAAAGTAAACCCCTGGATAAGATTTAATGATTTTTTCGTTAATATAATGAATAATAATGAATAGAGAATATGAATAAAGCACAAATTAAAAAATATGTTAGCAAAGTATGTGTAGAATCTCGTGATGCATCTCAACTAGCACGAAAGTTAAAATCTTCTGATAGAAATAAGGTTTTAAATACAATAATAAAAAACCTGAGAAATAATGCACATCAGATAATAAAGAAGAATACTTTAGATATAAAAAATGCTCAGGCTAATAAGATTTCAGAATCAATGATCGATAGATTGTTGATTAATGCCAAAAGAATTAAAGCTATGATTGATGGGTTAAATAAAATCATATCTATAAAAGATACATTATTTAAAACTATTAATAAAAAAATACAACCAAGTGGAATTATTGTTGAACAGATGAGGGTACCACTTGGCGTGATAGCTATGATCTATGAATCAAGACCTAATGTGACCATTGATGCAGCTGGGTTATCATTGAAATCATCAAATAGTATTATTTTGAGAGGTGGAAGTGAGGCAATTAACAGCAACATCATTCTGTCTCAATTAATTAAGGAATCTTTATCATCGTGTAAACTACCAACTGCATTAGTACAAATGATTAAGACAACAGAGAGACAGGCTGTAACTGAGCTTTTAAAAATGAATGATTATATCGATGTTATTATACCGCGCGGCGGGAAAAGTCTTATTAAGAAAATATCAAGTGAGTCATCTATACCAGTAATAAAACATTTAGATGGTAATTGTCATGTATATATTGATAAATATGCAGATTACAAGATTGCAATGAAGTGCAGCGTTAATTCCAAAACACAAAGATATGGGGTATGTAATGCAGCAGAGACACTTATAATCCATGAAAAATTTCCAAAAAAACATGCAGTTAGTATTTTGGAAGAACTACATAAGCTGGGCGTTGAGGTTCGGGGATGTCCTAGAACAAAGAAAATATTTGATTATACATTGAAGGCAAAAGAGTCAGACTGGTATGAGGAATATCTCAAGCCAATTATATCAGTTAAAGTTGTAAAAAATATTGATGAAGCTATAGATCATATCGAAAAATATGGTTCCAAGCATACAGATTGTATAATTACAAAAGACAATGACATGAAAAATAGATTCTTAAAAGAAGTGGATTCAAGCTCAGTAATGATTAACACTTCAACAAGATTTGCAGATGGTTTCGAATATGGTTTAGGAGCAGAAATAGGTATAAGTACAGATAAGATTCATGCAAGAGGACCTGTTGGTTTGGACGGTCTGACTAATTTAAAATATGTGGTAAAAAGCAGAGGAGTTATCAAAAATTAAAACTAACGGTATAGGTCTCTATTTTGGTTCATTTGATCCTGTTCACAATGCTCATATAGATATACCCTTGTCAGTATTAGAGAAATACCCTCTTGAGAAAATAATTTATATACCCTCGGGTAAGTCGCCCATCGGAAAAAAGCTATTTGCTAATAAGCATTACAGATATCAAATGTTGCTTAATGCTACTACTTTCGATGATAGATTAGTTGTTGATGATTATGAAATGAATCTGAATAATGCTATCTTTACTTATGATTCAATCTGTTATTTTAAAAACAAATACTCCGGGATGAATTTGAATTTAATTATAGGTGAGGATAATTTTAAATCCTTTGAATCTTGGTATCGATATAAGGATATTTTGAACATAGCTAATCTTATAGTACTCGCTAGGGATAATGCTGATAGTTGTGATAATATAAAAACATTGAATAAAGAAAGAGAATTTACAATTGAAAAGCTCATAAAGGATATGAGCCACAATATACATATATATAATGGATATACCAATAATATTTCATCAACTACTGTTAGAGAATTAATAAGATCTAATAAACCTATCGATAAATATCTTGATACTAAAAATATTAAATTGATTACGGAGAATAATCTATATAAATGAACCTTGTAAAAAAAATTAATACTCTTCTAGAGGATCTTAAGGCAGAAAATATTATTGCTTTAAATGTAAAAGGAAAATCATCAGTAACAGACACCATGATTATTGCCTCAGGGAGATCAACTCGACATGTTAAATCTATATCTGATAATTTAATTAAAGATCTTAAAAAAAATAAAATGAAACCTCTGGGTATAGAAGGTTATACAAAATCTGAATGGATACTAATCGATTTTGGAGATGTCTTGGTACATGTAATGCATCCAGACACCAGAGAGTTTTACTCACTTGAGAAATTATGGGATGAGAGTTTAAATACTGAAAATATAGTTTAATATGAAACATATAATCCAATATTTCATAAATGTTCTGTTAGCATTAACCATAACCTTAAGTATCATAATTTTATTTACTGAGAAAACAAACTTTATAAACGACCACTTAGCTACTAAAGTTATTAATAAAATCAATGAAGTAACAAATCTTAAAACTGAAATATTTTCCACAAGACTTAAATGGAACGGTCTATATCCAAATATTTTACTTGATAAATTTATTCTCAAAGATAGTTCAAATAAGCAAGTATTAGAATCATTAAAAACAAGTATCGAAATAGATTTATTTACAAGTTTCAGCATCGGTGAGCTTAGCATAAGTAGTGTTGTTATTGATCAAACTGTAGTAAATATCTCACGAAATGGTGATAAAATCCTTTTCAATGATGCAGATATAAATATTGTAGATACTAATAATTTAGATAATGATATTCCCTTGCTTGTACTTCAAAATTCCATCGTAAGAGTAACAGACTCTGCTACTGGAACTTCTAATATCTTTGATATTAAAAAACTTTTAGCTCGATATATCGATGATAAGTTAAGTCTACAGGCCAGTTTTTTACATGAGTTTAGTCAAAATCCGATAAGCATAAGATATATCGGAATTATGTCAGAGGACAGCTTGACGGGACAGTTATATCTAAGTGGTAATTCTGTTGAATTACCAAGAAATATCCTTCCTGAAAATATGCAATTCTTGAATATAAATAGTTCTTCAATACGAGCATGGATAGATTTCGACCAGTCAAAAATTGTAAAAACGGTTGGCAACCTCTCAACAGAAAAGATTAATCTACCCTTTTTAACTTCAGCCGAGAATTTTACTAATATAACTACAGATTTTTATTATCGTGATGAAGATAATAATAAAATAATGGGTTTAACTCGATTGAACTATAAGTATAAGGATAGAGAATTTAAGAATAATAAGATTGTATTTTACCAAGACCAGGATAACAAATTTAAGATATACATGAATGAAATACAAACAAAAATTATCACAGATATTACAAACAAATTAAACTATATATCAAGTGACTTGAACAATATCTTCCCTGATAGCATAATTCATAATCTTGAAGTGCATTTCAATAATCGACAAGAGATTCAATACTACAGAGCTGGTATCAAGAAAGGCGATCTGAATGTAAAAAATAATATCAATATAAATAATTTGGATGTAAGTATTGCTGGAAATAATAAAATTGGAAAAATATCTGTTGATAATGCAGCATTAAAAATAAATAATGATAATGTCTTATCAGGAATCTCTGGCAAATTATTTTATAGATTTAAAGGAAAATCAATTTATTTTAGTACAACTGATTTATTAAATGATCAAGAGCTGAAAATATCATTTAGTGGAAAAAAAGTCTCCAGTAAGCCCTCTATACGATTTCAAGTATCAGGATCATTAGGTCAAATAAATTACATTTCTCAAAAAATGAATCTTATGGATATTGATAAATTTGGCGGTGACTTCTCCCTTAACTATTTTTATCATCAAGGTAAATCGTTTTCTGACCTCAAGCTGAAAAATATATCTATGAGAATTAAAGATGCATACCTGTCTGTGAATGAGCTTTATCTCACTACTTTAAATGAAAGAATACATTCAAATATCTTTGAGATTAGTCTTAATGGACAAAATTACTCATCATCTATTGATACAAATGTTTCTTCCATGGTTCATGAATATGCCTTGAAGGGAAATGGGATTCTAAATATAAAGAGTTTTGAGAAAATTATTGAGATAGATAAAGATTTTATTTCAGGGGGCACGAGAGTGAAATCTATATTATCATATAGTCCTAGCAAAAAAGATTTATCTTTGTTCATGACTAGTAATCTTGAGGGAATGTCTATCAATGCCATACCTCCATTTTCTAAACAAAGAAAAGAAAAAGTAAACTTTACATTAAATTATCAACATTATCCTAAGAAGGATTATCCTCTAGAGATAATGTACGATAAACATAACATTAAAACTAAGTTTGTAGAGGGACACTCAACACATTACATTAAATCACCATGGATACGAGGTTTTGTGCAGATTCCTTATTCTCGTAATGATAATCAAGAAATAAAGACTTCTCTAGAGTATCTTGATACTAATTTCTTTGAAAGTAAATCCATGGTGGACAGAGTGCCAAGAATAAATCTAGTTTCTAAACATTTAAAAACTGAAAATATAATCTTAGATAATGTACAAATTATCCTTAATCCAAAAGAGGATTACGTAGAGATAAGCAAATTTAATTTTACTAATCCTCACATTAAAATGACATCATCAGGTAAATGGTTTATAGGTGAGGATGAAAGTACATATTTAATAGCCTCTATTAATAGTGATGATTTTGGTCTAGCCCTAAAAAGCCTTGGTTATCCTAAAATAGTTAGAGGAGGTAAGCTAACAGCAAAGTTAGATGGGAATTGGACAGGAGCACTTAATAATTTCAAATTTTCTTCAACAAAAGGAAAGTTGACTTTCAAAATTGAAGATGGACAAATTACAGAACTTGATAAAGGAACCCAAACGATAGGACAAGTACTAGGTTTGTTTAGTCTATCATCGATTCCTAAGAGATTATCATTAGATTTCTCCGACTTTTTTTCAAGAGGATTAAGGTTCGATAATTTAGACTGTGATATTAGTTTAGTAAACGGTATTGCCAGTACAAACAAAATGAACATAATTGGGAGTTTCGGGGAGATGAGATTAACTGGTGATTCAGATTTGATTCAAAAAACTCATGATCAAGTATTAATTTTTATCCCAGACTTATCCTCTACAAGCCTTATTACAGGTGCAGTGATTGGCGGCCCAATCGGTGCTGCCGCGTCTATCTTCTATGATAAGCTTTTGAAAGAATTTGGCGTTGATACCAATAAATTGGCAGGTATCGAGTACTCTATCACCGGCCCATGGGAAAAACCTAAAATTAAAGTTACCCAATCGTTTAAACCCATCACCAATTAATATATCCTATTACGATGGGAAAAGTATCAGCAATTCAATTAACCTCTGGGCCAAATGTTAAGGGGAATTTATATGATGTTAAAACATACATAGAGCAGATTGCTGACTCATCAACTAAATTAGTAGTATTACCAGAAAATTTTGCACTTATGCCTGAAAATGATGAGGATTATATTAAACATGCAGAAACCCTTGGAGATGGGCCAATTCAGGATTTTATTTCGGAACTTGCAAAGACTCACGGCTTGTGGATAGTTGCTGGGACTATACCAATAAAATCCAGTGACAAAAATAGGGTAATGGCAAGTACAATAACTTATAATGATCAAGGCCACACAGAGTCAGTTTACAACAAGATACACTTGTTTGATGTGACGCTACCAAAATCGAATGAGTCATACAATGAATCTAAATATTTTATGCCAGGCGAAGAAATTAATGTTATCGATACTCCAGTAGGCAGAGCCGGTATCGCATGTTGTTATGACCTGAGATTTCCAGAATTGTTTAGACTGCAGCAGAAACAAGATATTGAATTAATCATTATCCCAGCATCATTCACAGAACAAACTGGTAAAGTGCACTGGGAGACACTTATTAAAGCAAGAGCCATAGAAAACCTCTCCTTTGTGATCTCAGCATGCCAAGGCGGTTATCATATAAATGGAAAAAAAACGTATGGCCATTCAATGATTGTAAATCCCTGGGGCCAGACATTAGACATTATTAAAAACGGAAAAGGTTACATAACTAGTGAATTAGATCTATCGCAACTAACCTCTATTAGAGAAAATTTTCCCGTTCTCAAGCATATTAAACTCTTGGATTAAGCCATGAATATTATAAAAGATAAAATTTTCAGTAATCATAACTTAGATACTCAAAAGATAGAATCTATAGTATCAGCTGCATCAGGACCATCTATAGATTTCTCAGATTTATATATGCAATATTCTATTTTGGAAAGTTGGACTTGCGAGGATGGTATTGTTAAAAGTGGTTCACAGCAAATTGACAGCGGTTTTGGGTTAAGATGTGTTAGTGATGATAAAACAGGATTCTCTTATGGAAATAACTTTGATTATAATGAGATGTTTAAAGCGTCTAAACTTGCTAAATCAATTGCGAAATCTAAATCTAATGCAAGTATAAAACTTAATGAATATAAAGATTTTAAAAAATTATATATCTCTGATTCTCCATTAACGTCATTGACAGATAATGAAAAAGTAGATTTTCTAAAAGACGTAAATACTTATATAAAGAAGAAAGATAAGAGGGTACAACAGGTTATAATTAACTTAAGCTCTAGTTTTGATTCTATATTTGTAGCTAATTCTTTAGGTAATTATAGTTTTGATGATAGGCCGCTTGTTCGTTTCAATGTGATGGTAATTCTTAAAGATAATGATCGTGTTGAACGTGGTAGTGCAGGTGGAGGAGGGAGATTCTCATATAAGGAAATTGTAGGAACAAATAAACCTTATGAATTAGCAGATGAGGCTATTAGAATAGCCAGCATTAATCTTACTTCTAGAGCATGCAAAGCTGGTAATACAGTTGTGGTACTAGGCTCAGGATGGCCTGGCGTCCTATTACATGAGGCAGTTGGTCATGGTTTAGAGGGTGATTTTAATAGAAAGAAGACTTCAAATTTTTCTGACGCCATTGGAGAAAAAGTTGCTTCAGAACTCTGCACTGTTGTCGATGACGGGACTATAGATCATAGAAGAGGCTCATTGTCTATTGATGACGAAGGTACTAAAACTGCAAAAAATGTTCTTATTGAAAATGGAATACTTAAGGGATATATGCAAGATATTATGAATGCAAGATTAATGAATGTTCCACCAACTGGTAACGGCAGAAGAGAAAGCTATGCACATTTACCAATGCCTAGAATGACAAACACATACATGTTAGGTGGAGAATTTAAATCTGAGGAGATTATAGAATCAGTAAAGGATGGTATTTATGCTGTTAACTTTTCAGGAGGCCAAGTAGATATTACTAGCGGACAGTTTGTATTCACAGCTTCAGAAGCATATAAGATTGAATCTGGGAAAATATCATATCCAATTAAAGGAATGACCTTGATTGGGAATGGGCCAGACGTTCTAAAAAAAATATCAATGGTAGCAGATGACATGAGACTCGATGATGGAGTTGGAACATGCGGTAAAGAAGGCCAGAGTGTCCCAGTTGGCGTCGGTCAGCCTACGCTTAAAATTGATGATATAACAGTTGGAGGAACTGAGCTATAAATGTCTAATGAATTTTCTAAAACGTCTGACATGCTTGAAACATGTTTAAGTAAACTAGATGCAGCAGACGAATTTGAATTCCATTATTCGTCAGTATCAGGAGCTGAAGTAACTTCAAGATTTGGAAAAGTTGAAAACATACAATACCATGATGATAATTCATTGACTGTTACCTGTATTTCGCAGAAAAAAAAAGGAATTGCTAGTACAAATAATTTATCGGAATCAAGTATTAAGTCAACTATCGAGAAAAGTAAAGCTATAGCATCTTTTTTAGAAAAAGATGAAAAACAAGGGTTAGCTAATGATAATTTAATTAATCAGTTAGACATAGATTGTGGGATAAATTATCCAAAAGAGTTTACTACTGAAGAACTAATAGATACAACTATAGAATGTGAAAAAGCAGCACTAGATTTTGATAAGAGAGTATCAAATAGTGAGGGCTCTCAGTATCTTTATTCAAATTCAAAAAACTTTATTTTAAATTCACATGGGGCTCGGGGCTCTTATTATTCAACAAGTTACACTCTATCTTGCGTTGTATTAGCTGAGGAAAATGGACTAAAAGAAAGGGATTATGCATATGATACAAAAAGAAATTATAAAAAAATTAATTCACCAGAAGTAATTGGTAAAAAAAGTGCTCAAAAAGCCATTTCAAGATTAGGTGCTAAACCTATAACCTCAAGAAAGTGCCCTATAGTTTTAACTCCTGAACTATCAGTTGGCCTAATATCATCTTTTTTATCAGCTATAGATGGAAATAATATATATAAGAAAAATAGTTTTCTTTTAGATAAATTAAAAGATCTTGTTTTTGCTGATCATATAACGATTAAGGAGGAGCCAAATCTAAATGAGGGACTTGGAAATAAACCTTATGATAATGAGGGTGTGATTACATCTAAAAAAACTATTATTAACAACGGCTCTTTGGAAACCTTTCTGCTGGATACATACTCTGCAAGACAACTAGAATCCACATCTACGGGCAATGCTGGATATACCAATATAGTAGTTGAATCTTCGAAGGATAATCCTCAAGAAATTATAGGTAGTATAGATGATGGCGTATTAGTAACTGAAATGATGGGATCTGGAGCAAATATACTAACAGGTGATTACTCACGAGGTGCATTTGGATATCTCATTAAAAATGGAGAGGTTTTGCATCCAGTAACAAATTTCACCATTGCATCAAATATGTTAGATATGCTCACTAATATAAGCTTAATAGGTGCTGATACCTATGAGAACTCTAAAATTAAGTGTGGATCAATATTGATAGATAAAATGACTATCGGTGGAAATTAATCTCACTCGAGACTCAATTTAATGTAATATGTCTAGATGAATAAAATTATTCCACTACTTTTCTTTGTATCAATTTTTCAATTAACAGAAGTTTATGCCACCGATGGTAGAGAGATTTCAAAAAAATTGACTTGTTACAATTATGATGAGCGAATAGTGTTTATTCTTGATTTATCAAAGAATAATGAGAGCCTAAACAATATCAAACTTAAAAATGTAAAAAGGTCAGAGAATTATATTGATATTGTCACGTCTAATATGAAAATTAAATTTGATTCTCATAATTATATATTAGATGTCAAACCAAATTCTGCATCCGAGCCTCTCAAACTAGATTGTACGGATTACTAAATATGATTATCTGTATTTAGATTTTAAAATCAAGTATCCAGCTACAGCTGAAATTATCGAACCCACAAATATTCCTAATTTACTACCATCGATAAGAAATTCGCTATTAAATGCAAGACCATTTATAAACAAACTCATCGTAAATCCAATGCCGCAAAGTAAAGACAAACCAAAAATATCAGCCATATTTATATTTTCAGGAAGACGACATAAATTTAATTTGATACCTAAGTATGTAAATAGGGTTATGCCTATAGGTTTGCCCACGACCAATCCAAGAATTACACCAAGCGAAATAGGTGTATAGAGACTGGATATAGTAACATCACTAAAATTGATATCACTATTAAAAAAAGCAAATATAGGTAAAACAAATACACCTACAAAATTATGCAAACTATGCTCAAGCTTTTGAAGCATAGAAGATTCCATTTCATTATTTTGAACATTCGGTATAGTTGCTGCAAGTAAGACTCCAGCAATCGTTGCATGAATTCCAGACTTGAGAACAAAATACCATAGGAATATTCCTGGGATAAGGTAAAAGGAAAGCCTTTGATTTCCAGATGTGTTTATAATAATGAGAACTAACATGGTTATAGCAGCATATATGAGATAAGTGCCTTGAATTTCTGCTGTGTAGAATAAAGCAATTATTAAAACAGCGCCGAGATCATCAATTATAGCAAGAGATAGTAGAAATATTTTTAATGTGATCGGAACTTTTTTACCAATAATAAGAAGTACAGCTAGTGAAAATGCAATATCTGTCGCTGTAGGTATTGCCCATCCTGACATATTTTCTGGATAGGAATAATTAAGAGAAACATAAACTAATGCTGGCACAACCATTCCGCCGACAGCTGCAACACCAGGTAGAATCATCCTATCAAAACTTGAGAGTTCACCTTCAAGCATTTCACGTTTTAATTCTAAACCAATCACAAAAAAGAAGATTGCCATTAAACCATCATTTACCCAGTGAGAGATAGATTTATTAAGGCTAAATTCGCCTATGTTGATAGGTACTACAGCGTTCTTTATATCGTAATACAATGCTTGAGCAGGCGTGTTGACTATTATTAATGCAATCACAGCGAACAACAATAGTAAAATTCCGGATTTCTCCTCTCTTGAGAAAAAATCATTTAGAAATTCTTGAATGCTAAAGGGCCTATTCATAATAGGATTATATCAGGTACATGCGACTCCATACAGTTATTGTATTAATATAGATAAATCTTTCGATTTTATATCTTTAGTTAGTGAACCTATCGATATGTAGTCCACACCATGTAATACATATGAGGTAATATTTTTTAAATTTATTGATCCGGACACTTCAACCTTAATATTCATTTTCAAATTTAAAAACTTTTTAACCATGGATGGTGTGAAGTTATCTAAAAGAACTCTATCAATGCCTAAACCCGCTAATTTACGTGCAAACTCAAGAGACTTTGCCTCGACAACAACTTTTTTATGTTTTTTAACAGCATTTCTAATTAACGTTTTTGGGTCATCAATATTTTTTAAATGATTTTCTTTGAATAACACTGATGTTGATAACGAGTATCTATGAGGCAAACACATGGCTGCTGTACATGCTTCGCTGATAGGTAATTTGAGTAAAGGCGGAGTTTTTCTAGTATGAAGTATTTTTATCTTATGTTTATTATTGATCTTTTTATTATATTGCTTGCAGATATCATATACTCCAGACATTATCTGCAAATAGTTTAAAGCCACTCTTTCAGCTTTTAAAATTGAATGGTTCGATCCTTTTATATTAGCTAAAATCTTATTTTTCTTGACATAATCACCATCTTTTACTAAGAAACTTATTGTAGTTTTTTTATCTACATGTTTAAAAACTTTTTGGAACCATTTTAAGCCATAAATATAGAATGACTCTTTCGATTTTAAAATTGCACTACTTTTATTAACATAAGGCACTAATTTTGTTGATATATCATTACGATAATCGTCTTCTATAAGTGCAGCATTTATATGTTTTAATTGGTTCATATAGATCAAGCTTTGATGAAAAATTTTGATGAATTGGTTTTAGCAAAAATTATTGGTCCAAGCAATACGAGTGCTATTAAATTTGGCAAGGACATTAATCCATTCATTATATCAGCAATGAGCCAAATTAAGTTTAATTCTACAGTTGCACCTATTGGTATAATTGCTACCCACAAAACTCTGTAAACTTTTATGACACCTGAACCAAATATAAATTCAGCACATTTTTCGCCATAATAGCTCCAACCAATAATGGTGCTGAAAGCAAAAAGTATCAATCCAAAGATAACAATATATTTTCCATTAGCCCATAATTGATTAAATGATGCAGCTGTAAGTGCAGCGCCATTTAAATCACCTACCCATAAATTACTCATCAGTATTATGAAGGCAGTAATAGTACATACAATGATAGTATCAATCAATGGCTCTAACATTGAAACCATTCCTTGCTTTATTGGATTATTAGTTTTTGCTGCAGCATGAGCTATTGGGGAACTTCCGAGACCAGCTTCATTAGAAAATACACCTCTAGCAACACCATATCGAAGCGCCATCCACACTGTCGCCCCTGCAAATCCGCCTGTTGCTGCTGTAGATGTAAATGCAGAATCGATAATCATGCTAAAAACATACCCAACTTGATCGTGATTTATAGCAATAATAGCTAATCCACCTAGTACGTATATTGCTGACATTAGTGGTACTAACTTTGAGGTCATATTACCTATTGATTTTATTCCACCTAAAATTACTAAACCAACAAAGAAAGCAATTATAAATCCAACTATAATTTTCGATGCTTGAAATTCTTCGCTAACAACTTGCGTAACAGAATTAACTTGAACTGCATTGCCAATCCCAAGTGCTGCTATCATTCCTGATATAGCAAATAGGTAAGCAAAAATTCTAAACTTAGGAGATAATCCATTTTTAATATAATACATTGGACCTCCAACAATCTCACCATAATGATTTTTTTCTCTGTATTTGATAGCAAGAAATGCCTCAGCATATTTAGTTGCCATACCAAAAAGCGCAGAAATCCACATCCAGAAGACTGCTCCTGGACCACCTATATAAATAGCTGTGGCTACACCAGCGATATTACCAGTACCAACGGTAGCAGATAATGCCGTCATCAAAGACTGGAAAGATGATATTTCTCCATCATCAGAACTTTGCTCTTTTGAGAATATTTGTTTGAATGCATCAATTATATAAATGAATGTGAAACCTTTTAGTCCTAAGCTTAAAAAAACCCCAGTGCCTAGTATTAGTGTCAAAGTGAAAGGACCCCAGATAAAGCTACTTAAAAAATTTAAAAAATCATACATTATCTTTTTTTAGTATAACTTTAATTGCATTCTTTCTATTACTGTTTTCTTGCCTTAATTCGTCAAAAATTAAATCAGAGTAATGAGGAATATCATAGTTTGTAATTAATTTAGTTCCAACAGTATGAGAATGATCACTGTGTTTAAAATCTTTTGATAAAACACAATCATTGATGATGGCAATGAATCCATCATCTGTTAAGTTTTTCAAACATTCGTTAATTAGATTTAAATGTTTATTTTTATCAACATAAAATCCATTTACAACTATTACATTATGATTATTTTGGAGAGGGATTTTATTATCATTATAAATTGAAATGTCAAAGTATTGACTTTTTATCTCGGGTAGATAAGAAGAATACTTCATGCATAATTTCTCATCATTTGAGTATAATTTTGCATTTTTAATATTTATGTAGTCACTTGAAACAAGCTCCATCGCTAGTAAGCCATCAGTGTTAATTTCAGCAAGATTTATTTTTTTATTTCTACCATGAATATCTAAAACTATCTTTTCAATCACTGCACTCAGTCTCATATTATTATTCTGTGTTTTTACTTCTTCCTCTAACGTTGCAGGTTCATTTTGCTTTAGCAAAGAAGGTAAAACTTCGTTTATAAAATAAGTAAATGTACTAGACCTTATGGCTGGTTCTTTTTTCCCAATTCTCATTGACATTACACCGTCATTTTCAGCCCATATGTTGCTCATACCCCACCACTTTTGCCTGCTTTGGAAAGCTACTTCTAGAATACTCCTTGACCAATAGTTCTTTTCAACACCTTGTCTTTCAGCATAGACCGGAAAAATAACAGCACCATCTTTTTTTATGACATACATGAGATATCTTAGAAACTCCGCTCCCCAATTATTTGCATATAGCGGGAAACTAATTCCAAGATAGATCCTATCGATGGAGTTTTTTTGAAACGGGTAATAGATTGATGGAAGGGCGCTATTATTGTCAAAATTAAAGGAATCTAGTAGGTAGCTTTTTATATTCTGTCTTGGCTTGACTGCACCATGCTTATCGCGAGTATCAGATGCGTAGTAATCTATATCATCATCTATATATTTGTCTGATTTATGGAATATTATATCTGTCATTTGTTGTCTATTTTAGAACTTATGAGATAATAACATGTGGGTCAAATCCCAACAATAGCTCTCAAAATTCGTGAGGAAATATTGAAAATAGACGTAAAATACTCATCTAGAAAGAACCTTATAAAATATGGTGACGTCATCATTGACAACAAAGCCAAACGAGCCTTTTGCTGTGATAATGAAATGCATATGACACCAAAGGAATATAAAATATTAGAGTTTCTAGCAAATCATCCAGGAGAGGTCTTCTCAAGAGAGGAAATTATCTCTTCTGTATGGCCAGAGGGTGCCAGCACTAGCCCTAGAGCTATTGATGTCCATGTAAGAAAAATCAGAAAAGCACTTAATGCTGCAAAAAAGTGCAGCTTAAAGATACGAACCGTTCGCTCTTTTGGGTATTCTATTAACACTATTGAATAAAAAAATTTCTTAACAAAACTTTAATAAAAAAATAACAAAAAACTCCTTTACATAAGGCGACAATAAATTATTATTAACCTAAATTAATTAGTAGAGAAAAAAGGTTCAATATGGAACTTACCATCGTTTGGATGTATTTAGGATTCTTCCTCGCAGCATATTCAGTAATTGCAAACGACTCTATTCAAACATTAGGAACTTTCCTCTCAGCAAATAAAGCAGATTTTCCATGGTATGTATTGTGGTTTGCAGCATCAGTTATGCTTGTAATATCTATTTTATATGGATGGTTTGCATATGATGGCGATATTTCTTATGAAAGGTTAACTCGAATCCCTTTTCAAGAAGTCCAGTGGTACCATGCTTTAGCTCCAGCAATTCTCTTATGGCTTACTCGTACCGGCATACCGGTATCTACAACTTTTTTAGTCTTGTCTGCTTTTGCAAGCGTGACTGTACTAGAAAAAATGCTAGTGAAGTCAATTGTAGGTTACGGCGTAGCTGCGATTACTGCATATCTTGTGTGGATAGTAATTGAAAGAATAGTAAATGAAAAACAAGATCATCCTACACACAGGAAATTCTGGAGAGTAAGTCAATGGGTTACAAGTGGCTGGCTATGGTTTGCATGGCTTCAGCATGACATGGCTAATATAGCTGTATTTCTTCCTAGACAATTGGACTTAATGAATTTAATTATAGTTCTCATATCAACCATTATGATTTTGGGCTACGTTTTTTATACTGGTGGTGGAAAAATACAGGATGTAGTTATTAGCAAACATGGTGCAAGATTCGCTAGATCAACTACTATAATCAATATTGTTTATGCTGCAATTTTGTTTTACTTTAAAGAGCTCAATAATCTTCCGATGTCAACTACATGGGTATTCGTAGGTTTGCTCTCAGGTAGAGAGCTTGCCATTTCATCAGTCATAGAAGACTATAGATTTAAATATGTATTTCCGATCATTGCTAAAGATTTTGGAAAAATGTTATTTGGACTAGGAGCAAGTGTTGCAATAGTTCTTATAATACATCAAGTGATTGTTCCGAATGGATATTAAATTTATAAAAAATATATTTTTAATTTTTCTTTTAAGTTTTATTTTTCTTCCTTCAAATCATATTTTGGCATCCAATAACTCAGATGTAATACTTTATGGAACATTATATTCTCAATACAGTAATAAAAAATCATCAGGTTCTAATGGACAATCAAATATTTTTGATGATGAGGGACACAGTCGTGTTGGTATTAAAGGAAAATCATCAATTGGAAATGGTTATGCTGTAAATTACAAAGTAGAATATGCTCTTGATATTGGTGATGGTACAGCAACATCTAATAGTACAGATTGTTCAAGTGGAGATTGTAGATCTTTTGAATTAAAACAAGGATGGCTTGGATTTTTAACACCAATCGGGCAGTTTAAATTTGGCTCGATGGAGGCACCATATAAGTATTTAGCAAAACATGACATCTTGCATGACACGCTTGCGCAGATGAGAGATACTCGAGGTATTTCACAAGGCACAATGGGACATTCATCATATTGGAGAGGTTCAGCATTTTATGAAATTAAAACTGGTAACTTTCGTTTTGCTGCAATAAAAGGCTTAACTGATAGTACTAACGTATCGTCAAAAAATGATTTTGGCGTAGGTGCCGAGATAAAAAATTTTGGAATTAATGGGCTAAGTCTCGTATATGCCATGAGTCATGATGAAAGTGCAGATGAGGAGAATTCAAAATATACCTTAACTTATTCAAGCAAACTGTCTGAGAAACAAAACATAAAGCTTTGGTATATGCATGAAGATGTTGAGCTTGATACAAAAGCATTTAAAACAACAGGTAATGGCGAAATAGATTGGTATGGCATTATCTATAAAACAGGACCTGTCACACTTCAATATACTTTCTCTGAACAAGACCATGAAACGATAGCCAATGCAGGTGGTGAGTCTTATAGTCTTGGCATGCAGTATAAGTTATCTAAAACAAGTAAAATCTACTTAGGTTATTCTGATTATGATGGAGAGTCATCTGCCGGCACTACGGATTTCAGAACTTATATTTTAGGACTAAGACACGATTTCTAAACCCTTAAGTAATATCAGATATTTAGAAAGGCTACTAAGAAAATCGTAGCCTTTTGTGTTATTGTTAGTCTAGGAATATGTAAAAACTAATTATAACAAGAGAGGTCAGTGCAAATGTCCGCAGAAAGCATTCACAATGATAATACTGTAACTCTCGATCAATTAGCAGAAGTCCTTGATAGCGGTGCTGTCATTCAAGCTAAAAATCTACTTAACTCTTTATATCCATCTGAGATTGCAGATGTTATTGAAAGTACCCCAAGAAATAGAAGAGATCTTCTTTGGAGATTAGTTAATGATGA
>MDSZ01255570.1_pt1 | contig 26271 bp, 40 predicted proteins | sample 811201 | NCBI WGS metagenome assembly MDSZ01 (sample SAMN05326647, study PRJNA326480) | marine metagenome | isolation source: seawater | place: Indian Ocean: North | collected 2010 | reverse complement strand
TTTGCCTTCTTTTTTTTGATTCATCCAATTTTCGTTTTGCTCTATCTTTTTTAATTTGCTCTTTAAACTTTTCTTTCACCAGCTTTTTATTTTTTCTGATAACTTTTCTAACAGTTGGGTCTTTTGAGCGTCGCCCAAAGTTCCGTAAAAGTACCCATTGTTGGGCGCTTTGTAAAGATTTTGCTAAATCTTTTACTCGGCGTCTTTCCCAATCACGGGTTGCCTTTGTACCAGCCAGAGGTACAATCGGGTTTTTTCGGTTTAAATTGTGTTTTGAATCTTTAAGCAATTTATACGCCTTAACTGCGTCCGTATCGGCATCATCTTGCTTATCTAATTTCGTTTTAAAAGCCTTCACATCTTCCCGTAAACCACCTTTGGCCTGAATGTTTACCCGTTCTCTGGAATCGGGGCTTTTTTTCAAATCCCTCTTAGTTGTTGTTTTTCTTTGATCTTTTAATAGTTGGTTATAGCGGGCTTCGTCTAGCTTCTTGTCTAATCGCTTCAGTTGGCTCCGAGTTCGAGTGGATTTCTTTTTCGTCTCCATAGACGTTTCTGGTTTAGCGGTTTCCTTTCGGGCTTTTTTAATTATGGACGCCCCACCGCGCCGACCACCGCCACCGCCGGAGTAGTCAAACCGATTAGGATTCAGAGCAAAATCCCCTCCACCGGGGCCGACCTTTCGTTTTCTAGCCATTAGTTTCTTCGCCTCTTAGCATCTTCTGTAAGTTGTCGAGTACGTTTTCTTTTTTGTATGCTTTTCTTCAATTGTTTCTTTTCTTTTTTTACCTCGTTCGTTAACTCTTTCTCGGCTCTTCGCATATTATCACGCCATGTGGCGGGGGGCATTTCCCCTCGCTTCCCCCCGAGTAATATGTTTGAAACTTCATTCGTTAGAGTATCCGTGGCAAATTTTTTATCTGTATGCAGTCGTTTAACACTTTTATGGTGATCGTCAGCCGCTTTCTTGAAAGCCTGTTTTTCCTGATTTTTCCGTAACGTTTTTGTTAATTTTTTATTTACGGGGTCAATATTAGCTTTAGTCTTATTAGAGAAACTACGTAGCCCTTTCTCATGCAGATCGTATACCGGCTCTTGGGTCTTTTTCTTTTGTAGTTTTCGCCCCTGCTTAGTTGATTTCTTCTTTAACTCTTTTTCTGTTTTAGGGGTGAGACGGGTTCTTCTTTTAATACGCCCACCGCCCATGCCAAAACTCATAGCGAAGTCGCCATCGCTCCTTGGGCCAACCATGCGACGTCTAGTCATTAGTTCTCCAGTTCTTTCGGTTTGGCGGGCGTGATATTAATTGCTTTTTTATTAGGAAGTGCCATTAGTATCGACGCGAGACGTTGTTCCCGTTCCGTATCGGTTAACAATTCTTTGCCATTGGCGCCAGTGATTTCCAAGCGGTCGGCTTCACGCCATCCACCTTGGGATTTGAGCCAGAAGATTTGGGCCGAAACATTTCCTTCCATAGCGTTTCGGTACAGCGCACCCGACACATTCGCCGTGGCTTTCATTTTACCAAAAGCGAGTTCTTCTTTAAAATATTTTTGTAATGTTCTTTCACCACAGCCGAGCGCCCTCGCTTGTTCTCCGTGTTTCACTCCGTTAGCGGTCATCATAACAACGAGATGGCGTTGTTGTTCTGTAGGGTTGAACTTGTTTAGTGCTTTAGAGCCTTTCGGGCGTCCGCCTTTACTGCGTTTCGGTTTTACTTGATTCGCTTTCTCTTCGTCAATTTCATCGAAAATAGCAGTACGATCATCATTAGCCATAGTTACAATCCTTTTTATTACTAATCGGAAAAATAATAACATATTTTAAAAAATATTATATGTGTACACATTAATTAAAATTTCGAAAAATTACGTGGAACTTGATGCCGATGCGCCGGTGGGGGCGTAAGCTTGGGGGGTGGGGGTCGGCGTCAAAAAATTGACGTCAATAGTTTGACAGTGTCAAAACTTTGACGCGCGATCTAAGTGTCAAAAAATTGACGTCAATAGTTTGACAGCGTCAAAACTTTGACGCTTCATCACCCCTGTCAAACCTTTGACACGTGTCAAAATGCTGACGTCAATTAATTGGCGTCGCGTTGCCTAGTATGTTATTAAATTAATACCGCAATTCCTTATAAATCAATCGTTTATGATGTTCTATCATACTATTTTAAGCGCGTTGTGTATATGTAACACGGTTTTATAGCGCAAGCAAACGGGCGCGAGAAAATAAAAACCTTTATTTTGCAACGCGTTGCCTAAGTTTTAACCACGACCGGGCGCGCGCGATAAAACCCTAAAAAACCTTAAAAACAGCGCTCAAACGGCCCCAAAACCCCGGAAACGTTAAAATAAAACCCGGCGCCGGGAAAATAAAAATAAATGTGGGCACGTTTGGCATGGCGTTTGCAATCATTATAAATGAAGGCAAAGTGCTGGTAGAATGTGGTGAAAGCATTATCCCGAGGGATATTTGCAGGGTTTCAAGGCGTTTGCAAGGTATACGCCCCTTCACTTTGTAACGGCCCGAGCGCCGTGGCGCATTTTTTATTTCCTTTTTAGGTTTTAGCGCTTTTTTAAACCGTCCCATAAACCACGGCGGAAAGGTCCACTCGCAAGGGACCAAGGTTATTATATTTCCTATAACTTTCAGTGGAGAATTTTAAAATGCCAAACGACAAAACACGTATCACGGGCGCAAAAACATTTCATTCGATTGAAGAGTTGAAACGGGCGAATTTGGCCGTCGCAACCCCGGAAAACCCGGTCCATCAACAATCGACCGCAATTGAGACAGTGGCGGAAACTTTCAGCCACGTTATCGATAGTGGAAAACCTTTTTTCCAAACCGATGCAAACGGCGAGGCCGTTAGCGACGATATTTACACGGTTAAGAAAAAAATGTTAGAGCGCGACGGCGGAGACGATACGGGGATTAAAACAATATCAGAAACGGGGTTGATTGAAGTGGCAGGGCGAAACGACGCGGAATATAAAATCAGTTACCCAGTGGAGATATATAAAAACGGTGTTAAGGAAATAACCGCGGGCGGGGCAATGGGTTTAATGCTTTTTTACCGTGGCTCGAATGCGTCGCGCGTTGCGTCGCGTTGTGGCGGTGAAGCAAAGGTTTTAGTTTGTTTAAACGGTTTAATGCTATACGAAAACGTCGGCGTTGCGCCCCATAAACAGACTAAAAACTGGATTGCCGACGGCGGACAACGTCAACTTTGTTTCGACGGTATACAAAACGCGATTAATAACCACGCGCGCGGAGCATACGACGGTTTATATAACGAATTAAACGAGCGCATTGTAACAAGCGTTGAAGTTCACGACGCTATAATGAAAGCGCATAATTTAAAAGTTATTTCATCGCAAGATATCGGGAAAGTTTACGATATTTATAACGACGATAAATCGCCATGGTTTTCCGACGATAGGCCCACGGCGTGGCGCTTATTTAATTCCTTTACACGCCACGCGGAGACGTGCGGTTCCCTTTCTAAGCGGGACGATATCATCTCTAAAATTCAATTCCCTTTATCCGACGCGGGTTTATGCAGTATGCCAAAAGGTTTTTATAAGGCGTCGGCGAAAACATTTTCCGACGTTGGCAACACTACTTATCACGCGGGCATCGCGCAATAATTTTAACAGCGGGCGCGGTTAGAATTTTAACCGCGTCCGCGGAAAGGTTTTAAAATGGAAATTGAAAACGCGGTTAACGTTTTAAAAGATTTTTATAACCGCCACGCGTATAGCAATAAATCAATATTAATTAATCCCGACGGCGGAGAATTTATCAACGCTTTAAAAGTTTTAATTAATTATTCAGAAAAACAGCAAAAAATTAACGGCGCCATTTTCGACGCGTCGCGAATTATGTCCCGAAACTAAACATCAACAGCGGGCGCGGTTAGAATTTTAACCGCGTCCGCGGAAAGGTTTTAAAATGCCGACCGAATTAGAAGCAATCATAATTTTACATCTCGCGGTTATTTTCGGCGGGGCGTGTATTTATATTTTAATCGCGACCCGGTGAAAATGAGATAGTCAAAATCTTGACGCGGACTGTCAATTATTTGACGGTTTGCGTCAATTTTTTGGCGCCCGATCTCGGCGCGATCTCCCCGGGAAAGTAAAAAATAGGTTTTTGCAGAAGAAGAAGAAGAAGAAGAAGAAGAAAATATTTTTTTGTGGCCCCATTATGGCACGGAAAATGCAACGTTAGTAATAATAAATGGAGATTTAAAAAATGAGCGATACGGAAATTAAGCATATCGTAATAAGAAAAGATAACTGGATACCGTCGCGCCCGTGGTACGCGGATATTTATTTTAAAAATGGGCGCGTTTGGTTAAGCTGGTTATCAGGATTTAAGACAAAAAAGAGCGTTATCGAGTACGCCGACGATGTAGCAGGGCATTTAAAAATAGTCAACGAAAAAAACCAAATAATAGCGGGGTGTTTTAAAAAATGAAACTACTTAATACACAAAACGCCAAAACGGTAAAAGGGAATAAGCGCGGTTATCTGACGGGGATTTTATATCTAGCATCCTCCGACGAAAGCGGTTATCAGGTTTGCCCAATGGCAAAAAAGGCGGGATGCGATGCGCCGTGCCTAGATTTTGCGGGGCGCGGACAATTCGCGAGAACCCGGGCGTCGAGAATTCGAAAAACGCGGTTATACTTCGAAAATCGTCGCCTATTTCTGGAAATGCTACGCAAAGATATAAAAGCTTTAATACGCAAGGCGGACCGTGAGAATTTGACGCCGTGTGTAAGGTTAAACGGAACTAGTGACCTTCCTTGGTATGAAATAATTGAAGAATTCCCGAATCTACAATTTTACGATTATACCAAAATTGAAATGCGGGCTATTAACGTGTCTAACTCAACGTATTTAAGCAATTACCACGTTACATTCTCTGCGGGAAAACATACCACCGATAAAGAAATAACGGAACATTTAAGAAATGGGCGAAACGTAGCTATTGTTTTTAATGAAAAGTTCCCGCGGGAGACGGCGTTAATAGATTATTTATATCAGCCGGTCGTAGACGGAAACGAAACGGATTTGAGGTTTTTAGACCCAAGGGGCGTCATCGTCGCATTAACCGCAACAGGCAAAGCGCGAAAAGACAAAGGCGGTTTTGTAAGGAATGTTAATAATTATTAACCACAAGGGGGAAAAATGGAATTAGGAGAATTTGTTAAAAAGGCCAAGTTAATAGGTCGACAAAGTGGGATATTAAAACTCAAATATGGGTGGGACTACTCACAAACGGCGAAATTTCTTATGCAAAAATATAATATTAAAACTTTGGCCGAGTACGACGAACTCATTTACGAGTATGAAACATTAAGCTGAAAATTTTAAAAAGGGTGAAACATTCTACGGCGCGGAGTAAAAGCCTGTGTATTGTTATGGACCTTATTCTCCCTTCCGTAGAATGCGACACCCGAAGTAAGCCCTTCCCTGTACCGCCGGTTACTCCACTCCGCCCGTGCAGGGACAGGGCTTATTTTTTAAAAGAAGAAGAAGAAGAAGAAGAAGAAGGTCAAAACTTTGACGCCAAAACTTTGACGCGCGTCAATAAATTGACATAGACCCCCCTCAAAAAACGTAGAAAAGGGGATACATTTTGGCACGGAGTTTGCATCTATTATAGTGAGAGTAAAAATTCGTCTGGGTATCGACGAAAGTTCTTTAACAACTAAATAGTGGAGAAAACAAAATGACTGAAAAAGCAGTTGAAATACCGCACCCATGTCAAGAACATTTCGCCAAGCGAAACCACATGATATGGAAACACAAATGCCATTACTTTGTAATCGGCGCGGGGATATGGGTAACCGACCCCGATCTTTTCAAGGCATTAAAGAAGCACAAACGCAACGCAACAAGTTGCAAAATCGCACGAGTCTGGTTCATCCCCGGGGAGATGTCCAAAACAGAATATGCTATAGACTGCGATACAGGAACCCCCCGGGTCCACGGGAAAGAGTTAATAGCCGAAATAATTTACGATAAGTGGACGCCGAAAAAAAGATAAACACGGGAGGGGGGTTGCGATTAGCGCCCCCCTTCTAAAAAAACAAGGAGAAAAGATGACCTTTAATAGAAAAGGCTTTTGTTATAACTGCGGGAAAAAATTGAAATTACAACGTTCAGAAAAGACGTGGGAAAATATTAATAAGACTGCTATCGGCAGAGAAATCTGGAAACGCCATACATTAGAAAGTTTTGTTTCAAAAGATGTTGGTTATTTGGCTGACGGGAAATTTTGCAAACTCCGATGCGGTTATTTTTATGGATTGCGAAAAGCACAAAAGGAGGAGTGATGAATCACATAGAAGCAATTGAAAAATTCCTAACTTGGCTAAAAACGTGCCCCTTTACTTGCACGATTTCGTCAATGCAAGGGAATTTTGTACACGTGAAGTTTTTTATTAAACCCACTGGAAGCAAGGAGGAAAAATGACAGCCCTACCAGATTTGGAGGCTACATCAGAAGACCAGTTGAAAAAAGAGTTGCTAGCGCTCTTCAATGATTACGTGGATATGAAAAGCAAATACGAGTCCCTTCTGCTTGACACATCTTTCAAAGACATAAGAGCGTTTTTAGACGAAACACCCGCACCAACGCGACACGAATTATTTATATTACAACGTCGTGTCGAAAATTTAACCAAAGAAATGGCAATAAGCCATAAACCACGGGAGGAGTGAAAAAATGAAAAACAACAAGGAAAGATGGGTTCTCGCCAGAGAGTGCCCCGACTGCACTCAAAAACCTAACGCACCGGCGAAACTGTCGTTTTTAGTTACCCCCGTCGACCCCACGGAGAATGAGGATACCGAAAACGTAAAATACGTGGATTTCAAAACCGAAAACGAGGCATACGAATACGCCGAAGATGTTTTAGGGGAAAACCCCGAAGATGTTCTCGTCATGCCCCTTAGTGAAGTCGACCCAAATCCGATAGGCGGGCATGACCATGACTAACGTTTATGCTTGCATCACATGGGAAGTCGCAGATATCAGGAACGCATTGAAGAGCGACAGCTTTGAACCACCATGGAGTGACGAAGCGATTGAAGATTGGCTGAAAGCCAATGAAGAGAAACTTCACGACGTAATGCTCCAAGCGGGTTGGCACTATATCTACGAAGATATAACAGACTTAAAAGAATCCGCAAAATGCTATAAAAAATAATGGGGTAAATTTCCCCTATACCTTAACATGGGCGGACCCATAAAAAACGATTCTCGGGCATCTGACGAGGTCGTTTTTTCCGCCCAAACCTTAAAAAACAAGGAGAACACCGAAATGCACAAAATATACACCGAAAAAGATTTTATAGAATTAGCCATCGCCGAAACCAAGCAATTAGAAAAATTCCACAACAGGCACGGGGGAAATACAAAGTTTAAATGCTTGAAGCACATGGTTGCGATACACGAAGACTATGACCACGAACCCCCGAAGCTGATTCTAAAAATCCGCAGAACAACAGGGGGCGGTAAAAATCGTATAATAGAAACCGTATTTGAGGAAGTATATTTATCATCATAACGGAGATCGTAAAAATGAAATTCTGGGTATCCGCCATTTTACAAGTTTTAGTCGTCCTATTATGGGGCGGGATATTTTTTGTGGGTTTGATGTTGTTTAAATAAAACCCTGCACACATAGAAAAAGGAGTACAATGACAAAAGACAGAAAAGTAAAAGAAATATTAAAACTAGCAAGGGAATTAGCCCCGAGTCGGGGAGGCAGACCCAAGAAGGGGGACGCCAAAAATAGGACGGAAGTAATAAAAATAAGGGCGTCGAAGAAGGAGAAGGAAATCCTTCACATGGCCTCCGCTATACTAGAAACTTCCTGTACCAGTTTGTTATTAGATCAGGGGGTCGAAAACGCAAAGGCGCTCTTGGACGCCGAAGGCGTCAAATACCAAGAGTGATCAAAATGACATGAAGCCTACAAAGTGGGAAATCTGGGAAGGCGGGGGGATGGATGTTGTTCTCCGCCTAACCGACCCGGAAGAAGAAATGGCAGAATTTCTATTCCAATGTGACGAATTCTTTGACGAAACCATAGATTCAGACAATGAAACAAAGAAATAAAAAAGTTCGCAGTCCCGTGGCTAAATACATGAATCAGTACTGTAAGCCGAGTTCTGTCCCCTCCAAAAAACACGCGCGGGGGGACAGATTCGGGAAATACAAAAAAGGTACCCTCCAACGGTGGATCGACGAAGAAGAAGACCTCATCGATCCTCCAACTGGTCCCAAGGAACAAGACTCCCATGCTCAAGCGGGCCGACATCCTCATAATGAAGAATAGCGAACGCGCCCCAAGCAACTTTAGCCATATGATCGTCTATCCCTATCTTTTTACCTGATTTTTTCTCCATCTTATACAACTGAAGATGCCTTTCTAAATGATTCAGTGTAGCGTCGATAGGAATCCCTTTTTCCCAGTTGGCGTCGCCGTGGGTTTTTGCCCCCTCTGCATAAATGATCGCTAATCGTTTCATCGCAAAAGGGGAAATAAGATCGTATCTTTCTTCTTCGGCGTCTTCACTTCGAGTCGCTCCACTGGGGAAGACCCTTAATTTTTCTTTAGCTTTTTCCTTCATTAAAATCTCCTTTTTTCCATGAGTAGTCAGTAGTCACTATGTTTCAACCTTTATATATAAATAAAAATATTACTTAATTTAGACATTATACATTAACAACATTTTTACTGACTACTGACTATTTTTGTCTATAAAACGTTTTTTTATAGAGAGTTATAGAGTAGTCACTACTTTCAAAAGTAGTCACTTAAATGACTACTTTAGGCGATCTTCGTACATTTTCCGTATTTCTTTCTTAGAAAATTTCTGTCCTCGCTTGAAACTCCATCCTCGCACCCAAAAAGTAGTCACTTGATCCCCGTCAGTAGTCATTTCCTCCTCCCCCGTCTGACTCCGATTTAAGGTGACTTTTACTTGCTCTTGCTTCTGTAAATGTTGTTGTACAAGACGGCGGATTTGGCTCTTTTCCTTCCCAGAGAAAGTGAAAAGATAATCATCTCCATCACTGGAGGGTAAGTCTTCTGACGCCCCTCCTCCAGACATTATATAATCCTGTATTTCGGTGAGGGTCATTACCTCATAGGGGGGTGTTCTGACGACATTCCAGAAAACGCGCTCTATTTCAGTCATGTTATTTTCGATCATATCCCGCCTTGTAGCATTGGTCATACTGCGGTAGCAATTAAACCCCGTCAGGTCCCTCTGGTTCAACCAATGCCATAAACAGGCAACGCCCGCGCTTACTTTTAATCCTCCCCGGTCATAAACTTTATCATCCGAATCTTTATCACTCTGGAGAACGCGGTTATCAGCACCCCGACCATCTCTATTAACTCCATTATCAGCATTGGGATCGCCATTAGCCACGCCCTCCATCCCTTCATTCGTCTGACCGGGCGCCCGCTCATCAATATCGGCGCCCCTATCCCCTTCCAACCACCCATAAAGTCTCTCATAATAGTCGCTCCCTTTTGGTCGATCTTCGGTTCTGAAAATGTTGATTCTTCTGTCTTCTTCGGTCAAAACAATAGCATCAGCGTGATTGGACATCCAGAAAAAGTTGGTATAAATCTGTTTCGTCGTCTTCGCTCCGTATTTTAAATTGATCTCCAGAGTGTTTTCAGTGAGGTAATCCCGTATCGTGTCCGTGACACCGTATCTCTTGTCGCCATCCTTGACTTCTTCAATACAGCATAAAAGCGTATTATTTAGGTAATCCTGATATTGTCCGGCTCCCGATTCCCCGTTCAACGTCCCCATTTTCGTCTTGGAACAATTCCATGATCCGAGCAACAACCCCATCAACTGGACGATCCATCCGCGGCCAGTTCCATGGTCGGTAGCGATCAGGAGCGGGGTGACTTTGCAACGTTCGCCGGGTCTTTGGATATTAAACGCCATCCAATCGTAGAACCACTCGCGTTCGGGTTCGACCGGGACGATGTACTCCATGTGTCGGAAGAAGACGGCGAGGAGGCGGTTGCAACAGGCGTCGTCGAGACGGGTCTGCCCCTCTACCACCATGGTTTTACAAGGGTTAGCGAATTTCGGCATATGGAAAGTGTTAATGTATTTCTTTCCCTCGCTGTCGGTTAAAATTCTCTCGTATGTCGGGACATACTCGAAACCTTGAGCGGTCTTCCTCTCAGGGTCTTTTAACCACAATGCGTGTACCGGGAATTCCTTCATTATCACCCTGTCAGGATCGTTCGCCAACGGCGCCCTGACTTCGACTTCCGTTCGGATGTTCGCCGTCATGTTCTTGAATTCTTTTAAAAGGAGGGACTTGTCGTGACCCAAGCCCTCCAAATCATGGACCGCGTCGCCATCCGCCACGTACACGAAACGGTCCTTAAACTCCCCCAATGGGTCATCAGCCATTCGGGCTTGTCGTGCCCAGTGGAGGACGGTAGCAAAAGTGGTGATCCGACCACCCCGGCCGGGACGAAAACCTCTCCACCTTATACGGAGCGATCTTTCATTTGTATAACTGTCTGAAGTCTGCGACCAATCATGCCATACTTCGAACCCCTGTTGCGATCCTTCGAATTCGTGCCACAACGCCATCCCGACTTTTATCCATTTATCATAATCGTCAGCGGGGACCGCGCTCAAGGCACGGTCGATTTCGGCTTGTGAGAGATTTAGCCGGGGTCGTAGGTTTGTAAAATCAATGTCTGGGTCTTCGATTTCTTCGACGGCCTCTTCGGCGAGGTTCCCCCCTTGCCCGTCTCTGACTTTTACCCAACCTTCGGAATTTACTTTTTCTTGCGCCAATTCCTCGAACCATCCCACAACGAGTCGGGCGTCCTCGAGATTTATTATCGGGAGGGAATCCGACTCAACCTCGAAAACACCCGGACCCGCCCCGTTGCCATCCCCGTGCCATGAGTACGGGCGCAACGTGTCAGGATGTTCAGCGTAGGCGACGTATTGTTGTCCGTCCCCCAGTATTTCGACTGCGTGTTGATCGCCGAACTGGTCTTCGTATGTGCATGATCTTACTTTTTTGAATGGTGCGGTAGTGCGGTAGGCGATTAGTGTCTTGGGGGATTTTCCTACTCTCTCCAACCCTCCCGGGTATTTATTTCTTACTTTCTCTATCATGGTCGCGGAAACTGCTTCGTCCATGATATCGATATCGACCCCCGGGTTGTTTTTGGTCAGAACTCCAACGCCTTCGAACCCGGCTGAAGCCCATTGCCCCAGTTGGTTTAAATCTGCTTGTATATTAGTCCATCCTGTGATCCCGATAGGTGCTTTACACCCTCTCCTTATTGGTATTATACGATACCCGTTCGCGATCAGACGGGGGCCGTATTCCCTCAAATAGTTTTCCATGTTTCCCTCTGTTTTAAATGTATATTATTTTTCTTTTTCTTCCCGATTTACCGTCATGGACTTCTCTGATTATTGTCTCCGAATAATCAAGTTGGTCTTCGAAAGGCCGAACGTCTCTAAGGTCCGCTTGGATTATAGAATCGAAAAACTCGCGAACTTCGTCCATCAAACCCTCTTCGTGTTCCGTCTCCTTGGGCACAACTGATTTGTTTATATCGAGATGCGACAACTCCTTGCGGAGAGATCGTAGTCTATCGACATCAGTTTCGAAAGTGATCTTTCTAATATTCATGTAAATGATCCTCTAGTTTACGGCCTACTTTTCTTTCCAGTTTTCGTAATTTCATAGTCAAATCTTTCTCTTTTTGGAAAGCTTCGCTTTCTGACAACTCGCCGTCCTCGTAAAGATTTTCGTAAGCTAACCGGCAAACGAGGTCGTCGAATAGTCTTCTAATTCTTTTGTTCTCGAGAGGGTATTTCTCTCTAGGGAAATTTTTTTCGAAATTAGCCCACTCTCTGTTATGCTCTGCAAACCCTATCATTTCTTCCTCCTCTTTTTAGTTGTTTAAAATGAGGGGCTGGCATAAACCGTGGCCCCTCTACACGGTAGATATTTTATAGAGCCAGATGCCTTGGCTCTAATCCCTATTCAAGATAAATATAAACTAATTTTATTGGCGCCTTTAGTATCCCACATTAATAGTGTGGCGTTATTGCCGTGTGTTAGTATACCGAACCTATCCGCACATAGTTTGGGCTGTTTAAAGTCTGGCCAGTATTCCAGACCACATCACTTTTTTATTATGCTTGCAATTCGCATACCGTAAATCCCAAGCAAACCTAAATCTAAAAGAATTATTCCTGTTTGCCCGGTTACGGTCCAAAGATGAATCCATGCAAGTTGCATGAAAGCGCCTAAAAACACTCCGAAAACAGGATAAAACTGAAAAACAACTGTGTACGCGCTGACTAACGTTAAAAAACTGTAAATTAATTCCACGGAAAGCATTAAAACGGCCTTAGTTTTTTTATGTATTCTTGGTAAGGGTTTGATTCTAGCCATTCCCCGTACCGGGATTCTACCCAAACCGTGTCGCACTTAGCGCAAATAAACCAGTTAAAAAAATGGTAGAATATTTTTACCCTATCTATTTCATTCGGGTGGTTGCATGAAGGACAGTTCTTCAACATTGGGGACGATGTAAACGTATGTTTGCATTTTCCGGCCTCCTTTATCCCAATCGCATACCCAAGAAGCCGGGATTCGATATATTTCTTTGCATTTATGACTCTGTATCGCTTTTTTTGTCAGCCTCGGTTTCTTTTTGAACGCATTCCCCTGAACAGCACTCGTCGATGTTGCTGTGGCAGAAAGAACACGCCCCATGGCCATGCACCCAAACAGGAACCCCAACGTTACCGCAAAATCCACAATGGATCGCGCCCTCTTGGTTTTCATTATTCATTTTGGTCCTTTTTATGTTCGTCTTCGTGAATCCCCAAAGCGGAGTCCACTCTGTGGTGAAAATCTTCAAGGGCCTGTTTTATGTCCCCTGCGTATAAGCAAATTACCGCTATAATAACAACGGCTATAATGAATTTAGGTCGCGTACACATTTTCTTCCCCTTTCATCGCGTTCAGTAAATCTGTTTGTGTTAAGTGTTTATTGTATAATCTCTCCATTATTCTTTCTTCGATACTGTCACGGAAAACCAAGTGATGAATGAACACGGGTTTAGTTTGACCTTGGCGATCCAATCTTCCGTTCAGTTGGTCATAAGCTTCCAAGTCCCAAGTCAAGCTAAACCACACAAGGTTGTTTCCTCCATGTTGGAGGTTCAACCCGTGTCCGGCTGAAGCGGGGTGAACGAACATTATGGGGATTTTCCCTTCATTCCAATCATCAACATCTTTTTGGGTGTCGAGGACTTTTCCATTAGGGAACGCCTCCATCAATCTTTGAACTTCGTGCTTATAATTGTAGGCGACTAAAACGGGATCGCCAGAAAATTCTTCCACTAGGTCTTTTAGGGCATCTATCTTACTATTTGAAACAACGACTGTATTTTTATTACCCACTATGTTTTGTAAATACACTCCATCTTCGACGTTTCCATCAGAGTAGACCGCGCCCCCGCAAAACTGAAGCAGTTTGTTACTTAATACCCCCGCTTGTTGTGCGGTTATAGCCTCTTGATTCAGAATTAAAACAAAATCTCTTTCGAGTTCTCGGTACAAGTCTAAAAAATCTCCCTCCATTTCTAGACGGATGATATTCTTGTTGCATTTTGGTAAATCAAGATAATCTTCTTTGTTCAGCGTCAAACATTTGTCGGCTATCTTTTCATATATCCGATCTTTCGCTCCTTCTTTTAGAGTCCAGTTGTACCCCATATAATCGGAATAGAAATAAGTGTCCTTGTAAGCGGTAAAAGTTCGCCCAAGCCTTTGTCCGTTATCAAGGAGATATAACTGTGACCAAACATCGAGCAAACCGTTTGAAGCCGGGGTTCCTGTTAGTTGGATCATTCTTTTTATCTTGTGGTTTGCCATCATTAAAAACCGTAAGCGTTTCGAGCGCGGGTTCTTGAATGCGGATGCTTCATCTATTACAACGCAATCGTAGGGCCAATCCTTTTTTTCAAGCATTTCTTTTACCAACCATTGCACCATTTCCTTGTTTATGACATGAATCTTTGCATTTGAGTCCAGTAGTTTTTTCCTGTTCCCCTTCGTACCATGCAAAACACATACCGTCATGTCTTTCAAATGGGACCATTCTCGAGGTTCGTTAGGCCATACAAATTTGGCGACTCGTAAAGGAGCGATTATTAAAACCTTATTTATTTCTTTTTTTGCGAGAAGTTTATCGATGGCGGTTAAGGTCGTGACGGTTTTTCCCAGACCGACCCCCGCCCATAAAGCGCATTTTTTGTTGGTGAGCATCCAGTTAATCATTTTTAACTGGTAGTGGTGGAGTTGTTCTTGCCTTTTCATCCTGTCGCCTCTAATGTTTTTAATTTAAGTATGCCTTGTGTGGCATCCTTGCTTCTATTCTATTGCAACAATCAACGCAGAGCATGATGGGTTCCATATGCGGGTAACGTTCTTTTTCAATCTCAAAATGTTCTTTTTGTTCGTCTGTTAAGACTGTGGTAAAAAACGCTCCGCATAAGGCACACCTATCTTCTGCGAAAGAACTCATTAGTTTCTATTTTTTGCGTAGGTGTCTACCATTTTCTCGCCGGTTCTACCTACGATATAGCCACCAATACCAATTTTTAAAAGTTCCCACATGGCGGGGGGCAAGTCTAGTTTTATCGCAGTTCCCCCAAATAACTGAATATAAGGAAACAATATGTAATTGTTTAAAATGATCGCCCCGAAAATCAGCATAATCATTGGGCGCCAATTCTTTGCGATAAACGATTGTGACTTTGCTTCGGCGACAATCACGGCTGTTTGAGATTGGATCAGTTGCTTTTCGATCCCCATTAAGCTTTTCTTGATTTCTGTTTCTAACTCGTTTGCTTTATCCGGGTCTTCTACAAACTTTCCGACTAAGTCTGTAACTCCCTTAACTGCTTCACCCCATCCAAACATAATTAAACTCCTTTTCTGGTTCTGTGATTAATAATATAGGACACGTGGGCTTTGCTTATCTCGTACATTTCTCTGATATCTTTGTTTGAAGCCCCTTCTTTGTGCCACTCTCTGATCTCTTGTATAACTTCATTCGAATATTTCTGATTTCCCTTATTAGGTTGTCGTAATTCTGGTCGGTGTTTGAGAGTATCTTGTGAGTTTTCACTTGGGGTTCCCCATTTTAAATTAGACAAACGATTATTTTGTGAATTGCCATCCAAGTGTCGGCACAATTCCTGTTGAATCGAATTGTTTTTTAGCGTTATGTATTTTGGTTCTCTGTCAAAGGCTTTTAGTACCTCCCGATGAATCCTTATCGTTTCTCCCTTATTAGTTAGCTTTATCCGTAAATACCCACTTGGGTCAGGGTGAGGTTTTCTATAGTTTACCCCTTTCCCCGGATGGTTTGAATAAATGTTTCCTTGCTCTGAAATAAAATATTTTCCGTCATATCTCTTTATAGGCAACACTCGTCTGTTGGGCTTTTTGTGAATAGTAATACTCCTTGTTCCACATTATCGACAACGTGGACTGTAAATCCGCATCGCCCCAATATTTTGTGGATCATGTTTTGCCCTTTTGTCGGTTTTTTTCCGGGTGCCTTAAACTCTACCATTTTAACTTTCCCTTCTTTAAAATACAAGCGATCTGGTACTCCTCGCTGTGAGGGGCTAACCCATTTAAAGCTAACCCATTTTTCTCTCTTTGCGTATTGAGTCACTTTTTTCTCTATGTCCGACTCTCTTTGTTTCTTTGCAAGTTTTGTACCTTTTGTAAATCGGCTCAATGTCTTCCCCTCCCCAGTTATTTTCGATAGCGCTTGGATTCGTATGCTTCGACTTCAATTGGCATGGTTTTTGCCCATTTGGGGGGCTTTGCCATAATGGTTTTAAATTCTTCGACATTCCCATGTTCAGTCTCCGATATAATTTCGTCATGTACGGTTAACACAATTTTATACTTCTTCTTTTCCAACGACAACATTGATTCAGCCATAATATCGCGGGCCACGGCTTGCGTTATATTTTCTACAAGCTTCCCGCCGTAAGTCGTTTGTTTAGACCACTTACGGGTTTTTGAGTCATTACCAAAAAAACAAATATTGGATGTTTGAAAGCTAAAAGGTTCAGCGCCTAACCGACGCGCCTCATCAGTGAAGTCCCGTGTACACTCGTACTCTACGGGGTTGTAAATGACCGTTTGTTCCGGGGAATTTAAATCAGGTTGTAATTTATACCCTAGAACGGTTTTAGGTTCTAAAAACGGTTGGAAGTATGCAAGGTTTCTACCCGACGGGAGGTGACACCAGAGGAACCTATTTTTGAGTCTAAATTTTATATTTCGAAATGAAGTAGTTTGATTTATTTCTAGCGCCTGTTTTGCGGATTGTTCTATCCCTTGCCAGAACAAGGTTATTTTTTTGTTTGTGTTTCTCCATTCTTTTTTCATTTTTTCTGCTTGCGTTTTTGGTATATCGACGCCGTAATTTTTAGCCATTAAATTAAATGCTCCGGCTCCGCCTCCGTATCCACAAGCAAGTTCGGCGATCTTTCCTAGAAACCTTTCATCTTTCGTAATTTCGTCTATCGGTTTTCGAAATATTTTTGAAGCTGAATGTTCGTATATTTTTCCGTGGGTTCTAAAAATATCCAATTTATCTTCTTGCCCTGCCAACCACGCAAGTGCCCTTGCCTCTATGGAAGCGTAATCCCCGACGACAAACTTGCACCCGTCTTTCGGAATAAGCATCCCGCGAATGGAACTACTTAAAGCCTCCATGACATCTAACTTGGATTCTTTAAATCCCTGTATATCATTTTTTTCTATAAGGGCTATGCATTTATCAGGGTCTATCGTTGGTCTTGCTATGTTTTGCAAGTTTACTCCTGTGGATGCCCAACGCCCGGTTGACGCCCCGTGGTACATAATGTTTCCGTGCAAAGTGTTTCCTTTAGCTACGCGATCCCGTATAGAGATATATTTTTTTGGTGCCGTTTTCGCGAGAGATAGTTTTAGACGTATTGCTTCATGCACGTTGTATTTATCCGGCTCTCCAAGTATTTCTTTTAGCGTTGCCTTTTGGATGTTATCAACTAATAGCCCTTGATTGAGTAACCATCCTAAAAATTGTTTTTGACTATTGGGATTTTCAAGGCTTGTTACTCTTCTTAGTTTTTCTATTAAATCGTCTTGCGCTTTTTCGTATATATCAATAGCCTTCTCCACGTTAGGCTTGTCCACATGGACCCCGCGGATATTTATTCTCTGGTCTAGTTCCCAAACTTTTCGCTCCGTGGCGTTTAGTTTGTAAAGTTTTTTTGCTATCGCCCGCTCTGTTATAACGTCCTGTATACAGTATTCGTACATTTCTTTCAGTAGGGACGGATCGCCATTTAATTTATTTGGTTTTGATAGCTTGCTAATTAGATAATAACCTCTTTTACTTTTTAATTGGCTTTCTGGCATTCCAAGTACATAACCACAAGACCCCAATGCGCGAGGGAGCGCCATCGCAGACGCTAAAGACGCAGTGTCGTGCCACTGGGTTAATGGAGGGGTGGGTTGTTTTAATACGTGCGTCCATATCACCCATTCGAAAAAGGAATTCCACGCGTGTATTTCGTAGTTTTTTGGGTCCGCTAAAAAATCGGGGATACGGTTCTTGCCCGGTATCCATATATTCGGGGCTTGTTCGTCCTCGGCGTACGCCATGCAGAGTACCCGGGTTGATGGGTCTTTTGCATAAGCCCATGCGCCCGCACTTTTTATGTCACATTCTGAATATGTCTCAAAATCAAGGGATATTTTTTTCATGTAAATTAGGAAGGCGTGTCGCTCAAAAGTACAGCAACACGCCTTTTTCTTAAAAAAGTGAAAAATTCGACCTCCCCAGATGCCCTAGAATGCCCGATCTCGATCAAAGGCATACTAGGGTATAGGGGAAATTCGTCGTTTTACTCGAAAATATCGTCTGAAGATTCTTTCACTTCTTCTTGCTCTGGCAGATCATCGAACGCGTTTTGCGCGTTAAACGAACTTCCCAAAGGCTCTCCTTTTCTTACTAATTGGACCGCGTTTAGTCCGAAAGACACTCCTTTGCTTTTGTTGTCGTACCCGAACGCGTTTACGGAAACACGAACGTAATCACCAGAAACTATTTGGTTGGGATCGATGATATCTCTTCGTTTCTGATCAACGATTGTAGGTGGGCGGGTGTTTTTGCAGTTGATAAAATAGTGATCGCCGTATGGCGCTTGTCCGGCTTCGGCCCCCGATGGAACCCCGCCGTCACCGCTTTTATCCCCGTCGCGGAGAGGTATGCGAATCCCCTTTGGTTGCTTGTCCCCGAATCGGCCTTTAATAGCTGTTTTGATAGCGTTTTTTAGAGCGCTAACTGTTTTAGTATCTGCTTTAGGGATCAAGACCATGCACGAATATTCTTCTTTTCCAGAAAGGTCGTTCTTTTCTGGTTTAAAAATTTTCGCGTAAGAGATTCTGGCGGGAGTTGTATGGTCCCCCGTCATAACTGTTAATACTGCTTTTTCTTCTGCTGATAATTCTGACATTGTGTCACTCCTGTCGGTTTCTAGGTTTCGATATCACTAAAACAGTCCCCGGAAAGAGGTGTTATTTCTTCCCGTTTATCTGACTCCAGTGCTATCGTTGGTTTACCTTCTGGGGAATTCCAGTAGGTTTCTATTCGCTCTTCAGATATGTTTTTATGTTTTAGAATTTTACACATCTGTGCGGGCGATAATAGTTTTTTCGAGAACATTTCGCTTTTCTTTATTCCTAGTCTAGTCAATTTTTTTTCCGTTGCTTCTTCGTCTACCCATTTTCTATTTCCGGCTCTCCCCATAACCATCTTGTACCCGGGGATAGGGTTCCCGTTTTCTAATTCGTTAAATGCGTGGGCTTGTAAAGATTTCGCCCAGTTAACAATAGTATCAACTCTTGCAAGGAGCATACCAATTTCTTCATTGTTTAATTTATGAACGTCTTTTAATTCTCCTTCAGTCGGGATATCCGTAAAAGTATCCATTGCTGTTTGCAATGAATGTTCGGCAAGTGCTTTACAGGTAGATTTAGCTTTGCAAAATCGGCATTGGGATTCCCCGGGGCTAAACACGGCAGTCCCTTCCCAAGCTAATTTAGCTTTTGGCGCTACCCAATCTCGCCCCCATTCTAATAAAGCCCCAACAGTGATATCCCATTCGCTAATGTGGTCTAAACGTGGTTGCACTATAGCTATTGTTACTAAATCATTATCTGCTAACTCCGAATCCCAAACTACCCCTAGCGCGTATAGCATCCCTTGCGTGTTCCATTCGGCGTCAATCTTTACGCCTTTCCCCATCTTCAAATCGACTATGTGGAGGCGGGATTTTCCGTAATGAATAAAATCGGCTGTGCCAAAGCCCTCTGGGACATAAGTAGAAAAATCAACCCGCTTCTCTATTTCTGTTTTCCCCTCCCCCAGAGAGTTGCAGTAATTTAAATACCTTTGCACGGCGTCGACCATTTCAGCGTCGGCCCTAAACCCTTCTGGGAAATGTTTACTTTTGTTAAAGTATTTTCCTTCTAACTTGTGGGCGTACTGGTTGTTTTCTAGACTTTCTTGCGCTAATTCGTGCCCCGCAGTACCGTATTCTGCGTATTCTGAAATAACATCTTCTGGATAATCCTGTTCGAGCAGAACGGAGCCGGGGCAAGCCAACCAACGATGCGACCCAGAAGCGGACAATCGAGCGTGTTTTTTATGGTCGTTCATATTACGTCCCCCTTGTAATGCTTGACCATATAATTCCCGCTTTTTACAAACACTTCGTAATGTGCGGGCGCGAGGTGGCTTATTTTATCTGCTTCGAAAGATTCTAAGAATTTTTTCGCTTTATCTTCTCCGCACGTTTCTACGATGTTAGCAAGAACCGCCGAAACGTCCTCTTTCGTGTAAAGGTTCCGCCATTCAATGGGCTTATTTCCTTGTTGGGCTTCTTCGGCTTCTTTTGCTGAAATCATGTTAATAAAAGAATTAAAAATCTGGGTATTGTGGTCAATAACTCTTGCCAACATATAGTAAGATTCTATAAGTTGTTCTTTCTCACTGGGGGGTTTTTTTGCCTTTTTTTCCTTGCTCATTTTAGTCTCCTGTAAGGTGCTTCATACTGGCGTACCAAGCGTGAATATTTATTACGTCTTCGTCCGTCAAGCAATAAGTTGCTGAATCGCACGAACAATGAACCAATTCGGGGGGTTTTAATAAAGGTATTTTTTTCCCCCCGCACCCGAAAAGCGTTAAACACAAAAACACGATTGTTGCGTATTTAGTATGGGCCTTTTGGAACAGACGTTTTCCGTCGTTCGTAAGGTTCGTTCCATGGGACGGTCCCTCGGCTTTTGTTTTCTTTTCGTCTTTCACGTTTTTTTCCATCCGGGGTGTCCCGAAATGTATCGGGCGCGTTTTCATTTTTTATTGGCTCCCCTTTTCTCCTTGATTCTGAAGCACTTTTGGCACACATTTTATCACAATATTTTGCTTTTTTATGTTTTGTTGTGAATACGGTACCGCACACCCCGCATTCCACGGAGCGTGGTTCTATATCATGGAGATTGGTATTCGGGTCTTTTCTCACTCCTTTCCAGTATCTATGATTCAGTTCTTCTGGGGAGATTACTTTCTTTAAATTCCCTTCTCCGTCGTAAACTTTAACTGGGCTTAACATAAGTCACTGTGTCCGTAAAAAGGTTTCTAATTAATTGAACATCAAAATTTGGACAGGTTTTATCGCGGTCAAATTCATTATGTCCGTATATGTCTCTTGGTGATAGTTCGTATTGTGGGATGAGCAAACGGAGGAGCGTGGGTAGAGCGTCATAGAGTTGTTTAGCTGTAAAATGGCTTTTCCCGATCAAACAAACTCCTATACTATCCGCGTTGTGCCCTTTCGCGTGGGCGCCTGTTTTTGTAACTTCCCGTCCAGACTCGATTCTCCCGTCGTAATCCTGACTGTAATTTCGGCTGTCGATTCTTCGTCCGTTTGTAATAACATAATGATACCCTATCTCTGTCCATCCGCGTTCTTTGTGCCACTGGTCAATTACATCCGCCGATCCCCATTCAGAATCAGAGCAGTGTATGATGATCTTTTTTATCTCTCTCATTGCTCTCCCCATTGTTTAATTGTTTTTATACACCCCATTGGGATTTGCCCTTTGTTTGCAATATTCGTTCCTTCCTTGTCTTGTTCCATGCTCATACAAAAGAAAAGTGTATTGGGCGTTGCTGTTATAAAAAACCCAATAGACTTTATTTGTATTTCTTTAAGTTCTGCGACCTGTTTTATATCCGACCAAGAAATCGGGTCGTTATCGTCATACCCTGCGTCCATCCATTCGACAATAATTGGGTCGCCCGATTTGAGTTGTTTTATTTTTGTTTTAATTTGTTTTTTCATGCTCTTTTATATGCAAGCCATGTGCCAAAATGAAAAGCCACGCGAGGAAAAATTCCAAGCGTGGCCAAGAAGGGTACAGGAGTCAGGAAGGGCAAGGCGTACCCGTTAACACCGTCCCCTTCGAATAGTTTAGTTTTTTTTGCCTGTTTCATCCTGATTTCGTTTTATTCGGTTATGCCGTTTTTAAGAATCGGAAAAAGAAAATTTAAAACATCTTATAAAATAGCATCGACATTCCCCAACCGACCATCATCCAAAGTATCTTGTCCATATGTGTTTTAAAAAAGTCCATAAGTAACTCCTTTAGTTACGTTTTGAATTTTCTAACAGTGTTTGTAGTATTAAACTAACTTCCCCTCTAATTGGTTTTAGTTGATTTTCAAGATACGCCCTATCTACTAAAGAGTCAAGTTTATCTATTCTTCTATGCGCGTCGTCAATCCTATTGAAAAGTCGTTTAATAACCCAAGCGCACCCGGCGAAAAACACTGTGGCCACTGAAATAAAAACGTCACTTATTTTATCCATACTATTTTTTCTTTCCGTTCGGGCTTCGCGCGATTCTTTTTTCGTCTGGGTCAAGGCCATATCTAACCCGCAAAAGCGTGTCTAGCCTGATTAAATCCCCCTGCGATTGGGTTGTTTTGTCGATAAGTTGGACTATTATATTTTTTAACTCTTTTATATCTTCCTCCGTCTGGAATTGTGCTTCCGTGATTTTTGCCACAATAGAGTTTAAGATGTATTTTAACAGCCACCATGCACACCCTCCGAGCGCCAAAGCGGTCGCGACAGGAATTCCAACGGATTCAATAAAATTTGAGATTTGGTTCGCATTGTCCATTTAAAGGCTTATAACGCATTAATAATTATATATAAAAGAAGAAGAAGAGAAAAATTATTCAACACTTTTTAGTAAAGCCGTTAGGATAAAATAGGCCCATAAAAATAACGCTATAAATGTAATTAAGCATATATAAACGTAGTTTTTTATCATTAAGGATACCCAGTAGCCCATAAATAAAACCAATAAATAATAGCTGTAAGCGAAATAGTTACAGCCATATACCATCGTACCATTGTCTAGCCCTACCGTAAAAAGTGTTCCAGCGTTATTTCCTTATAAGTTGTAGGTTTTTTATCTTCTGGTAAAAGCAATAAATAAACTACTAAGCTAATTGTAAAAGATATAAGGACTATGACTGTAAGATTCGCTAAAAATTCTCGTATTTGCTTCATTACAGCCACCCATTATAATTTCGCCCCTGTGTAAAACATCAAATAAAAAGTTCCATACAAAACTGCAAAAAAGATTAATAGTTTAAGGTTCATCAGTAACTCAATTCTCACCTATTGAAATTTATGCTAAATATCTAATAACGACCACACCAGAACCGCCAGCCGCACCGCTTCTGAAAGGATGGCTACCAGCCGCCCCACCACCACCTCCTCCATGGCCTCTATTAGCAGTACCAGCTACCGCATTACCTTGTGAACCTGAACCTTGACCACCGCCACCTGTACCACCGGGATCAGTACTATCCGAACCACCACCTCCCCCACCCGCATAAGTTGTCCCTAGACTTTTCCAATCATAACCAGCACCGCCATTACCACCTATTCCGTATGGACTAGCAGATTGCCCATCTGTACCAGCACCGCCTTTACCTCCACCTCCACCGCCAGCCGAGTTGATATAGCCATCACTTTTACCACCAGAATTACCTTGCCCTGCTGTACCAGCCGCTGGTGTAGATGTCTGATAACCACCTGATCCACCACCAGAACCTCCTGTGCCACCAACATTTGAATAGCCACCGCCATAACCACCAGCTACAGCAGTTTCTGAATTGAAAGTAGAGTCATTCCCTGAATTACCATTAGCATCCGAACCTTGACCAGCGCCGCCAGCACCAATGACTACCGCATAAGAAGATATAGAAGGAGAAAAGGAATTATTTTCAAGCAGTCCCCCTGCACCGCCACCCCCACCATGTCCTCCACCACCGCCAGCACCACCAGCAACAATCATATACTCCATTGATCCACCGGGTTGTAGTGCTGTCACTTGGAAAGTTCCAGAACTTGTGAAGGTATGATATTTATATGACCCTACAGTAGTAATAGTCCCTCCTGTAGCGACATATTGAGGTTGTCCCCCTGTACCATCGCCTATATTGGTCCAAACATTCGCATCAGTAGTCGAATCAGTACAACAATACATCTCACCAGTAGTTGTCCGTAACCATAAAGTACCCACGCCACCCGAAGGATTAGTATCTGCGGCTGGTTCTGAAGTACTTTTAGTAATATCACTAGGTAAGTTCGTAAGTGATGCACCCGATATAGCTGGCAGATTTCCACTTAGTTTTGTGGCATCAAGAGTAGTAGTAGAACGGAGATTATCTGTAACTTTAGTAAGACTCATTCTTTACCCCTTCGGATATTTATCTTTCGTTGCTTTAATAGTAGCTTTCCAACCATCAATGCCGTTGTGATACAGGTCATCTAGCTGATCTTCTATGCTAGGATACTCTGCTTTTCGGTCACGCTGGTATTTAGCGTTATCGTAAGCAGTCTTTAATTCTGCTTGCTTGGCTTTAATTTGATCTACAGTAATGCTGTTAGGATTACCGTCATGCCAAGTAATTTGATTATGATCTTCTGCATTAACGCTGACTTGAGCAGTCGGGTCTAATGCGAGTATTGCAGTACATATATCCATCTTGTTACTCCTTTAAATTAAGCTGATATTTCCATTACAGTTATTGAACTAGCCGTTCTCGCGTGTCCTGTATCGCTACTGTCGCTTACAGTCCGATTTAGATATACAGCATAAGAGTCCCATGCTCTCATTTGCAATTTATAGGTAACTGCTGTACTGCCATCGGCCCCATGTGTATCTAAAAAATTCATTCCGCTTGAATAATCCATTCCGTTATTAGTCGTTTGATAAAAATTCCATGTGCATCTTTCCTTTGATCCAGAAGCATCGCCAATAGCAATAGCGGTTGAGTCCCTCACGATTCTTCCTCCACCATATGAGGTCACATTACATGAATTATTGATATGAATGATTACTAAACATTTTGTTCCAGAGGAAGGGGTTAAAGAAACACTCATTCCTGTAACATCTCCCCAAGAGTTAGTTGAAGTGGTATAGGTATCTGTCTTGGCTGTACTCACCACTTGCAAAACCTTTCCACCTACACCACTAGCGAGGTCACTTGCTTGTATACATCCATCAGGAAGCCCACCAACGGATAGCCCTGTTATTGTTCCATTTCCTGCAAATGCTAAAGCCATCGTTTATGCTCCTATTTCAATTACAGTTATAGAAGATGGTACTCTAGTTGCATCTGCCGTATTAGCATCTGCATCTGACCTATTCATATAGTTCGTTCCACCATTAGAACGCCATTGTAAGGCGTATACTATGGCTGACGTAGAACTTGGACTGTCGAGGTAATGACCTGAAAGGTTTTCAATATCTTCATTATTTGCATATTTGAAGTTACCAGAGCCTTGAATCCGACTGCCACTTGCATCACCGACATAAATATCCGTTGAGTCCCGAAGAAGTTTAATAGAAGAACCAGCGTTACCCCCGTAACCTTGGAAGTGATATAGTACGAATACCTTTGAGGATGTAGCTGACGGGGTTATTGTCACCGAAAGTACCGTACTAAAAGTTCCACTTGTGGTTGTTGCTGTATCTGTCTTTACCGTTTGCAAAATTTGCAACATTTTGCCCCCACCGAACCCCGTTGCTGTGCCAGAGTTAACAATCGTTGCCCCTGACGGTACTGTAAAAGTGTCACCGCTGTCACCTAACGTAATAGCTGTACCAGTAGCAGGGCTAACTTTATTAACTTTAATTTCTGACATTTTTAATTGCTCCTTAGATTATTAAGCACCTACTACTGTCCATGTTGAACCGCTTGTTACCGTGACCGTGTAGCCACTATTAATGGTAATCGGGCCAGCACTCATGCCGTTCTCTGTGCCAGCAAATGTTATATTCTCTGCTATGGTTTTAGCGTTTGTTCTGATGATATGGCTTGTGCCTAGACTTGGAGATTGAGATAAGGCAGACCAAGTATTATCACCTCTCAAATAAGTTGATGAAGATGCAGTCCCACTAGCTGTTAATTTCGCAAGCGATACTGTACCATCACCCGGAGTTCCAATAGATAAAGTAAGACCAGTATAAATAACTTGTATTGCAATTGGGCTGGATACTGTAGAAGTGAATACAAGAGAAGTTCCCGTCACGTTGAAATCGGTTCCGTTTTTTTGAACAACCCCGTCCAGACTAACAACAACCCCGTTGGTAGTGGTATCGTAATTCAGGGTATACGTTGCCCCACCATTACCTGTGAAATGGTCTACTACAGCATTACCGTAATTTATTCCCCGGCCTACATATCCACTCATTCTCGCTCCTTCCAGCTTTTAGAATCTTCATCCCAATCATATAGTTTCCCATCATCAGGCATCGCACTTGGGGCTTGCCAATCATCGTTGCTATCTAATGACCATGAAGGGAAAGGTTGAGGTGCTATGAATTTATCTTTAGCTTTATCGTAGGTGTAACCTATACCAGCAAACTGCTTTCTAAAATTATTGGTATAGCTAGTCTGCACCCAATTAAAGGAGTCTCCTACCGCACCGCTGTTTATAAAATCTTGCTCTGCTACAATTACTCTTTGTACTACTCCATCATTATTTA
>MDSZ01055448.1_pt1 | contig 26274 bp, 26 predicted proteins | sample 811201 | NCBI WGS metagenome assembly MDSZ01 (sample SAMN05326647, study PRJNA326480) | marine metagenome | isolation source: seawater | place: Indian Ocean: North | collected 2010 | reverse complement strand
CTGCTGTTGTCGATCCGGCTCCACCAACATAATTTATATTTTGAACATCAGCATTTTTTGAATTCATTAATTTATCATAATTTTTGTGTAAAGGCATTCTCCATACTTTTTCTTCGACTTTATCTCCTGCATTAAAAATTTGTTTAGATAATTTATCATCATTAGAAAATAATCCAGCATATTCAGATCCTAAGCAAACTATTATAGCACCTGTTAATGTAGCCAGGTCAATGATGAATTGTGGTTTAAATTTCTTTTCAGTATAAGTTAAGGCATCTGCCAAGACAAGCCGACCTTCAGCATCAGTATTCAAAATTTCAATAGTTTTACCACTGTAGGATTTTACTATATCTCCTGGCCGTTGAGCATTTCCACTTACCATATTTTCTACAAGCCCTACTACACCTACTGCATTAATTTTTGCTTTTCTTAATGCTAAACTTTTCATAAGACCAACTACTGTAGCTGAACCAGCCATATCGTATGTCATATCTTCCATAAACCTTGCCGGCTTTAATGAATATCCACCTGTGTCGAAACAAACTCCTTTTCCAACAAACGCTAAGGGCCTCGAACTTTTTTTAGCTCCTCTCCATTCCATAGTGACAAGATATGATCCTTTAACACTACCTTGCCCTACTCCAAGTAAAGCGTGCATACCAAGTTTTTTTAATTTTTTTTTATCCAAGATATTTACTTTTAAGCCGTCTTTTCTCAAGGAATTTATTCTTTTTGCATATTCGTCTGGATGTAAAACATTTCCTGGTTCTGAAACTAAATCCCTTGCGTAAAAAGTTCCAGCTTCAAGAGCTTTAAATTTCAATTGACTTTGTGTCGATGGTTTATTTTTATTTCCTGATACATTTATTGAAATTGTTTTTGTCTCTTTTTTTGATTTATATTTCTTAAAATCATAAGATTTTAATTTTAAACCATGAAGAAAATGGCCTAAAAAATTATCACCTTTTTTTTCTAAGCTATCAGACAATATGAAGTACTCACTATTTTTTCCATAATTTATTCTATTATAAAATTCTGCACCCAAGTTTTCGATATCTGAGGTTTTAAAATTTTTTTTAATTGAAATTAAAATTATTTTTTTTTTTGAAGTAAGCTCAAAAACTAATAATTTTTTTTTAAGATCATTTGTTTTTAACAAGTCATTTATGTAAGAAAATTCAGAATTGGAGAGGTATTTTTTAATTGAACTTAAATTGTACTTTTCATCAACAAACAATACAAAGTTTGCCGATGGTCTGGTAATAACTTTTTTTAGATAATTAATTTTTAAAGACATATATTTTCAAAAAAACCTATTTATGTCAGTGATATAAGTCCAAATACATATGTTTTCAATGGATATTTAGTCATAGTTAAACCATTAGTTGAATTTAATTTATGGATGCATTATTTATATACGATATATCAAAATGCTTCAAAACAAAATTTATCAGAACTTTATTATAGAAATATTTAAAACCTTTATCATTATTTTATTTGGATTATCAATCATCGCTTTGACAGTAAGAGCTGTAAATTTTTTGGATTTAATAGTAGATAGCGGGTACCCTGTTACTACCTATTTTAAATACTCGATTTTAAATTTATTTGGTATAGCACTGAAATTTATTCCTCTTTCCTTCTTACTAGCGTTGACTATATTTATTTTGAAACATTTAGATGATAGCGAGTTTATAATTTTATGGACTTCGGGAGTAAAAAAATTACAAATTATCAATTTATTTCTGTTTGTTTCATGTCTCGTGTTGATTATATATTTATTTTTTTCAAATTTTTTGACACCATTTGCCTTAAATAAATCAAGACAACTTTTAAATAAAGATCAGCTCAATTCCTTTTTGCCTACAGTGCGAACTCAACAATTTAGTGATTCTTTTAAAGATTTTACTTTTTTGGTAGAAAAAAAAGTTAATAACGAAGTAAAAAATATTTTTTTACATGACAAGGGAAACAATTTAAGAAATTTGTCTTCAAATACTTCAAAAACTAATAATACAATTATAGTTGCTCAAAATGGTATCGTAGATAATAAAAAATTATATCTATTGAATGGTCAGATCATTTCATCAAAAAATGAAACTACAGATAATGAAATTATAAAATTTGATCAACTAAATATAGATTTAAGTGAATTAAGCACAACAACAATTAAAAAACCAAAATTGCAAGAAACTTCAACATTTAAACTTTTGAAGTGTATTGTAAGTGAAACTTATTCAAAAACAAAATTTTGCACAACTACAGAAAAAGAGATCTTACCGACATTAAATAGACGAATTATAATACCTCTATATATACCAGTTGTTTCGTTAATTTGTTGTTTATTATTAATTAGGACCAATAGAAATTTTTTAAAAAAAACAATGGTATTTGTTTATAGTTTTTCAATTCTCCTTTTCACTGAATTGGCTGTAAGATACACAGGAATTAATTATTTTGTAAAATATTTTTTTATAGTATTTCCCTTCATCTTATTATTTACGTTTTATTTTTACCTAATCTTGAAATTTTCTAGAGAGTCAAAATCAATATGAATAAAATAATATTTAATTATATAATTAAAAATTTTCTAAAAACATTCTTCTTAATCTTTTTTATTTTTTATTGTTTTGGAGTCATTCTTAACTTATTTGAAGAAATAGAATTTTTTAAAAATATGAATGTAAGTATCGTTTTGCCGCTTACTCTTACTGCAATTTATATACCTAGTATGATTATTAAAATATTACCTTTTATAATTTTTATAGCAAGTATGTGGTTCATGTTAAAGATTCGTAATAACAGGGATCTCCTAACTTTAAAAGTATTTGGATACTCGAATTTAAAAATATTTTTTATTCTTGCATTTACATCTTTTCTTTTAGGTTGGATAATTCTTTTAATTGCAAATCCAATTACTTCCTCGATGGCGAAGTACTATGAGCAAACAAAATCGAAATATTCTCTAGATATAGATCATCTTGTAACTTTTAATAAAAATGGTTTATGGATTAAAGAAAATTTGAAAAAAAAGAGCAGAATTATTTCGGCTAGTAAACCGGAAGGCTCAAATTTGATTGATGTTGTGATATTTCATCTGGATGAAGAATTTAATCTAATTGAAAAAATTATTGCGAAAAAAACTAATATTACAAATAATGATTGGGTATTGAGCGATGTTATTATATTTAAAACAAAGAATGGTATATTTGAGAGGACAACTTCTGAGACGTATAAAATTAACTCTATTTATAATTACGAAAAAATAAATAGTTTATTTAAAAATTTCGATACGATGTCTTTTATAGATTTATTGGTAAGATATGATTATTTAAAACAAAATGGTTATAATGAATCTTTTTTAAATCAAAGCTTACATACTTTACTTTCACTTCCCTTTTTTCTTTTAGTAATGACCGGATTAGCGTCAATTTTAACAATGAATACATTAAAAAAATCTGACAATTTTAAATTTATAATTATTGGTCTAGTTACTAGTGTTTCCATATTTTATTTTAAAGATTTGTCATTAGCATTGGGTCAAACTGACAGAATTCCTTTAATCTTAGCGGTATGGGCTCCTGTTATTGCTACAAGTTTATTTACTTTGATTGGAGTCTTACAGATAAATGAAAAGTAACATTCTAATAACTATTTTTTTATTTTTTTTGAGCCTAGATCTTTTTGCTGAAAATTTGAATATTGAGTCTAAAAATATAACTTTAGATAAAGATCAAGAAACTTCAATTTTTGAAGGAGGCGTTGTAATTAAAACTAAAGATAATAATATAATTAAAAGTGAATTTGCTGAGTATAATAAAAAAAAACAATTCATCATTTTAAAAAAAAATATATTTGTTATTGATGGGAAAAATAATCAAATAAAGGCTGACTATGCAGAGTACAAAGTTGATAATCAGCTTTTTAAAACAAGAGGTCCTTCAGAAATAACTACTACACAAAACTATTTAATAAAGGGAGAGGATATTGTTTTTGATAACAGAAAAAAATATATAAAATCAGATAAAAAAACTATTATTAATGACATAGATAATAATGAGATTACACTTGAAAAATTTGAATACTTAATTAAGGACAATGTATTTAGGTCAGTAGGTTCAATAAAAATAATTGACAAATTAAACAACTCTTATGAATTTTCACAAATTTATATAGATACAAAAAAAAAAGAAATAATAGGTTCTGATATTAAAGCTTACATAAATCAAGAGTATTTTAAAATTGATAAAAGAAATAAACCTCGTATTTTTGCAAACACAATTAATATAAATAAAAAGAAAAGCTCTTTTAATAAAAGTATATTCACATTATGTGATTATAGACCTGATGATAAATGTCCTCCGTGGACTATTCAGTCCTCAAAAATGGAACATGATAGTCTGAAAAAAACTATTTATTATGATAATGCGATAATAAAAGTTTATGATTTTCCAATTTTCTACTTTCCAAAGTTGGCCCATCCAGACCCAACTGTCGATAGAAGATCAGGATTTTTACCTCCAACATTATCTGACTCAAAAAATTTAGGCTCTGGAATTTCAATACCTTACTTTTTGGCAATAAATAATGATAAAAATTTTACTCTTACAAGTAAATTGTATCATTCAGAAAATCCTCTTTTTCTTGGAGAGTATCATCAAGCATTTAAAAACTCATACTTACTTGCAGACTTTGGATACACTGAAGGATACAAAAAAAATACGAAAACTAAAAAGGCTGGTGAAAAATCTCATTTTTTTTCTAAGTTTATAAAAAATTTTAGTAATGAAAGTTCTGAGAGTACTTTGAGTTTATCTGTTCAGGATGTTTCTAATGATAAATATTTAAAACTTTATAAAATAAAATCAAACTTAGTAGATTATAATAATGAAACTTTAGAAAGCTCCTTGAATTTTACTCATGAAAAAGAAGATACTTTCTTTGGGTTAAATGCTAGTGTTTATGAAACCCTCAAAAGTGATTATAACGATAAGTATGAATATATTTTTCCTGAGATAACATTAGATAAAAATCTATTTAGTAATAGTAGTTTTGGAAATTTGGATTTACAAAGTAATTTAAAAATGCACAACTATGATACAAATAAACTCACTACCTTTTTGGTAAATGATTTTAATTGGGATATTAAAGATATTTATTTTAAAAGTGGATTAAGTGGAAAACTTACTGCTAATTTGAAAAATATTAATTATGAAGCAAAAAATGTAAGCCCATACAAAGACACCCCTACAAGTGAATTTTATGGAGCTTTAGGATATTTAAGTAGCATAGAGTTACAAAAAAAAATATCAAATAACTCAGTACATTTGTTCAAACCAAAGTTTTTTGTAAGATATGCTCCTGGCAATATGAGAATTGAAAATAGCGGTTCCAGATTAAGTCCTATTAAGGCTTTTGGTTTAAATAGGTTGGATAACTCTAACAATTTTGAGTCGGGACTTAGTGCTACATTAGGTTTTGATTATGAATTAGAAAAAAACAATAAGAATTTTGACTTTTCTCTAGCGCAAGTAATTAACGAAAAAGAAAATAAGAAAATGCCTACTGTAACAGGCTTAGATGAAAAGTTATCAGACATAGTAGGTTCAGCTAATCTGAAAATAAATAATAAATTTAATTTAAATTATAATTTTGCATTAGATCAAAATTATGAAGATTTAAATTATAATGAAATAGGAACATCTGTTAACCTTAATGCATTGGCGTTAAATTTAAATTACTTACAAGAAAAAAAGCATATTGGTGACCAGGAATATTTTAAAACAAAATTAAATCTTAAAAATACAGAAAACAGTAGTTTCGTATTTGAAACAAAAAGAAATCTAGTAACAAATTCATCTGAATTTTATAATTTAAGCTATGAATATACTAATGACTGTCTAAAAGCTGGTCTTGTTTACAGAAGAGAATTCTACTCAGACTCAGAGTTAGAACCTGAGAATTCGCTAATGTTCCAAATTACACTTACTCCATTCGGGAATATAAACTCTCCATCATTCAATAAATGAAAACAAAGTTTATATTAATATTTTTATCTATTTTTTTTTGCTCTTTAAAATTAAACGCAAAAATACAAAATAATATAATTTTAAAAGTAGAAAATGAAATTATTACAAATTATGATGTAAAAAACAAAATATTACAAACTTTGATTTTAGGTGACCAAGAGATAAATCAACAAAATATTGATAAAGTGAAGGGGTCAGTTCTAGATTCTTTGATACAACTCAAGCTAAAAAAAATTGAGTTGTCAAAATATAATTATCAAAGTGATAAGGTTCAAATTAACCAATACTTAGAGAGAATTTCCTCTAATAATATTCCAGAATTAAATAAAAAATTTGTTAGAAACAACATTAGTTATGATTTATTTTTAGAAGAACTAGAAATTGAAAATAAGTGGCAAAAACTAATTTTTAATTTGTATTCAAAAAAGATTCAACTTAATGAAGAGGACATAAACAAAGAACTTGAGAATATGCTGCAAAATCAATCTGACATTGAAGAGTTTAGGTTGTCAGAAATTGAGATTCTTTCATCCAATGAAAAAATGGATCTTGAAAATGTGAGTAATATTACTAAACAAATTGATGAAATAGGTTTTGACAAAGTAGCTATAAATCAAAGTATCTCCTCTACTGCAAATAGAAAGGGTGACTTGGGTTGGGTTAATGCGAAAGCATTATCAAGACAAATTTTTGATATTGTTTCACAATTAAAAGTTGGGCAAGTGTCAACTCCAATTAAAAAACAAGATTCAATTTTAATTTTAAAACTAATTGATAAAAGAAATTTTAAAGTGAAAGATATTGATAAATCAAAATTAAAAAGTGATCTTATAATACAAAAAAGAAGCGAGATGTTCAATTTATACTCAAGAAGCCATTTATCTAAACTAAGAAATACAAGTTTGATTGAATACAAATGACAAAAAAAATTATTATTATTTCAGGTGATCCGAATAGTATAAACTCTGAAATTATTTACAAAAGTTGGAAAAAATGCTCCAAATCTCAAAGAAAAAAGATTTATTTAATTTCAAATCATAAATTATTAATAAAACAGTTTGATAAATTAAAATATCCAATCAAATTAATAAAAGTTAATGGAGTAAGAGAAAGTAGTAACGATGATAGGCTCAAAATAATTGACGTAGATTTAAGATTTACAAATCCTTTTAAAGTTCCAAAAAAATCAGCATCAAAATTTGTGATCTCAAGTTTAAATTTAGCGCATAAAATCGCTCTTAAGAGAGATGTTTGCGGTATAATAAATTGTCCAATTAACAAAAACTTAATAAATAAAAATGAAACAAGTAAAAATGGGGTAACTGAATTTTTAGCATCGAAATGTAAAATAAGAAATAATTCAGAAGTAATGTTGATTAATAATAAAAAGTTATCAGTAAGTCCAATTACGACACATATTGATTTAAAAGATGTTTCAAAAAAATTAAAAACAAAATCAATTATTAATAAGACCAATACAATTAATAGATGGTTTAAAGAGAGATTTAATAGAAAGCCCAAAATTGGTATTTTAGGTTTAAACCCTCACAATTCTGAGTTTAGAAAAAACTCGGAAGAATTAAAGATTATTATACCAGCTATTAATCACCTTAAAAAAAAAGGTTTAAAAGTATTAGGACCTCTTGTGTCTGACACAATTTTTATAAATCAATATAAAAATTATGATGTAATTGTCGGCATGTATCATGATCAGGTTTTAGCACCTTTCAAAACCCTATTTAAGTTTAATGCAATTAATATTACTTTAGGTTTAAAATATAAACGAGTCTCCCCAGACCATGGCGTTGCCAGTGAATTAATAGGTAAAAGAAAAGCAAATCCACAAAGCTTAATTGACTGCTTAAAATTTTTAAGCAAATAAAAATGAATATTCCAAAAAAATCTCTAGGACAGAATTTTTTGATAGATAAAAATATTATAAAAAAAATAATCGATTTAGTCGAAATAAAAGATAAAAATATAATTGAAATAGGTCCTGGTAAAGGCGCCCTTACAAATGAAATTTTAAAAAAAAGCCCTAAATCATTAATTCTAATAGAGAAAGATAATAATCTTGTAAAAAATTTATCATCTATATATGCGTCAAATAAAAAAGTAAAAATCCACAATGAAGATATACTTAAATTTAATTTAGAAAAAATTATAAAAAAAAATTCTATAATTTTTGGTAATCTCCCCTACAATATATCCTCTCAAATTTTAGTAAAAATTATTAATTTCAAAGGGTGGCCGCCAAAATTTAATGATTTGATATTTATGTTTCAAAAAGAATTAGGAGAAAAAATATTAGGTAAATATAAATCATCAAATTATGGAAGGTTATCAATACTAAGTAATTATAGATTAAAACTATTTAATAAGTTCTTAGTAACACCAACTTGTTTTTTTCCAAGACCCAAAATAATATCAATGGTAATACACTTTAAACCAAAATATATTAATAATATCTCAATAAAGAATATAAAAAACTTAGAAAAAATAACTAATATTTTTTTTTCTAGTAAAAGAAAAATGATAAATAAAACTTTAAATAAAATTTTTTTGAACCGGCATATAAAATTATTACCTGAATTAGACTTAAAATCTAGACCTTCTGAATTGAAACCAGAAATTTATTACAAAATAACTAATTTGTATGAAAATCTTTAAAATTATCGTTTTTATGTAAAATGATTATTTTTTCTAATTGTTTAAAACATGTATCAAGGTTTTGGTTAATTAAAACATAATCATAATCTTTCCAATGTTTTATATCTTGATCAAATGAGTTGAAACGTCTCTCTACCTCTTCTGAAGTATTTTGATTTCTTGTGACAAGCCTTTTTTTCAACTCATCTTTATTATCAGTTATTAAGTAAATCTTTATAAGATTAAGGTTTTTAAATTTAGATAATTGTTTTGTGCCCTGCCAGTCGATATCAAAAATGATATCATTTTTAACTATTGCCTCATCAACATTTTTTTTAAGTGTTCCATAATAGTTATCAAATATTTTAGCGTACTCATAAAATTTACCCTCCTTTATTAAATTAGTAAACTTCTCTTTCGACACAAAATAATAATCAACTCCGTCTACCTCATTAGTTCTGGGACCCCTCGTTGTATGTGATACTGATATCTTGATAGATTGGTATTTCTGCTGAAGCTTTTTAGTAAGAGTAGTTTTACCAACACCAGATGGTGATGAGAGAATTACCATGATGTTGCTTTTGCCATCTGTCATGGTTGAGCTATATTTCTTTAATGTTAGCTTGCTTTACTTTCAATAAATTTAATTGCATCGCCTACAGTCAAAATCTTTTCTGCATCACTGTCTGAGATTTCTGAACCAAATTCTTCCTCAAAAGCCATAACAAGTTCTACAGTATCTAAGCTATCAGCACCTAAATCATCTATAAAGCTAGCTTCCTCTGTAACTTTTTCCTCTTCTATTCCTAAATGATCTGCAACTATTTTTTTTACTTTACTTTTAACATCGTCTGACATGAAAACCTTTCGTATTGTTTTAAATTCTTATTAGATTATTAATAAGAATTGTCAAGACATATACATTCCTCCATTAACATGTATTGTTTCTCCGTTTATATAATTTGCCATATCTGAGGCTAAAAAAGCCACACAATTGGAAACATCCTCGCCAGTTCCAAGTTGTCCTGCTGGAATTTTATTGATTAAAATCTTTTTAAATTCTTCATTTATCTTATCCGTCATTTCAGTTTTAATAAAACCCGGTGAAACACAATTAATATTAATATTTTTCTTTGCGTACTCTTGAGCTAAAGTTTTTGAGAAGGCAATAATACCTGCTTTAGAGGCAGAGTAATTTGCTTGACCGAGGTTGCCTGTATGACCGACAATAGATGTGATATTAATTATTTTTCCATATTTTTTTTTTAGCATTTTTTTTATTGCAAACTTACACATTAAAAAAGTTGATGTTAAGTTAATGTCCAATACTTTCTTCCAATTTTCTTCTGTTAATCTAATTGATAAGTTGTCGAGGGTTATACCTGCGTTATTTACTAAAATATCTATTCCATTTACTTCTTTATCTGTTTCATCAATAAAATTTTCGATTTTGTCGTGTTCGTCTAATTTAAATTTTTTAATATGAATTTTGTTAAATTTTTTTTTTAATTTTTCTAATTTATCTTCTTTTGTACCAGTTGCGATTATTTCTGTTTCTAAACTATAAAATTTTTCTACAAGAGAGTGACCTATACCTCCTGTTGAACCAGTGATTAAAACTTTTTTATTTTTTAAATTCATCTGTAAAATTTTTAATATCAGCTATTGAGTTAATTGAAAAGCAATTAGCATCTTTAATAGTCCTTTTAACCATACCAATTAAAACTTTACCAGGACCAAGTTCTATATAGTTTTTTATCCCTTTATTTGATATATTTTCAATACTTTCCCGCCATCTTACAGTATGAAAAATTTGCTCAATTAATAGTTTTTTGATCTTTTCCGGATCACTTTCAACATTACTAGTTACGTTGCTAACTATATCTACTTTTGGTTTAAGAAAGTTAATTTTATCAATTTTTTCTTTCATCACACTTGCAGCTGGTTTCATTAAAGCACAGTGAAAAGGCGCACTCACTTTCAGAGGTATGGACTTAATTTTTTTTTTCTTTCAATAATGATTGAAAAAATTCAATTTTTTCTTTATCTCCACTAATGATTATTTGACCTTTTGCGTTATCATTGGCTATTTCACAAATACCTTTTTTATCAGCGATTGACTCTATTAAAACGTCAATATCTTTTTTGCTAGTTCCTAAAACTGCAATCATACTTCCATTACCTACGGGAACAGCATCTTGCATAGCTTTTCCTCTTTCATGAAGTAAATATATTGCATCTAAAAAATTTAATGACTCTGAACAAACTAGGGCACTATATTCGCCAAGTGAATGTCCTGCAAAATATTTGAATACACTAAAATCAAAATTAAACTCTTCTTTTAAAACTTTAAATATTGAAAAACTGATTGTTAAAATTGCTGGCTGAGCGTTTTTAGTTAGTTGTAGTTCGCTTTCAGGACCCTCTAATATTATTTTTGAAATAGAAAAGCCTAATTTTTTATCCGCTTCCGAAAATATTTTTTTTACCAGATCAAAACTTTTGTAAAATTCTGATCCCATTCCAACTACTTGAGAACCTTGGCCTGGAAATAACAATGCGTTCATAAAAGCTTAAATATAATTAATAAATATTAGTATTGCTATAATCACTCATTATAGTATAAACCTCAATTTACAAATATTAAATTAAACTTAATTAACAATTAAATATGGCTTTTTACGAGAACACATTAATAGCAAAACAGGATTTAGCTGATACTGAGTTAAAAACAATTAAAGATAAATATAGCGAATTGATTAACAGTTCTTCTGGCAAAGTAATCAAAATTGAGGAATGGGGTTTGTTAAACCTTACAACAAAAATTAAAAATTATAAAAAAGGTTTTTATATCCACTATAAATTTGAGGGGAATAAAGAGACTTTAAACCAAATTGATAAAAAAATTAAGGTTGATAACACAATATTAAGATATTTAACTGTAAGATATAAAAAGTTAGATACAAAAAACGAATATTTCAAAAACACTAAAAAACACTAATGAAAAGAAAAAATAAGAAATTTCAAAAAAAAGGATCTAGCTCACTTAATAAATTAAGTTTATTTCAAAAAAGCGAAGGTAAATTTTCAAAAAGATGCCCTTTATCTAACAAAAACGCTCCAATAATAGATTATAAAAACATTCCCTTGTTAAGAAAATATGTTTCAGAAAATGGAAAAATTTTATCATCTAAAATTACCTCAGTCTCATTTAACAAACAAAAAAAACTTACAAAAGAAATTAAAAAAGCAAAAATACTAGGTCTAATTTAATATGGAATTAATTTTACTAGAGAATATCATTAACTTAGGGAATATCGGTGACAAAGTTAAAGTCAAAAATGGCTATGGAAGAAATTTTCTTCTAAAAAAAGGTAAAGCATTACGTTTTAATAAGGAAAATTTAGAATTAGTTAATAAAAGAAAAGATGAATTGAATAAAAAAAACACTGAAATTAAAAATAAATTTAGAGAAATAGCTAAAATTGTAAATAATAAGACATTTAATTTTAATAAAGAATGTAAAGAAAATGGAGAACTTTATGGTTCAATTAAACCTAAAGAAATTACAAATATTATTAAAGAAAAATTGAAAGCTGATGTAAGTCCATCTCAAATAATTCTGAAAGAGGACCTCAATAAAACTGGTTTGTTTAAAGTAGATATAAACTTCCATTCTGACGTTAAAGCTAGTATTTCCATCAAAATCGACAAAATACAATCAAAATAACTTTTCCACAGAGCATTAAATTTAGTGTGTAACTTTTTACTTTATAAAAAGTAATTGGAAATTAAAATAAAGTAGTGAAAGAAATAAAGTCATTACAAAATAATCAAGAAAATAAACAACCTTCAAATTTAGAGGCAGAGCAAGCGTTGTTAGGCTCAATTTTAGTTAATAATGACATAATTGATGAAGTATCAACAATTATTAATTCTTCAATTTTTTATGATCCTGCACATATTAAAATCTATGAGATAATTGAAAATCTCAACAAGAAAGGGATGATAGCAAATCCGATAACTTTAAAAAACTTTTTTGAAAAAGATAATATGCTTAACGAGGTGGGCGGTACAGAATATTTAGTTAAACTAACGAGATTTTCTAGCTCTGTAAAGCAAGCTATAGACTATGCAAAAATTGTACATGAAATGTATTTAAGAAGGGAATTAGTAATAATTTCAAATAATTTATCAACTGAAACATTGAATGCAAATACACAAGAGCAAAATGCAGAAAATATAATTCAAAGCACTGAAAAATCTCTTTACGATTTAGCAGAAAGAGGAAAATTTTCTCAATCATATTTAAAATTTAATCAAGCTTTAGATCAGACTATTGAGATGGCAACACTAGCAATGCAAAATGATCAAGGGATTGTTGGTGTGCCAACTGGCTTAACAGCTTTAGATGAAAAACTTGGTGGACTCCATAAATCTGATTTGATAATTTTAGCTGGAAGACCTTCGATGGGTAAAACTGCTCTAGCTACAAATATAGCATACTATGCTTCACAAAATATTCTCAAGAGACAAGAAAAATCTTCGGTTGCTTTTTTTTCTTTAGAAATGTCCTCTGAACAGCTTTCAACAAGAATTTTATCAGAGCAAGCAAGAATAAAATCTGATGATATTAGAAGAGGGAAAGTTACCGAAGAAGAAATAAATAGGTATATAGAAACGTCTAGAAATATTTATGATCTTCCTTTGTATATAGATGAAACACCCGCTATTACTATCGCTACACTTAGCAATAGAGCAAGAAGAATTAAAAGGCTTTACGGTTTAAGCTTGGTTGTAGTTGATTATATCCAGTTAATGAGATCCAGTTCAAATAAAAATGACGGTCGTGTTCAAGAAATTTCAGAAATTACCCAAGGTCTTAAAGCTTTAGCAAAAGAATTATCTGTTCCTGTTCTTGCTTTATCTCAACTATCAAGAGCTGTTGAACAGAGAGATGATAAACAGCCTCAACTAGCGGATTTAAGAGAGTCAGGTTCAATTGAACAAGATGCAGATGTTGTAATGTTTGTTTATCGTGAAGCTTACTATTTAGAGAGAAAACAGCCAAAGCTAGGATCAATTGAACATGCTGAATGGCAGTCGAAAATGAACGACGTTAACGGACTAGCAGATATAATATTAGGAAAACAAAGACATGGTCCTACTGGAACGATCAAAGTTGAGTTTGAGGGAATTTATACAAAATTTAAAGATTTAAGTAAAAACTAGGCCTAATTTCCTCTTTTGTTATAGATAAATTAAGATATATCTGAATTACTTAAATGTTTTCATATATTTATAAAAAATTAGTAATAGATTTTTCGAAGATAACTCTACTTTTATTATCATCTATAATTATTTTTTCAATTTACCAAGCAAAAAATTTTAATTTAGATGCATCTTCAGATGCTCTTTTGCTTGAGGGAGATAGGGATTTAAAATATTTAAGAGAGATAAATGAAAGGTATGGTTCCAAGGATTTTTTAGTTTTAACATACTCTCCCGTATCGAGTTTTACTGATAAAGAAACAATACTTAATCTTGAATTATTAAAATCTAAAATTGAAAAATTGACATGGGTCGATAGCGTGATCACTGTCATCGACGTGCCTTTGCTCAAAAGCACCGACGAAAGTTTGATGGATAGACTTAAGAACTATAAGACTCTAGCTTATCCAGAGATCGATAGACAAAGAGGTTTTGAAGAAATTATAAATAGTCCTATATATAAAAATTATGTCATCAGCGAGGATGGGAAAACATCTGGTATTGTCGTCTATTTGAAAAAAGATGAAAGATTAAATGAGTATTTAAAGATAAAAGATAAATATTTTTTTCAATCTAAAGATCAGAGCTTATCAAAAGAAGAAAAAATTAATTATAAAAATTTTTTAAAAGAATACGAAGAATACAAAAATCTTTACAATATTCGAAATCATCAAAATATTAACGAAATAAGAGATGTTATAAACAAGTACGGAGAAAATGCTAAAATTCACTTAGGTGGTATACCAATGATTGCTGATGATATGATGAGTTTTATAAAAAGTGATATTATTGTTTTTGGATTTGGAGTTTTTTTATTTATTATTTTGACTCTTTGGTTAATTTTTAAAAATTTAAAATGGGTAATTATCCCTTTGGCAGGTTGTGCTGCGTCAGTAGTTATAATGATAGGTTTGTTAGGTTTAATTGGGTGGAAGGTGACTGTAATTTCTTCAAACTTTATTGCTTTAATGCTTATACTAAATATGGCAATGAATATTCATGTTACTGTTAGATTTTTACAATTAAGAAAAGAATTTCCTGAGTTTTCAAAAAAAGAGTCAGTTTTAAAAGCAAGTAAAAAAATGATGCTGCCAGTACTTTATACAGTTTTAACTACGATATGTGCTTTTATGTCTTTAATCTTTAGTGGAATAAAACCAATAATTGACTTTGGGTGGATGATGACACTAGGATTATTAGTGTCTTTAGCAGTAACATTTCTTTTACTTCCCTCATTGTTAAATATTTTTTCAAAAGAAAATGAAATTTTATTAAAAAATAATTCTAAATCAATAATAACTTCAATTTTTGCTTCTATTGCCAAAAAAAATCACACAATTTTAATCTTTGTTACAATTTTAATTATCATTGTTAGTTTTATAGGTATTTCAAAATTGGAGGTCGAAAATAGCTTTATAAATTATTTTGATAAAGAGACTGAAATTTATCAAGGAATGAAAAAGATTGATGACGAACTTGGAGGCACAACTCCATTAAATATTATTTTAAAATTTCCTAAAAAGAAAACAAATGAAACTGATGATGAGTTTTCCGAATGGGAAGAAGACGATGAAAATGATGAGGATAAATCAAAGTATTGGTTTACAAGAGACAAAATGGATAAAATTATAAAAGTTCATGATTATTTAGAATCCCTTCCTGAAATTGGTAAAGTTTTATCATTTGGATCTATTTTACGTGTAGCTGAAGATTTAAATAAAAAAGAATTACGAAGTTTAGAAATAGCAGTTTTATATAGTAAAATTCCAGAGGAAATAAAAAAAGAAATAGTGTCACCCTATATATCTGTAAAAGAGGATGAAGCTAGAATTTCAGTAAGGATAAAAGACTCTCTTGAAAACTTAAGACGAAATGATTTAATAAATAGAATTGATACAGAAATCAACTCAAAGCTAGGTTTGGGTAAAGAAGAGTATAAATTGGCCGGTGTATTAATACTATTCAACAACTTATTGCAAAGCTTATTCAAATCTCAAATTTTAACTCTTGGAATTGTAATGGTGGGAATATTTACAATGTTTTTTATACTATTTAGAAATATTGCTTTATCGTTTATAGGAGTTGTTCCAAACTTAATAGCGGCCTTCTTTATTCTTGGCATAATTGGCCTTATGGAAATACCTTTGGATATGATGACTATTACAATTGCGGCAATAACTATAGGAATTGCAGTAGATAATAGCATTCATTACATCTATAGATTTAAAGAGGAATTCATTAAGATAAGAGATTATGACAAAACATTAGATAGATGTCATAGCACAGTTGGCATAGCGATTTTAAATACTTCTATAACTATTGTTTTTGGTTTTTCAATTCTTGTTCTGTCAAACTTTATTCCTACTATCTATTTTGGTGTATTCACAGGTATAGCGATGTTATTAGCAATGATTTCTGTACTCACATTGTTACCAAAATTATTGCTAATATTCAGACCATTTGGTGATAAAAATTAGATGAATTTTGAGTTTGATTTTTTAAATAGGGTAAACATTTTTGATGCCATTGTAACTTTAATATTTATCTATTCTGTAATTCAATGTTTTTTGAAAGGTTTTTCACTGAGTTTAATTTCCTTTATGAAATGGGTGCTTTCTACAATTTTAACAATAATTTTAGTACCTAAATTACAACCTACTGTTTCTGATTATATAGAGTCTGATTTTATAAATAGTGTTGGTCTTGGTGTAGCAATATTTTTTATTACTTTATTTTTAATAATATTAATTGGAAAAACCTTTGGAAAAGTAGTCACGTGGACGGGTGTAGGTTCAATTGACAAATCATTTGGCTTAATTTTTGGTATTTTTAAAGGCTACGTTGTTTCTGTGTGTATATTTTCTATATTAAATTGGTTTTATCCTTATCAGAATTGGGGTATATCAGCTGAGAGAGCTTTATCGTTTAAAATAATAAAAAAAGGTAGTGAAATATTAATTGAGGAATTTCCGTCTAGCGAAGATTTCTTGGATACGAAAGAAAAAATTGAGAAAATCTAAATCAGATAAACTAAGAGAAGAGTGTGGTATTTTTGGAATATCTAATCATCAAGACTCTTCAGCACTAGTAGCATTAGGTTTACATGCATTACAACATAGAGGACAGGAAGGCTGTGGTATTGTGTCTTTCGATGGAAAAAACTACCATTCGGAAAAAAGGCAAGGTTTAGTGGGTGATCATTTTACAAATCCAGAAATAATAAAAAAATTACCAGGTACTTTTGCTATAGGTCATAACCGTTATTCCACAACAGGTGAAACGTCTTTAAGAAACATTCAGCCATTTTTTGCTGATCTACACATGGGAGGATTAAGTATTGCTCATAATGGAAATTTAACCAATGCATTGTTATTAAGAGAAACTTTGGTTAAAGACGGAGCAATTTTTAGGACAACAAGTGATACAGAAACTATTGTTCAACTTATAGCAAGATCCAAAAGAGACAAATTTTTAGACAAACTTATAGATGCACTTTTTCAGATACAAGGTGGATACTCACTAATTTTGATGACAAATAAAAAACTTGTGGGTGTTAGAGATCCTATTGGAATAAGACCACTGGTAATAGGTAAATTAAAAAATTCTTTTATCTTTGCATCAGAAACTTGTGCTTTAGATATTGTTGGCGCGACATTTATTAGAGAAGTAGAAAATGGAGAGATTGTAATTATAGAGGATGAAAAAATTAAAAGTGTCAAACCTTTTCCAAGGCAAAAACCTAGACCATGTATATTTGAATATATTTATTTTGCAAGACCTGACAGTTTAATAGATAATAAATGTGCATATGAGTATAGGAAAAATTTAGGTATAGAACTTGCTAAAGAAACAGATATTAATGCTGATCTAGTAATACCAGTACCAGACTCAGGAGTACCAGCTGCGATGGGATTTGCAGAACAATCAAAAAAAAAATTTGAATTAGGTTTAATAAGAAATCATTACGTGGGAAGAACATTTATTGAGCCTACTCAAAATATTAGAAGTCTGGGCGTTAAACTCAAATTAAGTCCAACTAAAACTATCGTTAAAAATAAAGTTATAATTTTAATTGATGACTCTCTGGTCAGAGGAACTACTTGCCACAAAATTATAAAGATGCTTTATGAAGCTGGAGCTAAAGAGGTGCATGTAAGGATTGCATGCCCTGAAATCAAATTTCCTGATTTCTACGGGGTAGATATGCCTACTAAAGAAGAGCTTCTTGCACATAATAAAAATAATGAAGAAATGTGCAAATATATTAAGTCAGAAAGTCTTAAATTTTTAAGCATAAACGGCCTTTATAAGGCTTTAACTGGAAATGTAAGAAATAATAATTTTCCACAATTTAGTGATCATTATTTTACAGGAGAGTATCCGATTAAACCTTCAGATAATTTACAAGGTTTACAAATTAAACAGCTTTCTTTACTTAGTGGAAAATCTAATAATTAATTAACTACTGATAATTTATTTTTTGAGTCTAAAAATAACAATAAACCATTTGAAAATATTGGCGAAGAATATAATTTTGTAGGTAGTCTATCAATAAATTCTATTTTTCCATTTAGCTCTAATTTAATAATATAAGAATTTTCTAAAAAAATTAATAACTTATCATCAGCAATCATTAAATCTCTATAAATTGCATTTTTCTTTTTCAAATTTAAAAATTCAGAAATTTTTTGATCTAGATTAAATGAATAAAGGATTTTTCCGTTTTGTAAATCTAATGAAATTAAATAATTATTGTCTGTAATAACAAATAAATAATTATTATGAATCAGAGGTTTTATTTTAGTAGTAAAGTTTTTTTTGTATAATATTGAACCATTCGTTGAATTTATCACATATAAATAATTATTAGTTGAAATAACAAGGTAGTTTTTAAAATTAATCATTTGTGTAGAAAAAAATAAATTTGATGAATTTATGTCAGGACTTTGATTTAAATTTAAAAACCATTGTAAATTCATACTTTGAGTATCTAAAGAATATAAAGAGCCGTAATTATTTAAAAAATATAAAAACTTGTTTTTTAACAATAAATTATTCTTAAATTCATTTTTTAAATTTATTTCTTCAGTTGGAACTGATTTAAGGATTTTGCCGTCTTTTTTATCGAAAAAAAATAAATTATTATTTTGATTAGCAGCTATTAATTTTCCGCCTGATATTTTTAGATTTGATCTAAATGGTATTTTATAATTTTTTGCCCATAATATTTTATTTTCAACAAAATTATAGGCATATAAGAAACCTAAGTTATCCGAAGAATAAATAATATTTTTTTCTACTATAAAGTTAATTTCTTTTTTGAATTGTTTGTACTTTTTTTTATAAAAATTATATTTTGAAATAATTTTTTTTTGTTTTACTGAGTAAACTATTAAATCTCCTTTTTTGTTTGATACTATTAGATTTTCAGAATTATAAAGAATATCTTTATTTATCTTTCCTTTAGAAATTTTTCTGCTTTTAAATAAGAGTATATTCTCGTTATTGTAAAAAAAATTATCAAAATTGTTAGTATCATTATAATAAATATCATTCCAATTTATGGCTTTAACTTGTTTGCTTACTTTAAACTTGAAATTTTCTGGTAATTTGATTGTTTCCTTAAATGGAGAAGTTTTTATTGATAATGTTTTAAAATCACTGAGAGAATTTTTTTTAATTTTGTTAATATTTTTTTCATTTTTCCAAATTCCAGATTTATTATCAAATGAGCAACTTTGGAGAAAAATTAGCAATATAAATGTAAAAACATAATTCATTAAAAAGATAAATATTTCAATTTTGTAATATTTCTTCTGCTAAGTTTTTTAAAGTCGATTCAGAGTCAATGAGTTTTTGTAATATTTCTTTAGCCTCATCAGTATCTAATTGTTTCATAAGATAAAGAGCTTTTTTAAAAGAAATTAAATCTCTTTGTTCTTTTGAATAATTCAAACCTTCAATAATTTTAAAATAACTAATTATTTTTTCTTTATCTTTTTCAAGATTTTTTTCCAAAATAGAATTTAAAGCCAGAGCACCATAAAATTTATTCTCGCTTAAAATTATTTCTTTATAAATTTTTTTTGCATTTAATTTATCATTTGAAGAAAGATAAAGACCAGCTTCAATATATTTTTCTGAGATTAAATCATTTTTTTTGTCAGCATAAATTTTATATGAAATAAAAGAAGCTATTATTATAATTAAGAATATTATAGATGTAAAAATCTTAAATTTATTCTCTTTATAAAAAGAGATGATTCTATCTTTAAATTCAATTTTATTATCTAAATTATCTTCCATTTAAAAAATTTTTGGTTGAAGGAAATTTTTTATTTTTCACGTCTCTAGTATATTTTTTTACGGCTTTTTCAATTATTCTATTTAAATTGGCATATTTTTTTACAAATTTTGGATAGAAACCGCTTAATCCAATCATATCATCTGTCACAAGTATTTGACCATCGCAGTAATTTGATGACCCAATGCCTATTGTAGGAATTTTAAGATTTTTGGTGATAATTTTAGAGGCTTTAGGAGTCAGACATTCTAGAACAATAGAAAATGCTCCAGCTTTTTGAATAAGCTCTGCTTCTTTTAAAAGTTTTTTTACTTTTGCATTAGTATCACCTTCAACCATAAATTTATTTTTAAATTGTGGTGTGTACCCAATATGACCCATAACTGGAATATTTGCTTTTACTAATTCATTAATTATATCAAAATTTTTATCATTACTCTCCAGTTTAACAGCATCACATTTTGTTAAATTCATAATTAGTTTTGCATTTTTTTTTGCCTTTTTTTTACTACTATAAGAACCTTTAGGCATATCTACGACTAAAAGAGATTTTTTTATTCCTTGCTTTACGCTAACTGTATGTTGAATTATTGTTTCTAGTTTGATTTTATGAGTACTGTCATACCCATAAAGAACATTTGCCATTGAATCGCCTACTAAAATAATATCACAGTACTTATCTAAAATTTTAGCAATGTTTTTTGAATAAGCAGTTAAACTTACAATTTTTGAAATATTTTTTTTATTTAAAATTTTTTTTATTTTTTTATTCATTATTTATCACTCAAGTTCGATGGTACTTGGTGGCTTTGAGCTTATATCATACACAACCCTATTTATACCCTTAACATTGTTTATAATTTTATTAGAGATTTTATCTAAAAAATCTTTAGGAAAATTATAATAGTCTGAGGTCATCCCGTCTTCAGATGTAACAGCTCTCAGTAAACATGTATATTCGTAAGTTCTACTGTCACCCATAACTCCGACAGTCTTGATTGGCAACAATGCTGCATACGCTTGCCAAATTTTTTGATAAAGTCCATTAGAAATTAGTTCATTTATAAAAATATGATCAGCCTCTTGGAGAATTTTTACTTTTTCTTTACTTACATTTCCCACTATCCTAATTCCCAGCCCGGGGCCCGGGAAAGGATGTCTGTAACAAATATTTTTTGTTAAACCAAGTGAGTTGCCTAATATTCTTACCTCATCTTTAAAAAATTCCTTTAGGGGTTCTATCAATTTTAATTTCATTTTTTTTGGGAGTCCCCCTACATTATGATGAGACTTAATTTTAGAAGTTTTACTTCCTGATGACGACCTGCTCTCGATTATATCTGGATAAAGAGTGCCTTGTGCGAGAAATTTAATATTTTTAAATTTTTTAGACTCTTTTTCGAAAATCTTTATGAATAAATTTCCTATTATTTTTCTTTTTTTTTCAGGATTATTTATTTTTTTTAATTTTCTAAAAAAAATATTAGATGCATCAATGAGTTTCACATTCAGTTTATATTTATTTTTGAAGATCTTAAAAGTATATTTAAACTCATCTTTTCTCATTAAACCAGTGTCAACCATTATACAAATTAAGTTTTTCTTTATTGCTTTATTAATTAGTAAAGCGACAACACTACTATCTACTCCTCCTGATAGAGCGCAAATAACTTTGTCATTTCCAACTTCACTTTTAACACTTTGAATAAGTCTATTTTTCTGTGAGACAATATTCCATTTTTTTTTAATATTACAAATTGAAAATAAAAAGTTTTTAAATATTTGTTTTCCATTATCTGTGTGTGTAACTTCAGGATGGAATTGAACACCATAGATTTTGTCTTTACTATTTTCAATAGCTGTAAGTCTTGAGTCTTTTGTATAAGCAATGGATTTGAAATTTTTAGGTAATTTAATTACTGCATCCTCATGGCTCATCCAAACTATTTTTTTTGATGAAAAAAAATTTTTGGTTAATTTTGAGTAACTTTTCTTGTGAAGAAATGCTCTACCAAATTCTCTTCTTTTTTTTGATGATTTGATTTTGCCACCAAAAAGTTTAGCAATTAATTGTAAACCATAACAAATACCTAGAATTGGTATTTGTTTTTTAAAGATAAATTTAGGAATTTTTTGAAATTTTTTTCCAGTAACAGTAGAGGGTCCCCCCGAGAGAATAATTCCTTTGATTTTTTTAAAATCTTTTATTTTTCTAACATTTTCAGGTGTGATAATCTCAGAATAAACTCCAAGTTCTCTTATTCGTCTACCAATTAATTTTGTGACTTGAGACCCAAAATCTACAATTAAAATTATCTCTTTATTAGTTTGAAATTGCATTTATTTTTTTGATAAATTTTCAATTTCAGTTTTTAAAGTTTTACTTTTGCTACAAAATTTTTCACATAAATTTATTAATCTATTATTTAGCTCTCTACTTTTTTTATAATCTGAAGCTTCGAGTTTTAATTTCGCTAAATTATATATTGCCTCTTCATTATTTGGATTTAGTAAGATAACTGTATTTAAATTCTGCTCTTCTAAATCTTTATTTTTTAAATTTCTAAAAATTTTGGATAAATATAAATAAGACATTTCACTTTTAGGATTCATCACTAAATCTTGCTCAAATTTAAATTTAGCTTGTTCAAATTTCTTATTGTTGAAAAGATTTAATCCTTGTTGGAAGAACTGAGTATTTGCAGACAAATTATTTGGTAAAAAAATAAATAATAAAATAATTTTTATAATTCGCATAATCATAATTTATAATTAATAGTTTTTTGTGTCATTTCAACACTATGAACCATACTTTCATAAAAACCAGCTTTAGTTATTTTTATAAATTTAGCATTTTTTGATATTTGATTTAATTTTTTAGCCCCAATATAACCCATCGATGATCGTAATCCACCTTGAAGCTGATATATAATTTTAGAAACATTTCCTTTAAATTCGACTCTACCCTCTACTCCCTCTGGTACAAATTTAGATTTATCTTTAAAATTTTTCTGAAAGTATCTGTTTGCTGATCCAGAAGACATTGCTCCAATTGAACCCATTCCTCTGTACTCTTTAAAAATTTTTCCTTTGTATTTAAATTTTTTTCCAGGACTTTCATCTGTACCAGCAAAAATCGATCCCATCATTATTGCATCCGCTCCAGCTGCTAAAGCTTTTGCTATATCTCCTGAAAATTTTATTCCCCCATCTGAAATAATTTTAATTTTTTTATTTTTTAATGCATCTTTAACATCCATTATTGCAGAGATCTGTGGAACTCCAATTCCTGCCACCATTCTTGTTGTGCAAATTGATCCAGGTCCAATACCTACTTTAATAATATCGGCTCCTGAGTTAAATAATTTTTTCGCAGCCTTTCCAGTTGCAATATTTCCAACACAAATAGGAATTTTGCTATTAATTTTTTTTAATTTTGAAAGAGTATGAAGAACTTTTTTACTGTGACCATGTGCAGTATCAACTACAATTAAATCGCAGCCATTATCTATTAAAGATTTAGCTCTTTCCAAATCTTCTCTATTGGTTCCGACTGCTGCTCCTACAACAAATTTTTTCTTTTTAACTTTTAAAATTTCTAGTGATTGATTTTTAATATCAAGATTTCTGTGAACTATTCCCATGCCTCCAGCACTAGCCATTGCTATGGCCATTTTTGACTCGGTAACAGTATCCATTGCAGATGATAAGAACGGAACTTTAAGTAAAATTTTTTCTGTAAGTTTTAAAGATAAATTTGTTTCTGAAGGTAGGACATCAGAATATTGTGGAATTAGGAGAACATCATCAAAGGTTAAAGATTCATTTATTGTACCCATATTCACTTATAAACAATTTTTGAAATTTATAAAGTCTTTAAAAATTTACAGTGTAAATAAGTTTCTTTGGATTCATTCCTGCTAGATTTTGGTTTGAAAAAATTGACATTTTTGAATAAAGATTTAGCCAAATTTTTAACTTCTATGAAATCGTCTCCCATAAATAATTTTGATACACATGCTCCATCAGATTTTAGTATTTTTGAAGATAAAGCTAGTGATTCTGAGCATAATTGGTTTGTTCTTATAGAATCCAAAGACTTATTACCAGTTGTGTCAGCTGCCATATCTGAGATTACAACATCAATTTTTTTTTTGAAAAAATTTTCTATGAGAAGATTAGTCTTTATATTGTATATGTCGCATTTTAAAAATTTTACATTTTTTATTTGCTCCATTTGTTTAATATCAACTGATAAAATTTTACCATGAGTAATAATTTTACTTGCTACTTGTGACCATCCGCCGGGATATGAGCCAAGATCTAATAAGTTTGTATTTTTACTTATAAAGCTAAATTTTTCATTTAATTCAATTAACTTAAAAGATGCTCTAGACCTATATCCAAGTGTTTTAGATTTTTTAAAAAACTGATCTTTATGTTGTTTGATTTTCCAAGAGTTGCTTTTTTTTTCTCTTTTAGATTTCTTCATTATAAAATATCTTCATGGTCTTCGTCAGATATTTTTTGAGAGTATATTTTTTGCTGTTTTTTATAAATTAGAAAACTAACTGGAATTAAAGCTAAATAAACTAAGCCAAAAACTAAGAGTGTTTCAAAAGTATAAAATAATAATGCTATAAATATTAAACCAACCGTAAGTAGGAGAAAAATTGTAGCTTTAGAAGAAATCGAAATTTTTTTAAATGAAAGTGTTGGAATTTTGCTTACTAACAATAATGCAATTAAAATAGTAAGGTATGGTGTGATCAGCTTAATATCAATATCTAAACTTAAATTTGTTAATTCATATATCAAAGGCATTAATATTATCAGCCCTCCAGCAGGCGACGGAACACCTTCAAAGAAATTGCTTTTCCATTCATGTTGCAATTCTACTTTAGTAAGATTAAACCTTGCTAATCTTAGAACACAACATACTGAATAAATTAAAGCTATTGTCCATCCAAGCTTGCCATAAGAATTTAATTCCCAAAAATATAAAATTAATACAGGCGCGATTCCAAAACTTACAAAGTCTGTCAATGAGTCTAATTCTTTACCAAATTCAGAAGTTCCTTTTATTAATCTAGCAATTCTCCCATCAAGTGCGTCTAAAATAGCTGCAAGCAAAATTAATATTACTGCAAGACTATAATTACCATCAATTGAAAATTTTATAGAACTAATTCCAAGACAAACCCCGCCTAAAGTAAGAATATTGGGTAAAAGATATCTAGTTTTTTTTGATGATACTAATTTAAATTTTTTGTTTTCTTCCATTATTCTGATGCAATTAAACTTTCACCGGCAACTACATTTTGTCCTAATTTAGCTAATACCTTTTTATTCTTAAAATATAAATCAACCCTACTTCCAAATCTAATCATTCCTATTCTATCGCCTTGTTTTAAGTCTTGTCCTTGCTCTACCTCGCAAACTATTCTTCTTGCGATTAATCCAGCTATTTGAACAATAATAATCTCTTCATTATCCTTAATTGATTTTATTTTAAAATAATTTCTTTCGTTTTCTTCACTAGCTTTGTCTAAAGAAGCATTTAAAAATTTGCCAGGTTTATAATAAATTTCTTCGACTTTACCACTTGTTGGAATTCTATTAACATGACAATTAAATACATTCATGAACACACTAACTTTTGTGTATGTTGTGTTTTCTAACCTAAGTTCCTCCGGACCAGATCTTTCAGATACATCTGTTATCAAACCGTCTGCAGGACTTACTAAATAGTTATCATCGTTTATAGGAAAACGCTCTGGATCTCTAAAGAAGTAATAAACCCAAACAGTGATTAGAACAAAAATAAAACCAATTAATTTAGAAAAAAACAAAGCTATAAAAGAAGCTAAGATGGAAATAGCTAAGAATTTATAGCCTTCCTTGTGAATCTTTGGAAAAATTGAATTAAACATAATTTAAAGTTTGCTAAATTTTTCTTAATATGTATAAAAATTAAAGTTTATCAATCAATATTTTATGGCAAAAATAAAAGTTAAAAAT
>MDSZ01065840.1_pt1 | contig 26289 bp, 21 predicted proteins | sample 811201 | NCBI WGS metagenome assembly MDSZ01 (sample SAMN05326647, study PRJNA326480) | marine metagenome | isolation source: seawater | place: Indian Ocean: North | collected 2010 | reverse complement strand
ATTCAAAAAATAGTTTCTCTTAATTATTGTAAAAGCAAATACTAATCCCATTGAAAAAAACAAAATATCATGTGCTTGAACTGGCTGAAATAAATGATTTCTAACTATGTAAGGGTTTAAAAACAATATTGAAAAAAAAAGAATAGAATTTAAAAAATTAAAACTAAGTTTTTTTCTTATATAATTGATTATGTAAATATAAAAAATAATAAATATGAAAGTAAATATTTTAAATGTTGTATACAATTCTATATTTAAAAAATTCGAGGTAAGACCAATTAAATACGGGATCAAAAATCTTTGTGCGACATGCTTTATAATAACATCGCTATCTACTGGTAAAGAGGGGGCCACTTTTGCTAATTGAGTGTAGCTTATTACATCAGTTTGTTTTGCAACATATATAATGTCTTCTAAACTTAAATACTCTGTAGTTAATAAAATAAAAATAAAACAGAATAGTATATAAATATAATATATTTTGATTTGATTTTTGCTCATACTTAATTATTGATTATAACAAATTTAAAGATAAGTACATGCACACAAAAAACCTAGTAAGTATAATAATGACTTGCCATAATGGTGAGGATTATTTAAATGAAGCAATTAATAGTATTGTAAATCAAAAATTTAAAGAATGGGAATTAATATTCTATGACAATTATTCTAATGATAAATCAAAAGAAATAGTCAATGCTTATAATGATAAAAGAATTAAATATTTTAGAACTAATAAGCTCTTAAATTTAGGGGAAATTAGAAATGCAGCATATACAAAAACTAATGGTGAATTTATAACATTTCTAGATGTTGACGATACATGGAATGAAGAAAAGTTATATTCCCAAATAAGAAAATTTAAACAGAACGAAAATATTGATATCATTTATTGTGATTATAAAAAATTTAGCTTAGATAATAATAATATTAAAAAAAAAAATCAAAACTTTGCTAAAGGTTTTTGTCAAGAAGAAATTATAAATAGTTATATCGATGGTGCACCTATTACCCCATGGCTTACTCTAATGATAAAAAAAAAACAAATTGCTAAATTAGAATATGCATTTGATAAAAGATTACATATTGCCTCTGATTTTGATTTGATTATTAGACTAAGCAGGTTTTGTTATTTTGACTACGTACCTGAAGTTTTATGTAATTATAGAATTCATCAAAGTAATACCTCCTCAAATAAAAAAAAAGAGTTAAGTGAATTAAGTTATATTTTACATAAATATAATAATGACCAAAAAATAAAAAAAATTTTTAGAAGAAATTTTTTCTCTACAAAGGTTAAAATCAAAAATTTTTTATCAAAATTTATTAAGTATTAATTAATGTTACAAAATTTTAATTATATTTATTCAATATTCTTTTCACTATTATTACTAAATGGATTTTATAATATTTCAGTAAAGTCTTTAGAATTCTCTAGTCGCATTTTAAAAATAAAAGATAATTTTTTATTAACCATAATAAATTTTTTTGTATATATAAATCTGATATCCATAATAACTTTCAATTTTTCTTTATATTTTGGTTTAAATCATAATTTATTAAAATTTATATCTATTTTGATAATTTTAATTGGTTTTTATAAACCATCATATTTGATTTTTATAATTAAAAACTTTTTCAAAAAAAAAAATTTTAAAATTAATTTAATTTATTTAATTTTATTATTTTATTTTTTATTAACACTTTCTCCTATTTCTGATCCTGACACTCTAGACTATCATTTTACTGTACCTTTTTATCAAATGATTTTTCAAGATGCTATCTTTCCGAATTACTGGTTAACTAGCCAGTTAGCTGGAGCTGGAGAAGCCCTTTTTTCATATGGTATTAGTATTGGAGCAATTCATTTTTCGCAAATATTACAATTTTTTTCTTTATTTATTCTTATTATTTTTATTCTTAATTTTAAAACTGATTATTATAAATTTAGTGAACGAAAAAAAATTTATGTGTGCCTATCGATACTATTAATTCCTGCAATAATTTTTTTAGTTACTACTTCGAAACCTCAAATATTTCCATTAGTTTCCAATTTTTTCGCTCTAATGATTGCATTATTTTATCTTCCATTTAAAAAAAAAAAAAACTTAATTACTTTATACTTTTTAATATTATTTTTAATAATTTCGTCTATTTTATTTAAGTTCTCTTTTTTATTATCTGCTTCACTGATTTCTATTTTAGCTTTTTATCAATTAATAATTAGAAAATATTATTATGAGTTAGTCTTAATACCAATTATTTTAATTTCATTTATAATTTTACCAAGGGAAATATTTGAATTTATTAATTTAAACTCAAATATAATTTACAACTTTTTCAATCCCGTTACAGATCCTTATTCATCATTTGATTTCAATGTTAGTTTGAAACATGGAACGGGAAATAATAGACTTTTGCCTTTTTGGATAATTGTTCCATATCCAAATATATCTAATATTACTTATTGTTTAGGACTGTCAGTTTTGTATTTTATTTTTGACTTTAATTTAAAAAAAAATTTAATAAAAATAATTAGCACAATATCTTTCCTTTATATTTTTCTTGCATTAATTTTTGCGCAACCAGTTGGAAGATTTTTTTTGGAACCATTTATTTGGTTATTATTTTTTTCAATTTTTTATTTCAAAAAAAATAAAAATATCTCATTAATAATATTTGAAAAATTGTTAGTTTTTAGCTCAATTATTTTTTTATTTATAATTACGTACTACTCAACATATTTTCTTCAAGGAGCGTATAAAAAAAGTAATTATATTCAACTTATGAATAAACATACAGATGGATATTTATTGTATCAGTGGGCAAATGTGGAAATTCCAGGAGAACCTGTAATATTATCCTCTCACAGGTCGTTGAGTTTATATAAGTCAAAAGCAATTTCTTATGAATTTAGATTATATAGTAACTCTAAAACTGAAGAAGGTTTTAAATATTATATAAATCATATTGTCATGGAGAAGCCAAAATATATTTTATATACGAGTCATGAATTAAATAAACAAACAGACATTTTAAAAAATTGTAGGGGCAAACTTTTTAAATATAAAAAAAATGTTGGACACACAGCAGGCAGAAACCCTTTTTTTGATAAAATGTATTATGATGGTTATATATTTAAAATAGATTTAAAAAAGTTAAAAAATTGTAAATTATGAAAGTGTTGGTAACAGGCGGTGCTGGATATTTAGGAATACATATTATTATAAAGTTATTAAAAAAAAAAAATATTAATGTTTTTATATTAGATGATTTTTCGAATAGTAATATTCAAATATTAAAATATATAAAAAAAAGTTTTAAAAATAAATTAAAAATAAAAAAATTAATCTAAAGTTTAAAAAAAAGATAGAAAATGTTTTTATAAAAAACGATTTTGATCATATAATACATTTAGCTGCAAAGATAGATGCAAAAGAAAGTTCTATAAAAAAAAAAATGTATATGATTAATAATTATGAAGTTACAAAAAATTTATTGGATTTGGCAAATAAATATAATGTAAAAAAATTTATTTTTGCAAGTTCAGCAGCTATATATGGAAATGTAAAAAAAGAATATTGTTTTGAGAATCAAAGAAAATATCCAATAAATCCTTATGGCTTATCTAAATTGAAATCAGAGAATTATATTATTAGAAAAACTAAAAAGACCAAATATTATATAATTAGAATTTTTAATTTGGTAGGTTTTGAGAAACTTTATTATAAATATTTTAAATCAAGAAGCTCAATTTATTTTAAGTTATTGAATATTTCAAATAATTATAACAAAACAATTTATGTTTCAAAATTAAAAAAAAATAAAAAATCTTATACAACAAGAAGAGACTTCATTAATGTTAAAGATGTGGCAAATATTTTTATTAAAACTTTAACATTAAGAAAAAAAAATATAATTTTTAACTGTGGCACTGGAGAGAGAGTATCTATCCTAGAACTTGTAAAACATATTGAAAAAAAACGTAATATTAATTTTAATATAAAATATAAAATTAAATCCAAAAATGATCCATTTTCAGTTATAGCGTCCACCAAAATTTTTAAAGGTTATTTTAATAATTATAAATTAAAAAAATTAGTAAATAAAAATATAAATAACAGTCCAAATACTAAGTGAGGAAATTTTGAATATTTTAGGTTTAAACTATCACCATCCTGATTCATCAGCCTGTCTAGTAAAAGATGGAAAATTAATTGCTGCTGTTGAAGAAGAAAGATTTACTAGAATTAAACATTATTCTGGATTTCCAATTAATTCTATAAATTATTGCCTTGATAGTGAAAACTTAAAAATATCAGATCTTGATTATGTTGCGTTAAATTTTAACCCTAACTCAAATATTACTGGAAAAATAAATTATACTATAAAAAATATTTTTAAAAAAACTACAGTAAATAAAATACTAAATTTAAAAAATAAAATTAAACATAAAAATGATTTACATTTTTTTTTAAAAAAAAATAATTTTCAAGGTAAAATAATTAATGTAGATCACCACAAAAGTCATTTGGCTTCGTCTTATTTCTTATCAAATTTTGAATCTTGCATGGGGCTTACAATTGATGGTTTTGGAGATTTTTCAAGCATGGAATCTTTTGAATGCAATGGAAATGAAATTAGAAGCCTTAAAAAAGTTTTATTTCCACACTCATTGGGGATTTTTTATCAAGCAACAACACAATATCTCGGATTTAGTAATTATGGAGATGAATATAAAGTCATGGGATTGGCATCATATGGTAAACCTGTTTATTTAGATGAATTTTCTGAAATATTAACTTTTGAAAAAGAAAATTATTTTAAACTTAATTTAGATTATTTTAGACACCATACTGATGAAAATTTTAAATATTCATTTATGGATGGTGTGCCAAAATTTAATAATTTATATAGTGAAAAATTTATAAACAAATTTGGGGAACCTAGAAAAGCGAATGAAAAAATAACACAGAAACATATGGATATTGCCTCATCAATGCAAAATCAATTTGAAAAGGTTGTGATAGAAATTTTAAATGACATATTTGATAAAAAAAATAATAAGAATTTATGTTTGGCAGGAGGTTGTGCATTTAATTCAAAATTAAATGGAATATTAAAAAAGAATACGAATTTCGATAATATATATATACAACCAAACGCAGGAGATGGAGGCGGATCTGTTGGAGCTGCTCTTTATGTAAATTCAAGGTATGGAAAAAAATATTTAAATAATAACTCTCCTTATTTAGGTCCTAAATTCTCAAATTCTGAGATTCAAGATATTATTGAAAAAAGGGACGATTTAAAAAATTTTAAAGTTAGCAAATTTTCAAATGAAGAAATATATACAATAACTTCAAAAAAATTATTAAATAATTTAGTTATTGGTTGGTTTAAAGGAAGATTAGAATGGGGACCTAGAGCATTAGGTAATAGATCAATTTTAGCAAATCCAAAAAATAAAGATATAAAAGATATTTTAAATTTAAAAATAAAATTAAGAGAAAAATTCAGACCTTTTGCGCCAGCTGTATTATATGACAAAAAAGAAATATATTTTGATATTAATTATCACTCTCCATTTATGTTAAACGTAGTAGCAGCTAAACCTTCTGCTATAAAAGATATACCGGCGGTTGTTCATGTAGATAACTCATGTCGAGTACAAACAGTAAAAGAAGACGAAAATGAAGAATTTTTTAAACTGATTTCAAAATTTTACGAATTATCCGGTGTGCCTGTTTTATTAAATACTTCCTTTAATGAAAACGAACCTATTGTATTAAATCCAGAACAAGCAATAGATTGTTTTGTCAGAACTAATATGGATTTTCTAGTGATAGAAAATTGGACTATTTCAAGATGAAAATTTTTCATATTGTAGAAGAAGTCTCAGAAAAAAATAATAGTATTGTAAGTGTAACTAAGAAATTGCTAACATATGAAAAAGTTCAAAATTCAAAAATAATTATTCCATCAACAAATTCTGAAATAAATTTAAATAAAGGAAGTGTCAAAAAAATTAAAATTTTCAAAAATTTATTTAAATATCGCTCAGAGGTAAGAGATTTTTTAGAAAAAACACAACCTGATATTATTCATATTCATGGATTGTGGAGACCAATACACTTATTTTTTGTTTTCGTATCACATCAAATGAACATTCCAATAATTATTCAACCACATGGAATGTTACTTGATGAAGCAATTAAAACAAAATCAAAATTTACTTATTTAGTAAAAATACTAATTATAAAAATTTATAATCATCTATTAAAAAATGCGAATTTTATTGCTGTAACTAAAGAAGAAAAAAAATCTATTTTAAAATATTTCAGATCAAAAAATATATCAATTATTCCAAATCCATTTGACTCTACATATAAAGTAGAAAAGAATTTAAAAAAAAATATATCTTATTTTGGAAGGTTCAGTCCACATAAAAACCTAGACTTAATCGTAGAATCATTTTTGAGCGCAGATTTAGATAAAGAATGGAAATTGATTATATATGGAATTGATGATGATAATAAATATAAATCTAAAATTCGTAAAATTATAAGTCAAAAAGATAAATATAACAGGATAATTATTAAAAAACCAATATTTGATAAAAATTTAAAGTTTAAAAAAATGTCAGAAAATTATTTAAATATTTTAATGTCAAAATCTGAAATATTAAGTTTGACTGTATTAGAGGGTCTAAGTGTTGGAACAAAAAGTTTAGTTAACAGTAATATTAAATATCCAAGTAAAATTTCTAATTTACTATATTTTTCAAAACCTAAAAAGCAATTAGTCTCTAGTAAAATGCAAAGTATTGCAAAAAAATTTTCTAATAATTTTAAAATAAGAAATAATATCAAGGATAAATTTAAAAAAATATATAACCTAACATCCTCAAAGGTAGATTATGAAAAACTCATTAAAAAATCTATAAGTATAAAAACGAATTTTAAAGAGATTGATTTTTTTAATATTTCGGTTGCAAATGGACTTAACTCATTTTTGGTTCCTTTCTTGGTGGTAATTTATGGTATTATAAAACCCTCAGTTTCTGCCGAAATTGGAATAGTGCAAGGAACAATAATTTATTTAACCCAAGTATTCTCATCAAATAGTAGAGCAATTTTACTAAATGAAAAAAATGAAAAGTATTTTGAGAATTTTGTTTCCTTTAGAATAATAATTTCATTTATAATAGTATTAATATTTGTAGTTTTTTTCAGGAATAATTTGTTTATTGAAGAAAGTTTTCATACGATACTGACTATTTTAATTCTCTTTTCATGGGTAAATGAGATTACTCTTGTATTTATAGAAAAGAATAAACTTAAACTAATTATGAAAGTCTTTATAATATTTTCATCTTTATTTTATTTAGTTTTAACATTTAATATTTTATTAGATGGTGCAATTTCCAAAATAATTATTTTTACTTACCTCTTCTTTCATATTTTTATTTTAAATTACTTTTTTGATATTTTTAAAATAATTAATTTAAAATATAAAATATCTTTTCTTTACCAGAATATAATGCCATTCTTTTCAACATTATCTAATACTTTTTCAGTATTATTTTGGAGGTACTCAATTCTATTTTTTGTTTCAAAGGAAATTGCCGGATTAATATTTGCAATTTTTTCAATAGCATCTTTTCCTGGCACATTTTACAACAATATACTTGGTCAAACAGTTCTTAGACAAAAAAGATTAAATAATATTATAAAAAAATATGAAAATTATTTCTACTCGGTATTTATTTTAATTCTTTTACTATCTTACTTTTTTATTAATAATTATAATGTTCTTCAAATAAACACATTTATAATAAACACTTTATTTTGGTCATTACTTGGTACAGTTATAATGATAATATCATTAAGAAAGAGACATAATTCAATATTTCGATATTTCAAAAATAGAGACCAAGTTTTTAAAAGAGATATTATTTATAGTTTAAGCATTCTTCCTATAATAGTAGTTTTGTATAATGTTAATGGTATCCATGGTATTTCTTTTGCATATTTGCTATCAGCAATAATTTCATTTTTATTCTATTCTTTTAAATATGATAAATATAATTAATAGATTAAGATTTTTCTTAATTTTTATAAGTTCTATAATTTCATTTTATTCATTGAGTTTTTATGAAGGATCAAAAATAATTTTTACGATATATAATTTTATACTAATTATATTGTTTTTATATTTAACTAATTTTAAATCTTCATTTTTTTCCTTTTTTATAGCAATTTATTTATTTATGGGTTTTTGGTTTAAATATAACCTTAGTTTAATCTTTAATGATGGTTATGTTTTTGACTCAGGCTCATTAAAATCTAATGATATCGATAGTGTTTTATTGTTGTCAATTTATATCTTTATTACAATAATTATCTCTTTTTTTGTTTCAAGAAGATTTAATTATAGTAAATTTAACACAAAAAGAAAATTAAACTTTATTTCATTAAAATACTTTAAATTCAAATATATAATTTTATTTCTTTTTCTGCTTTTAATTTTATTAATTGGATACTTTAACTTTTTTTTTAAAATTTATGTAAAAGGCTTTATATTTGATAATAATTATAATTATTTTTTTGAAAATACTGTTAAGTGGTTTCTGCTTTTTGGTTTATCTGTTTGCAGCTGTTATTTATTAAACCAAGAAGCAAGAAAAAAAAATCCGTATTTAATTATATTCATCGTTATAATTTTTTTTGAATTATTTATTTCTTATACATCTATGTTGAGTAGAGCAATTCTTCTTTTTGGAATACCATTTGTATATAGCTTTATTTTTTATCAGCATAGAAGTGATAAATTAACAAAAAATTTTGTTGTTATGATAGCAATATATTTTTTATTCACAATAAGCTCTATATATATATCAAATAACTTAAGGTTATCTGAAATTAATAGTTTAAAAAAAGAACTTAAAGTTCAATTCAAAATCAAAGATTATAATTTAAATTACGACAATAAAGAAAATGTCACCAAAAACGAAATAAGGAAATATAAAAAAAATTTTGAAAATTCTCGGAAATTTGATTTCCAAATAAATGAGGTAATTACAGAAAAAAATACATCTGAAAAAATAAATGCAATGAAGGTTACATCATTTATTTTAATAAATAGGTGGGTTGGTATTGATTCTTTAATTAATGTTTCTCAATCAAATAACCTAAGTTTTAAATTATTCTTAGAGTCCTTAAAAGAAAAAAAGAGTAAAACTGGAAATAGTTTTTATGAAACTAATTTCGATTTAGAAAATAAAAAGCCCTCTTTTTATTCTGGTAATATTTATGTCAAAGGAAATACCTTGCCTGGATTAATAACCTTTTTTTATTATAGCGGTAGTTTGTCGTTTTTATTATTTTCAATTTTTATAATTTTCTCATTTTTTTCTTTTTTAGAAAAAAAAATATTTATTATATGTAATGGAAATTTATTTTTTGTAGCTTTTTTTTCACATTATATAGCTAACAGAATATTTAGTTTCGGATATGCTCCAAGAGATACATACTTATTTATTATATCGTTATTTTTATCGGTTATTTTTATTTATTTTTTAGAGACAAACCGATTTGATAAGATATTAAGTAATTTAAAATAAACAAATAAATAAGTGATTATATTAATTATCAATATAGTTAATAATATCTGATTATTATTCATATAATTATAACTTAACATAATTGAAAAAAAATTATAAAAATTAATAATTAATCCTGTCATTGAGTTTGAATATTTATAAAATATTTTATTTTTACTAAGCATTAAATAAAGAATACTATGTAGATGTTTTTTATCAGCCTGGTCTACTTTATAATCACTGACATATCTTCTTATGATTGAAAAAAGATTTTCAAATGCTGGATACCAAAGTAAATTTATAGCAAATATCGGATTTATTGAGTTAAAATTTACAATATTTATTACCAAATAACTTATTAATATTGATAAAACATATACTCCATTATCACCTAAAAAACATTTACCTAAAGAATTAAATAAATAAAATGTTAAGAGAGTTAAAAGTATAAAATTTATATCTATAGGATATTCAAATTTAGAGAGAAAAAATAATACAATAATACAGTAGCCAATTAAGTTTGTGTTTACACCATCAATAAAATTTGATCCATTTAGTAAAACAATTATACAAATTGAGGTAAATAATAAATTAAATAAATTATATTTTAAAAATTTATCAATAAAAAAAATTTTGCTTTGATCTATATGTAAATCACAAAGTAATATCAAAATAACAATTAATATTAATTGTAAAAATAGCCTTAATATTGGAATAAAATATGGTTTAGTATCAGAAAAATATCCTAATAAAAAAAATAAACTAATCGTAAAAACTAAATAATCAGGAATTTTAATGCCAAAAACATATTTTAATAATAAAAAGGAAATTAAAATGTATATTCCACCTGATAATGGTATTTTTTTTGTATTTTTAATTTTATGTTTAAGTCTTATATCAATTAAAAAGTTGAATTTATGTTGGACATAATTAATGCATGTAATTAAAAGAATATTAACAAGAAAAAAGTATAAATAGTTCATTTAATGTTTTTGAATAAAACTGATTATATAAATAAATTTAATTTAATTTTATCCATCATAGTAATTATTATACCATTTGCACAAATAACGGGACCATTTTTAACAGATCTTCTTCTAAGTATATGCGCATTATCTTATTTAATATTTATAATTATAATAAATAATAAATTACACATCAGTAATAAATATTTAAATATTTTAATTATTTTTTGGATATATATTTCATTAAATGCATTATTTTCTGATTATAAATATTTATCAATTAGACCTAGCCTAACATTTTTCAGATTTGTTTTATTTAGTTTCTTTATTATATATATAATAAATAACAATAAAAAGTTTCTTGAAAGTTTTAATTTATCCTTAATTTTTGTTTTATCATTGATAATTTTTGATGGTTACTTTCAATTTATATTTGGAAAAAATATAATAGGTCTCGAAAAGGTAAGGCCAGATAGATTATCTAGTTTTTTTCATGATGAATTAATATTAGGCTCATTTTTATTAAAATTTTTACCGTTAATTTTATTTTTTTATTATCAAAATATAAAATTAAAAAAAATTAAATTTTTTAATACATTAATAATTATTTTTATTATTCCGCTAATTTTCTTAAGTGGAGAAAGAGCAGCTTTTTTTTTAAGTATTTTATATTGTATTTTAATACTACCCTTTATTTTTTCTTTCAAAAAATTAATTGTAATTAGTTTCTGTTTTGTTTCTATTAGCGTGTTAATAATTAACTCAAGCCATACTATTTATGATAGATACATCCATCAATTAAAGGATCATTTGATTTTAAAAATTGGAGGAGAGAAAATATATTTTCCTGAACACATTGGATTATTTAACTCTGCTTATAATAATTTTTTAGAAAATAAATTAATAGGTTCTGGAGTAAAATCATTTAGGAAAACTTGTGAGTTTAATAGTAGTAATTTTAAATTAAAACTACAAAATATAGAAAAACCTTTTGATTTTTGCTCCACTCATCCACATAACTATTATCTTCAATTTTTATCTGAGCTTGGATTAATAGGCTTCTTTTTTCTTGTAATAGTTTTTAGCTTTTTAATTGTTAGATACTTAAAGTCTTTGTTGGCGCTTTATTTCAAGAGACCTAATGATATGTTACTCTTTAAAAAGTATGTTATTTTACTCAGTGGCTTAATTATGTATCTTTGGCCGATTACAACTAGTGGAAATTTCTTTAACAATTATAATTCGAGTTTTATTTTTATGCATCTAGGTTTCTTTTTAAGTATATATAATGAATATTTTTATAAATATAAAAAATAAGATTATATTATTCTCTTTTGTATCATATCTATTCTTATGGGGTTTAGGTATAAATGATAAATTTTTTTTGCGATATCTAATTTTGCTTCCGTTCTTATTCTCAATATTTGAAAAGAATATCTTTTTAAAAATAAATATAAAAAGGTTTTTTTTAATACCTATTTTTTTATTATTTCATTATTTTATTGTAAATTATTTAAACCACACACCGTATAATACTAGAGATTTAATTGGAATTTTATTTCTTTGTATAATAATTTTTACGTTTGTAATTTACAGAGATTTTTTTCTATTAAATCTTGTAAATATTTTAAAAATCTTCTTTTTGTTACTAATTTTTTCCTCATTTATTTATGATAGACCTAAAGATATTGGGTCTTGTAGTGATAGTTTTTTTTCATATTTTCCATTTTTAGAAAATATACAGATTTCAAAAGGTTTTTTTATAGAAAATGCCCATCTTGCAATGTTAAATATAGGTGCAATTATTTCCTCAATCTATATTTGTACTAAAAAAAAAGATATTTTACTTTTAGCATTGGCTGTTTTAAGTTTTGTAATAAATATATTTAATTTAAGCACAACATTTATTCTGGGATATCTCTTATGCTCAATTGTGTTTATCGTTCTTTCAAAAAGTAAATATTTCAGATTTATATTAATATTAAGTTCGCTAATACTTGGTTTTTTCTTACTAATTAGTCATGATTGCAAAAAGAAAGTTTCTCATTTTGATTATGATGATATCATTGAAGAAGACATTAGACGAGACGGTGGTGAACTTACAACATCAATTTATGAAAGATCGATTGTTTTGTCATTGAGAACATTGAAAACCAAACCTCTTGGCTGGGGATATGATGGAACAATTAAAGCTACACAAAATTATTTTGAATACAGAAACACAAATTTTCTTCATATTGATACATTAGTTTGGCAGCATAATTTAAGAGACGCACTTGGCAATGCATTTAAACTAATAATTGAATTTGGTTATATTGCCTTATTTTTTATATATTTTTTTTTCACATATTTAAAAAAAATCAAAATCTCAGAATATGAAATATTTTTAATTTCTATTTTAATTGTTCAATTATTTAGAGGAGCTGGTTACATAAATGGTGGTTTTGTAATATCGTTTACCGAAATATTTTTATTAAAATATATTACAGCAAACAATCACCATCTAAAAAAGAAGTCTCCCAATCCTTTTTGATTAATCTATTAAATTTTTTTTCCAAATTTGGTTTTAATTTTATAAGGTAAGGGTTATTTTTAATTTCGCGAATATAAAACTTTTTGTAGTTTATCCTCTTTAATATTCTTGTATTTAAATTTCTAAATTCTACAATGGAACAGTTTTTTTGCTTTGAAAAATAAGTTACATAATCAAATATTTCATTTAAATAATTATAATATTTACTGTAAATTCTTAACTCAGCCAAATACATTCTATGAATGTTTGTATTCCTAACTTTTTCTCTTACCAAAGTACAATATCCCAATAATTTATCTTTATTAATAATTTTTATTAAATATATTTTTTTATTGTGATTTATTATTCGTAAGTAATTTTTTATCTCAAAATCACTTCTTTTTTCTAATGGGTATACATTGTTTTTTTCATAATTTAGATTAAAACTATTTATTTCTCCGTCTACATTATCATTACACTTAAAATATAATTTGAAATCTTTCTTAAAAATGTTTTTCGTATTATTATAAAAATATAGAGCTGGTAATAATATTGGTTTTACCAATTTAATAAATGTAAGTTTTTTTTTTATAACTAAAATATCTAAAAATTTATTAATATCTAAAATTCTAAAAAAAATTCTTTTACAACCTTTATTGTTAACCTCTTTTGCTCCAAAAGACTTCCAAATCTCTGATACTTTAAAATTAGATGTAGTTGTTAAAAAAATATCAGTATTTTTATTAAAATATTTATTAATTAAATAAATTGAGTATTTTCTATAATTTGGATGCACATTCCAATTCGAACTGACAAGAATTTTATATGTTTTACCTTTGAAAATTAATTTTTTATCAAAATATGAGTGATATCCGACTAATTCTTTCCCTTTAAATATTCCATCACCAATTTTTTTTTTGGGTTTATTTTTCCATAATTTTATCCAATGTGAAAAAGGTGGAATTTCAAATCCATTCTTTTTAATTAATTTTTTTATTTTGATATAAAATTTTACATTTAATTCTTTAATATTCATATTTATGATATTACTTATAAAAAAATGAAGAAGGAAGACAAAATAATTAAATATTTAGAAAATAAATATAAAAAAAAAAATTAAATTAAATAGTAAATTATTTTTTATTCTTGATATTGATTCTTTTGAATTTATAAAATTAGTCAACTATATTCAAAATATACTTCGAAAAAAATATAAACCAATTTTATCAAATGATATCGCTGATATTACTTTAAAAAAATTTTTAACTTTTTTTAAGTAATTTTTTTTTCAATATATTCTTTATTTTGTTTCTTAGTATTTTTTTATTTGGTGCTTTTGGTATTTCATTTAACCCGATTTCGTTCACATGATAAATAACTTTTGGTATTTTATGTCTAGCTACTTTAGGTTTCAGATACTTATAAAATAAGTCGTATTTTATTTTTTTTTCGCCCTCATATAGAAATATAAGTTTATTTTGCGTTATTTTGTCTGGTACTGAGCAAACAATACCTAAACTTATATATTTATAATTATTAGTATAATTTTCTACATCTGATGGATAAATATTTTCGCCTGAAACTATAATCATATTATCTAATCTGTCTTTTATATGAAGATTTTTCTTCTTATCAAAAAATCCTATGTCCCCAGTACTAAACCATTTGTTTGTAAATTTTGATTTTGTTAGATGTTTGTCACCATAATAATTTTTAAAAAGGTTCTCTCCTTTGATTAAAATTTCTCCATCAACTGAACCATTTTTTTTAATTTTAACTTTAGTGTTCTTTAGCACTCTACCCACTGAACCATAACAATATTTTTTTTTATACAAAGATTCAGTCGATGCGATCGAAGAGGTTTCAGTTAAACCATAATTACACAAAACTTTAATCCCAAATTTTTTTTCAAATCTTTTTTGAGATTGTTTATCAAGTTTTGCACCTCCACAAAACAATGCTTCAATACTATGTTTTGTTATTTTGTTAATAGTATTAAAATAATTAATATGGGTAGCCATAACAGAAGAAAAATTAATTTGAAATTTTTTACAAGTTGGCCAAAAATTCAATAAACTTATGTCTGGACTAATAGTAAAAGTACTTCCATTTAATATTATTGGTAGCAAAGTAGGAATAAATTGACCGTTATTATGATACAATGGAGTAATCGATAAAAATTTCGGATTTTTTTTTTTAATATTTAAAGCTTCGCATATATCAAATAAATTTGTAAGCATTGATTTTTCAGTTAGAACAACTCCTTTTGGATTTCCAGTAGACCCAGATGTAAATAATATTTGTGATATTGAATTTTTTTTCTTTATTTTTCTTTCAGTTTTAAAATTAAAATTCTTTTTTAATAAGTTTTTTATTATATTTTTATCAATTATAAATTTTTTTATTGATTTTAATTTATTAACTTTTTTTTTAAATTGTCTGCTTGTAACTATCAACTTAGGTTTAGTTTTTTTTATAATATAATTTATCTCATTTTGACCACTATTCGGATTTATAGGTACAAAAATTCTCGAGTTATAAAGTGATGATAAAAAAGTAATTAATAATTCAAGTGAGTTATCTAGTAACACTAAAACTTTATTTTCAGATGAAATATTGTACTTTTGGAAAAAAAAGTTAAAATTTTTCATTATAATCCAAAGATCGTTGTAACTAATTTCCTCATTTTTTGTTTCAGATAAAAAGAAAATATTTTCATTGTTTTTTTTACAATAAAAATCTAAAAAATCTCTAAAGTTATGAATATTTTTCACCATATTTTTTCTAATTTAGCATATTTCTTTTATAAGTTAACCAAACTTATTAATCGAAATAACAAGAATATTTTAAGAGTGATCATGTATCATGATATTAAAAAAAGTGATTTTCAAAATATAGAAAATCAAATTCAATTTATTAAAAAAGATGGATGGAAATTTTTACATCCATCAAAACTGTTTAATATTTCTGAAAAAAATGAAATTAAAGGAAAAAATATAATTCTTACGTTCGATGATGGTTTTTTTTCAAATATTATTTTTGAGAAAGAAGTACTTTCAAAGTATAAAATTAAAGCTGCCTTTTTTATTCCATATAATTTTATGAAATCTAAAAATAAAAATGAAAGTATAAAATTTATAAAAAATAAACTGAAGCTTCCGAATTATAAACCTGACCCATATCCTAGATTGAATATGAACTTTCATGATATTATTAAGCTAAATAAGAAAAAACATATTATTGGATTTCATACCAAAAATCACATTGAGTTATCTAAGTGTAAATCATCAAAAATAATTAAAGATGAAATATCAGGTAAAATGGATAGAAAATTTAAAAAAATTATATTAAAAAATAAATTTTTTTCTTTTCCATTTGGTAAACTCTCAGACATTAATGATTTCTCTTACAATTATGCAAAAAAAAAATATAATTTTATTTTTTTAGGAATAAGAGGCAATAACAAAGACAATATATCTCATAATTTAATTTTTAGAGATAATTTTCTATCAAATTATAATAAACAAATGACTTTGAGTATTATAAATGGATATTTTGATCTATTTTATCAAAAAAAAAGAAATTTAATTTATAAAAAATTTTTAAAAATTTAAAATTAATTTAAAAATATTATTTTTATTTTTTTCGATATTAAAAAATTTTGAGTTTTTATAGCAATTGCTCTCAAAAATTTTAATATTCTTCAATAAATATAAAAATTTATTTTCTAAATTTCTTTTTTTTATTTTTTTATTTAATACTATTCCATCATTATTATTATGGATAATTTCAGTTATTCCACCATTTGCTGTTGTTAATGTAGGGACACCATAACTTTTTGCCTCCAAAACACTTAAAGGACAATTTTCAATATTACTGGTTACAAAAAGCACATTAATTTTATTGTAAATATATTCTTTCTTAGACCATTTATAGATCTTTATATTTTTTTTTTTTAATTTATTCACTTTTTGAGAACCTCTTCCAAAAATGTGAAATTCAAGCTTTTTATTTTTTGTGGAGATAGCAAAATTTAAAAATTTATGAATTCCTTTTTCTTTTTCAAATCTACCTATAAAACCAATGCTAAGTTTTTTGTGTCTTTTTCTTTTAATTTTTTTTGGTAACTCAACGTAATTATATAAAACATATTGCTTACTTAATTTTAAAAAAGGAAAAAATAAGCTCCACCAATTTCTTGTGTATTTTGAAACATATATTGTTTTAGAGGTAAAAAATGAAAAAAGGGAACAAATAAAACCCGAGGTTAATTGAAGTAAATTTTTATTATATATATGACTATGAAAAAATATAATTATTTTTGAGTTATAAAAAAATAATTTTAGAAATAAAAAATAAATTGAGAATATAGTTGTGTTACTAATAATGAATATTTTATTTTGATCTTTAAGATCTTCCCTTAATTTGTATAAAATTCTAAAAATTTTAAAAAAATCTTTTAAAACATTACATTTATAAAATTTGTTATATCTTGTTTTTTTTAAATTATTTATAGTCTCTTTTTTATTGTCGATTAGCACTGTATTAATATTATTTTTTGAAAAAAAATTGATTAAATTAGTTTGAAAGGAAGCAATTCCACCTATCGCATTTGATAAAAAAATTACATTATTTTTTCTTAGAATATTATTATTCATTAATTTAAATTTATTTTTTAAAAAAATACACTTTATAATTTTTTATAATTTTTAAGTTGATTTCATCTATTTTAAAATCTTTACCATTAAAAAAATGGGTACAAGGACTTGAGCTATAATAACATTCATTATTTACCGATTTATAAAATATGATATTTTCATTCTTTTTTATTTCTATATTTTCTTTTTTTTTAAATAATTTCTCATTTCCATAAATATTTGGCCATACTGTTGCATTGATATTATATCCATTTTTTATCCTTATAATATTTTTTGTGGTTACACCAACTAGTAATATTAATATTAAATATTTAAATGAATTATTTAATTTATTTTCAAATTGAAAATATTTGAAATTTTTAATATTTGTTAATAATAGTAATGAAAAAAAACAAATTAAATATCCATATCCGTATCTAAAAACTGGAAATTTAAAAAACCACAGCAAGGAACCAAGAAAACAGACTATCATACAAACATAATAATCATTGCTAATATAAAATCTTTTTAGATTTTTTATATTTTTTCTTTTTTCAAATAAAAATAATAAGAAATATAGAATTAATAAAAAAATTAAAAAAGGAAGAACTTTTTTTATAATTTTTTTTCCTTCAGAATTTAACCAAGTATCTATCCAAGCAAAATTATTTAAAAATTCTTTATAATCTTTTTTTGAACCTTTTTGATCCATCCATCCCTTGGTCCACGCTTCATTTTCTAACCTTGTATTAATAGCATTACTACCTCTATCGCTATTTTTATCATACCAAACTAATTTATTTACACATGTTTGCTCTATAGGAAACATTAAACATCCAGAGACTAGAATATTTTTACCCGTGTAAAGAAAAATAAATATTATGGATATAATACTTATACTGTTTGCAATTTTTTTAATTTTAAATTTTTTAAATATAAAATAAATAGGTATAAAAAATCCAAACAACAACGTTATTTTATTTACAAATATAAATGTAGAGGCAAATATAGTTTTTTTTACTTTTATCAAAATATCATTACTTTTTATACTTTCGATAATTAAATAAAAAAAAATAAGATTTGCTGGGGCATCATTCCCAAAATCACTGTATCTATTAACTCTAAAAAGTACAAATGATATAATTAAAAACACTAAAATTTTTTGCAGATGGTCATTTCTTTTATTTAATAATTCGTAAATACAATATCCTATGAAATTACAATATATTAGTCCTAATGGGATAATAATTCCTTTTTCGTTAAAAATATTATTATTAAATATTGCTGATAAATATTGCATTATAGAAGTATGCCCAAATCTATAGTGAATATTATTTATACCTATCAAAATTTTACTTTCGTTTAATATACTTATGTATGGAAGGTGATAAGATCCAGCATCAGGCCTGTACGTCCCATCATAAGAAACTGTAAGACAAAATAACAGTGCTATTGGAATTGAATATATTATAGCTTTTTTTAAAAAGTTTTTATCGAAGATAAATAAAAATAAAACAAACGGAAGAATAAATATTACTGTATTTAGTAATTTATCTAGACTAAAAAAAAAATTTAAAAAAAGTGCAATAAAGCTTAATAAAAATGCACCAAAAAAAAATAGTTCAAATATATTGGATTTCTTAATAACTCTTTGTTCAATTGTATAATGGAAAAAAATATAACCACAAATATATATATGAATTGACGTTAAATAGCTGTAAAGTAAAATTTCTACCATTAAATAAATGTCATTATGCGTTGTTTAAGTATTTTTTTATATGTTTTTTAAAAGTTTTGAAGCAATAAAGTATAAGTTTATTAGATATATTGAAAGTAATTATAAAATAAACTTATTAATTTATAATAATATTCATTTATTCAAATTTTTATTACCACATGAAAAAGACTATTACGGAATGCTTTTAATCTGCAAAAATAACAAAAAGGAGACCATTTTAGATATTGGTGCAAGTCTAGGCATTTCATCTTTAGGGTTTAGAAGTCTTGGTTTCAAAAATAAAATATATGCTTTTGAACCAAATCATTATCTATATCAAAATTATTTAAAAAAAAATTTTACAAAAGATACAAATGTATTTTTAAAAAATATTGCACTAGGTAATAAAAATATCTCTAAAGATATGTATTTCCCTTTTTACAATTCAAATTGCATTCATTATTTTTCTAGTTTCGATAAAAAATATTTGATGAATAGTGTAAAAATGACCTTTCCAGAATTACTTCAAAATTTAAAAATTAAAAAAAGAAAAATATTATGTAGAAAATATGACGATTTAAATTTAAAAATTAAACCCCATTTTGTTAAAATTGATACAGAGGGATTTGACGAATATATTCTTATGGGTATGAAAAAAACTATAATGAAATATAAGCCTATTTTTTTAATTGAGTATAATAAAGAATATTTTAATAATGTAAAAAAAATTTTAAAGCAATACGTACCTTACTTTTATGATTTAAAAAAAAATAAAATGATACTACTACCATCTAAAATTAATCAAAAAAATATATCAAGATCTAACAAAAAAAATTATTTATCTATTAGAAATATTTACTTTATTCATAAAACAATCAAATTAAATAAATGTTAGTTTCAGTAATTATTCCAGTTTTCAATGAAGAAAAATACATCAAAGAATTATTAATAAGTGTTAACAAAGTTAAAAATATTCAAAAAGAAATTATTGTAATCAATGATAACTCTTATGACAACACAAAAGAAATATTAGAGAAAGAGTGTGAACATTTATACACAAAGTTAATAAATAACAAAAAAAATATGGGTAAAGGTTACTCTTGTAGATCTGGAATTGAGTCCTCAAAAGGTGAAATTATAATTATTCAGGATGCAGATTTAGAATATAATCCTGAAAATTATAAGCAACTTATTGATCCTATTAAGTTTAATGAAGCCCAGGTTGTTTATGGATCAAGAGTTTTGCCAGGAGGTAGAAGGACGAGACCCAAAACTTTTGATTTTAAAGTAAGGTATTTAGCAAACTTATTTCTAACTTTCTTGTCAAATATTCTTAATGGTCAAAAATTAACTGACTGCCATACTTGCTATAAAGTATTTAAATCTGAAGTTATAAAAAAAATTACTTTAAATGAAAATGGTTTCTGTTTTTGCCCTGAAGTTACAGCTAAGGTTTCTAGACTTGGAATTAAAATACATGAAGTCCCTATTGATTATTTTGGCAGAACACACTCTGAAGGAAAAAAAATAGTTTACTTTGATGGTTTGAGAGCGATATATTCAATCTTAAAGTACAATTTATTTAAAAATACTTAAGTATATTTCTATGAAAAATCGAAAAGTATATATTAGGAAAAATGACAAAATTTTTCTAGCAGGTCATAAAGGATTAGTTGGAAGTTCAGTATTAAAAAGGCTTAAAAGTGAGGGGTATAGTAAAGTAATTATATCAAGCAAAAAAAATTTAAATTTACTTGATCAAAAAAAAGTATTCAATTTTCTTAAAAAATCCAAACCTAAGGCGGTAATAATATGTGCAGCAAGAGTTGGTGGAGTAAACGCAAACAAAAATAATAAAGCTGATTTTATTTATGAAAATATGACAATCCAAAATAATATTATTCACTCAGCTTTTAAAAATAATGTTCAGAGATTAGTATTTTTAGGTTCAAGTTGTATTTATCCAGCTAAATCAAAACAACCAATTAAAGAGGAGTATTTATTAACAGGCTCTCTTGAACAAACAAATGATGCTTACGCTATTGCAAAAATTTCAGGTATAAAGTTTTGTCAATCTCTAAATGAGCAATATAACAAAAATTATATTTGTCTAATGCCAACAAATATTTTTGGAATAAATGATAACTATAATTTACAAAATTCACATTTTATTCCAGCACTTGTAAGAAAAATTCATAATGCAATAAAAAAAAAACGCAAGATAATTGAAGTTTGGGGAACTGGTAAACCCAAAAGAGAGATTATGCATGTAGATGATTTAGCAGATGCAATAGTTTATTTTATGAATAAAAAAACGAAAGAAAGTTTAATAAACATTGGTTCTGGTTATGAAAGAACTATTAATCAATATGCTAAAATTTTAATTAATATTTCAGGTAAAAAAATAAGAATAAAAAACGTAAATAAAAATTTAAATGGTGTAAGAAAAAAGTTGCTTAATTCAAATTTAGCAAGAAAATATGGATGGGTATCAAAAGAAAATATTTTGCAAAAGCTAAAAGAGACTTTTGAATCTTATAAAGAGTAACAAATTCTTTTTACTATGATTTTTTTAGCATTAATTAATTTTTTAATTATATTTTCAATTTTTGGATATGCGTATTTATTTAAGGCTATATTTTTTAAAAATAATAATTTTTTTATTGTAAATCTCGATTTTTTTTATGGATTAATATTTTTATATTTACTTTCCTTACTGCTTCACTTTTTTGTACCACTGGCAATGTATTCAAAGTTAATTGTTTTAATTGGTTTAATTTTACTATTATATTGTTTAATTAAAAATAAATTAAAAATTTCTATATCTAAATATTTAATAATAGTTTTTATATTTTCTTTCATTGCCTACTATGGAAAAAATAATGTTGATTCTCCTCTTTATCATTTACAAATTGTTAAATGGTTAACCGAGCATAAACTAACATTTGGTTTAGCAAATCTAGAATGGAGATTGGGTGTAAATTATCCATGGTATTCATTAATAAGTTTATTAAATATTGAATTTTTCAAATATTCAAACAAATATTATGTGAGCCTAATTTTTTTTGCTTTTTTATTTTATGAAACTTTAGATAAAAAAAAAATTAAAAAGAGTTCAATTTTTTTATCTTTAGCCTTTTCCTATTTGTTTATTTATAGTTTAATTCATCCATTTAATTACGGTGTAGTATTAAATCATATAGGTAATCCAGAAAAAGATTTATTTAATATGCTATTATTTTTTTCTTTAATCTATATCTATTTAAGAGTTTTGGAGTCAACGGATTCTAATGATCAAAATAATTTGATTTCTATTTTATTTATAATCTTAATATTAACGTTAATGCAAACCACAATATATCTTTTTATATCAACAGTCTTTCTATTTATGCTTTTTAATATAATAAAATTAAAAAAGCATATAAAATTAATTACAATTTTATCTTTTATTTTTTTACTTTGGATTTTTAAAAGTGTGGCTACAAGTGGTTGTTTAGTTTTTCAAATACCGGCATCTTGCCTAAACACTGATTGGACAATAGATTTATCAACTTTAAAATTTCATATTGAAGAAACCAAGAGATATAGTCGAAGTTTACCAGGCTTGGAGATGATTAATGACACTTATAAAACAATCGAAACTTTTTTATGGTTTAAATCTTGGTTCAAAAATTATTTTTTGACAACTGCATTGCATCAAATTAACTCATTTTTACTGATTATTTCATCAATTCTAGGCATTTATTTATATTTTAAAAAAAAATTAAACATTGAAAGATATGATGCACTATTAATTTTAAGCATATTAATTGTGAATTTAACATGCATGATTTTAATTCCTGAAATTAGATACTATTGGGGCCCACATATAGCACTTTCAACAATATGCATATCAATAATAATTTGGTCATTTAATTGGAAATTTATGGAAAATTATAATTTTTATAAAATTACACCAACCATAACACTTTTATTATTTGTCTTTATTAAAGTTACTCCAATGTTCAAATATTCAGATTTAGTAAAACTTCCAATTAGAGTACATGACTATTCCTCAAAAAAAAAAATTGGTGAGTTTAATAATTTTGAAGTTTATACGAATAATTGGAAATGTGCAGACATAAAAGAAATTTGTGTAAACACCCCACAAGAAAATTACCACTTTAGTTATGTTTTTAAATTTTTACACATAAAAAATAAATAATGAAAATATCAATAATTACAGCTACCTCAAATAGTCAAAATTTCATAGGTTCGAATATAAATTCTATCAATGACCAAACTTATAAAAATTATGAACACATAATAATAGATAATAATTCCCAAGATAATACTTTAGAGATTATAAAAAATAATGGAAAAAATGTTAAGATTATATCTGAAAAAGATAATGGAATTTATGATGCTTTCAATAAAGGGATCGATTTATCAACTGGTGAAATAATATCAATAATTAATTCTGATGATTACTTTGCTGACAAGAAGGTTTTAGAGGAGGTCTCAAAAGTTTTTAATAATTACGATGTTGACATTGTTTATGGTGATCTAAAATATGTTAAAAGAGGAAATATAAATAAAAATGTAAGATATTGGAAATCTAATTCATATATACCTAATAGTTTTCAAAATGGATGGGCGCCACCTCATCCCACTTTCTTTGTAAAAAAAAAAATATATGAAAATCTTGGAAAATATAAATTAAATTTAGGTAATTCTTCAGATTTTGAGTTGATGTTTAGATTTTTAGAAAAAAATAATATTAAAAGTTTTTATCTTAATAAATTAATGGTAATCATGAGAACTGGTGGTGTTTCTAACAAGAATTATTTAGATATAATAAAACAAAATATTGTAGTTTTAGATATATTAAATATAAAAAATAATATTCCAAAGATAATCAAATTTTGTTTATTTAAACTCTTTAATAGATTAAAACAATTTATACAAAAATGAATGATTTGAAAGTTTCTGTAATAGTGCCCTGTTTCAACGAAGAGAAGACAATTGAAAAAGTATTATTACAAATACTAAATCAAAAGGATATCATAAATGAAGTTATAGTTGTTGATGATAAATCTACTGATAACTCTAGACAAAAAATTGAGAATATGTCTAATTTAAACCCAAAAATACAATTTTTTTTTAAAGATAAAAATGAAGGAAAAGGTTCTGCGCTTATTAAAGGTTTTAGTTTATCAAAGGGTGATATAGTTTTAATTCAAGATGCAGATTTAGAATATGATCCAGAGGAATATAAAAAGTTAATTAAACCTTTTATAGAGAGCAATGCTGATGTTGTATATGGCTCAAGGTTTTTAGGTGGAGATATGGTTAGACTTCATTTTTTTTGGCATTATTTAGCTAACAAAATTCTTACATTTATTTGTAATATTGTAACTAACTTAAATATGAGTGATATGGAAACAGGATATAAATTAATAAAAAGAAAACACTTAGATGAAATTAACTTGAAAGAAAAATCTTTTGGTATTGAACCAGAGTTGACGGTTAAATTAGCAAAAAAAAATCTGGTATTTTATGAAGTGCCGATTAGTTATAAAGGTAGAACCTATCAAGAAGGTAAGAAAATAGGTTTTAAAGATGCAATTGTTGCAATGTATTGTATTTTAAAATACAGATTTTTTGATTGATTATTTATTGTAATATTTTAGCTCTTCTTCAATCATAATTCTTACTAATTCTTTTAAGTTTGTTTTTGGGGTCCATCCAAGTTTACTTCTAGCCAATGATGAATTTCCTTTAAGCACATTCACCTCTGAAGGTCGGAAAAGCTTAGGGTTTATTTTAATTATTATTTTCTTACTTTTAAGATTAATTAATTTTTCATTAACACCTTTTCCAATCCACTTAGTTTTTAAACCTAGATAATTAGTTGATATATTAATAAAATGTTTAATATCATAAGTCTTACCTGTTGAGATCACAAAGTCTTTAGGTTTTTTTTGTTGAAGCATTTTCCACATCGCCTGAACATATTCTTTTGCATATCCCCAGTCCCTTTTTGCGTAAATATTTCCTAACTCTAAATATTTTAAATCACCTTTTAAAATTTTAACTAATCCAAGAATAATCTTTCTAGTAACAAATTCTTCACCACGTAAGGGGGACTCATGGTTAAAAAGTATACCAGATACAGCAAACATATTGTAAGATTTTCTATAATTGTCTGTAATGTAATGACCAAAAACTTTAGAAATTGCATATGGGCTCTGAGGGTTTAAACTGGTATTTTCATTTTGTCTTTCTTCAGTAATCTTTCCAAACATTTCTGATGATGATGCTTGATAAAATTTTATTTTTTTATTTATCGATTTTATTGTTTCTAAAATTCTAAGAACACCTAAGCCGGTTATATTAGAAGTATTAAGCGGACTATTAAATGATGTTGCAACGAATGATTGGGCAGCTAGGTTATAAACCTCATCAAATTTATATTTTTTAAATACTTTTTGAATTTCGTATAATTCTCCTAACTCCATTTCTTCATAAATAATTTTGTTAAGTATACCAAGTCTGTTCAATCTCCAGTTATTTCCTCTGGCAGAACGTCTATCAGTTCCAATTATTTTGTATTTTTTACTCAATAAAAATTGAGCAAGGTAAGCGCCATCTTGTCCAGATATCCCTGTAATCAAAGCTGTTTTTTTTGACATTGAATTATTCTTATATCAAAAAAAACATAATTTATTAGTTTAAACTTCAATTTTTTATATTTTTGATTACTTTACATTTACATATTTAGTTTGTATAAGGCGATGCCTGGTGATTATTGCGAAAGTGTAATACCCGATCCCATTCCGAACTCGGAAGTCAAGCCTTTCAGCGCCGATGGT
>MDSZ01021433.1_pt1 | contig 26293 bp, 26 predicted proteins | sample 811201 | NCBI WGS metagenome assembly MDSZ01 (sample SAMN05326647, study PRJNA326480) | marine metagenome | isolation source: seawater | place: Indian Ocean: North | collected 2010 | reverse complement strand
GGCGATCACGTGATCCCGCTCTACACGCCCGAATGTCGCCAGTGCAAAAGCTGCCTGAGCCAGAAGACCAATCTGTGCACCTCGATCCGCTCCACCCAGGGTCAGGGCCTGATGCCGGACGGCACCTCTCGCTTCAGCCTCAATGGCGAGATGCTGCACCATTACATGGGCTGCTCGACCTTCTCGAACTTCACCGTCATGCCCGAGATCGCGCTGGCGAAAATCCGTGAGGACGCGCCCTTCGACAAGGTGTGTTACATCGGCTGCGGGGTGACCACGGGCGTGGGCGCGGTGATCTTCACCGCCGGCGTGGAACCCGGCGCGAACGTCGCGGTGTTCGGTCTGGGCGGCATCGGCCTGAACGTCATCCAGGACGCCCGCATGGTCGGCGCGGACAAGATCATCGGCATCGACATCAACCCCGCCAAGCGCGCCCATGCCGAGAAGTTCGGGATGACCGACTTCATCAATCCCAACGAGATCGGCGCGGACAAGGTGGTCGAGGCGATTCTCGACATTACCGGCGGCGGCGCCGATTACAGCTTTGACTGCACCGGCAACACCCATGTGATGCGTCAGGCGCTCGAATGCTGCCATCGCGGCTGGGGCGAAAGCATCATCATCGGCGTGGCCGAGGCCGGTCAGGAAATCTCCACCCGTCCGTTCCAGCTGGTCACGGGCCGGGTCTGGAAGGGGTCGGCCTTCGGCGGCGCGCGCGGCCGCACCGACGTGCCGAAAATCGTCGACTGGTACATGGACGGCAAGATCGATATCGACAGCCTGATCACCCACAAGATGCCGCTCGATGAGATCAACAAGGCCTTCGACCTGATGCATGCGGGCGAAAGCATCCGTTCCGTGGTGGAGTTCTGATCTGACGCTCTACATCGACGCCGACGCCTGTCCGGTAAAGGATGAGGCGATCAAGGTGGCCGAGCGCCATCGCACCGAGATCAAGCTTGTGTGCGATGGCGGTCTGCGCCGCCCGCAGAGCCAATGGGCCGAGCTGGTGATCGTGCCCGAGGGCGCGGACGCAGCGGACAACTGGATCGCCGAGCGCATCGGGCCGGGCGATATCTGCATCACCGGCGACATCCCCCTCGCCGACCGTTGCCTGAAAGCCGGCGCCAAGGCGATCGACCATCGCGGAACCGAGTTTGACGCTCACTCCATCGGCTCGAAACTGGCCATGCGCGACCTGATGACCGATCTTCGCAGCGCCGGAACCATGGAAGGCGGGGGCGGCAAGCCTTTCGGACCCCGGGACCGGTCGAACTTTCTCAACGGGCTCGAACGCCTGTTCCAGGATCTCAAACGAGGACGATAAGCCCATGGAACTCAAGTCCGAAAACCGCAGCTTTGGCGGCCGCCAGCAGGTCTGGACCCATCAGTCAAAAGAGACCGGCACGGAGATGACGTTCGGGCTCTATCTACCGCCCGCCGCCGAGGACGGCCCGGTCCCGGTCGTGCTCTATCTGTCAGGTCTGACCTGCACCCACGCCAACGTCACCGACAAGGGCGGCTTCCAGCGCGTTTGCGCCGAGCTGGGCCTCGCCTTTCTCGCGCCCGACACCTCTCCGCGCGGTCTGGATCTGCCGGGCGAGCATGACAGCTATGATTTCGGCTCCGGCGCAGGCTTCTATGTGGACGCCACGCAAGAACCCTGGTCAAAACACTACCGCATGGAAAGCTATGTCACCGGCGAGCTTCTGAAAGTCGCTGCGGAAGCTGCACCCTGTCTCGATCTTGAAGACATCGCCATCACCGGCCATTCCATGGGCGGGCATGGCGCGCTGACCCTCGGCCTCAAACGCCCCGACCTCTTCAAGGCGATCAGCGCGTTTGCGCCGATCAGCTCGCCCATCCACTGCCCCTGGGGCCAGAAAGCGCTCGGCGGCTATCTCGGTGATGACCAGAGCGCCTGGCGCAAATATGACGCCTGCGCCCTGATCGAGGACGGCGCGCGATGCGAGAGCGGCATTCTGGTGGATCAGGGGCTGAGCGATCAGTTCCTCTCCGAACAGCTCAAGCCTGAATTGCTGGAAGAGGCGTGTCGCAAGGCGGGCCAGCCGCTGACGCTTCACCGTCAGGACGGCTATGATCACAGCTATTTCTTCATCGCCACCTTCATGGAAGACCATTTGCGGTGGCTGAGCGAGCGGCTCTGATCAGACTTCGGGGATAATCTCTGCGAGCTGACCGCCCACGCGGATCGGCTCGCAGCGCACCGCCAGCCCTGTCGCGTCATCGGTCTCCACATAGAGCCCGCACACCGTCGCCTCGCCCGAAGCCGGGGTGAAACGGCCTGAGCGCATATGGGTGACGAAGCGATTGATCGGCTCGTCCTTCACCATGCCGATGACGGAATCATAATCCCCGCACATGCCCGCATCGGTCTGATAGGCCGTGCCCTTGGGCAGGATGCGATGGTCAGCGGTGGGGACGTGTGTATGCGTGCCGACGACCAGGCTGGCGCGGCCGTCGCAATAATTGCCCAGCGCCACCTTCTCGCTGGTCGCCTCGCCATGCATGTCCACGATGATGGCGTCCGCGACTGCGCCGAGCGGGCAGGATTCGATCTCGTGATTGACCGAGGCGAACGGATCTTCCAGCGGCTGCATGAACAGGCGCAGCATCACATTCATCACCAGAACCCGGCGACCATCGGGCAGGTCATATAGCCCCGCTCCGCGCCCCGGCGCCGTGCCCTCGCGATAATTCACCGGACGCAGCAGACGCGGTTCGCGCTCGATATGCGACAGGGTTTCAGACTGGTCCCAGGCATGATTGCCGAGCGTCAGCACATCCGCGCCCGCATCATACATCTCGTTGGCGGTCTTCTCGGTGATGCCGAAGCCGCCCGCCGCGTTCTCTGCGTTCACGACAACGAAGTCGAGCTGCAGCCGCTTGCGCAGATCCGGCAGCGCATCGCACAGCCCGTCCCGGCCCGACTTGCCGACCACATCGCCAAAAAACGCAATACGCATGAGCTCGCCTTCACTTCGCTAGGGGAGCGGATATAGGCGAAACGGTCCGCTTAGGCTAGCGAGCCCCTGTTCAGGCTCAGCCCACAAATGACTTCTCGACCACATACTGGGCCGGGCGGGCGTTGGAGCCTTCCTTCAGGCCTGCCTGCTCGCAGCGTTGCTTGCAGGATTCCAGCATGTCCATGGAGCCGCAGATCATCACCCGATCGGTTTCGGGGTTGAGCGGGGGAATGCCCAGCTCTTCATAGATGACGCCGTCATCCATCAACTGGGTGATGCGGCCCTTGCGCTCGAACTCCTCGCGGGTGACGGACGGGTAATAGACCAGCTTGTCGCCCACGAACTCGCCCACCAGCGGATCCTCGCGCACGGTCTCGACCAACTCCTTGCCATAGGTCAGCTCGGCGACCTCGCGGCAGGTATGGGTCAGGATCACCTGATCAAAGCGCTCATAGGTCTCCGGATCGCGGATGACCGAGGCGAAGGGCGCAATGCCGGTGCCGGTGGACAGAAGATAAAGCCGCTTGCCCGGCTCCAGAGCATCGAGCACGAGCGTGCCGACAGACTTCTTGCCCATCAGGATCGTGTCCCCGGGCTCGATATGCTGGAGCTGGCTCGTCAGCGGGCCATCAGGCACCTTGATCGAGTAGAAGTCGAGCTCCTCATCCCAGCTCGGACTGGCGATGGAATAGGCGCGCAGCAGCGGCTTGCCGTCGACCATCAGGCCGATCATGACGAACTCGCCCGAGCGGAAGCGGAAGCTCTGCGGGCGGGTCACCCGGAATGAAAACAGACGGTCGGTGTAATGCCGCACCGCAATGACGGTCTCTTCCGTAAACGCGCCCATCGCCATCTCGCTTTCTGAAGTTGATAAGTGAGGGCGTTCTAGGCCGCGGCTGGCTTCTTGCCAATGGTTCGCACTGCGGCGCGCGGTCACGCCTTCAAAAGCACGGATCAGTCGCCGAAGCCCGGATCGCGAACCTTGTCTGACACCGGCAGCTGGCCGAAGACCGAATGCACGCCGGAGACATAATGGGGCTGGTTGTTATTGACCTGCCCGGGCAGGGCGAAGGAGCCCAGATTGACGGTGGAGCCGCCTGCGTAACCCAGCGTTTCGATGGGTCCGAAGGCGCTCTCGATCTTGGCGATCTCTTCAGCGCTGGCAAAGGCGGCGTAGCCATTGGGGTCGGTTTGCGCTGCAGGATCGCAGCCGGCGGCTGCACGGGTGTGTTCAGACCCGCCCGCACACAGAAGGCCGCGCAAGGCGCCTGCGGTGCGTTCACTGACCTGAAGGCCCGCATCAGGCGCCCAGCCCGCTTCGCCACCCTCGGCGGTCAGGACCTGCGTCGGGCCGGCAGGCGCAGCGGCGGCAGGTTCTGAAGCGCTCGCGGCCGGGGCAGAAGGCGCGGGCTGCGCCTCGATGACGGGGTCCACCGGAGACGGCTCGATGCGCTCCTGCGGAGCCGGATCGGCGACTGGCGGCGTCTCGATCACTGTCTCCTCGGCCGGTTCAACAGTCGCCTCGACCTCCACAGGCGTGAACAGGGTGACGTTCAGCGTGCGATTGGTGAGCGGCGCAGCATTGGGCTGGCTGTGCATGAACCACAGCGCCGCCGCACCCAGACCCACATGCAGGACGAGCGCCGCCCCGCCCGACGACCATTTCAGGCCTGTCGGGCTGAACCGAGACGAGAGCGCGTCCAGAGTCAGCGCCCAGCGTTGAGAAGGTGCGATCGCGTGCATGATATCCGTCAATGAGCCTGGCGCGCAGTCAGCCAGCCCCCGGGTCAGGGGTCAACGACATGACGCTCAGCTTGCCGTTTTGTAATCGGATCAGGCGCTGATCTCGTAGGCGCCCTGCTCGGTCACCACCCAGTCCATGTGCACATCATGGCTCTCGGCCGGGACCTTGTTCAGGCGCTGCGCCTCGTATGCCAGCCCCACCACCGTCAGCGGGCCCTGAGCCTTCAGCGCCTCCAGCGTGCGATCATAGAACCCGCCGCCATAGCCGAGCCGGCGTCCCTTGAGATCAAAACCGACCAGCGGGACCAGCACCAGGCTGGGCGTCAGCTCAGGATGGGTTGCGGCCGGCTCGCGCGTGCCGAACGCGCCCGGCTCCAGGAGCTGGTCCAGCGTCCAGCTGCGGAAGATCAAAGGCTGGTCCTTCGCAACGACGCACGGCAAGGCGATGCGCGCCTGTTCCAGCGCAAAGGTCTCAAGAAGCGGGAGAGGATCGATCTCGTCCCCGATGGCGGCATAGCCCGCCACCACCTGGCGCACTTTCGGCCAGAGCCGGTCCGGAAACTGCTCCGCAAGCCTGCGTCCCGCTTGCGGATCTGCGGCGTGGGCGGCGGCGCGGGCGGCGCGGGCGGCGCGCCTGGCGTTGGATTTGCGCCAGGCGGTCAGCATGACGGCTGAAGGGTAAGGGTGGCGGCGCCAATTCCGCCGGTGGTCGTTTTCCAACCCTGATGACCCGGTAAACCAGGTGGGCGCCGCTTAGATAGGACCACGGTCCAGTCCAGAGGCAGCTCCCTCTCAGAGATGTAAGGTCCTCGGGATGTTAAGACCTGCCGAACGGTCCAGCTACCGCCGTGAAGGAAGATGGGGTCGCGATGCCCCGCGCTCAAGCGCTTTCTCCATCTGAAGGATCGGCTGACGCAGTCATCGCGCTCGTCGCCGCCTCGATCCCGATCATGGTTTCGAGCTTTTCAGCCGCCCCTATCAGGGCTTCCGCCGCCCGCGCCCGGTCCGATCGGCGTCGGGCGTCGGCCTGGGACACCTTGCCCTTCAGATCGAGCACCGTGTCTTCCAGCTCATCGACCTTGCCGCGCGCCTCGCGCATTTCATCGGTGACGATCAGCGCCGCCATCAGCAGGAGGCGCACATCCCCGATCTGGCCCACCTTTTCGGCCAGGTCGCGCACATGGGTGTCGAGATGGCCCGCCAGCTCGCGCAGATAGGCTTGCTGACCCTCTTCACAGCCAATGGTGAACGCGCGTCCATTCAGGGAAATGGTGACCTTGCTCACGCCTGCTCCCCGGACTCGTCGGTATGCGCCAACAATGTCTGAAGATCCGCCATGGCGTCATCCAGCGCTTGCGCCGCCTCTTCCGCAGCGCCTTGCAGCTCGTCCTCACGGGCCCGCGCCTCGTCCAGCGCCGCGGCGAGTCGGGCGCGATCATTGTCCAGCTCGTGTGCGGCCTCGACGTCGCCCGCCGCCGCGCTCAGGCGCAGCTGATAGTCTTCAAGCCGTGCGCCTACGCGCGAGACCGCCCGGTCCAGGCGGGCGATCGCGTCAGCCAACGGGTCGTCAGCGGCAGAGGTTTCAGGCGCACTCATGCCCTTAAAATCCGTCTTTAACGGCAAAAGTTCAAGCAGTGTGACAGGACAGGCGTGAAAGAATCGCGCGAGTCGCCGCTCAAGCCAGCTTCAGATGCCCCAACATGTCCGAGAGACGTTGGCGGACCACCTCGCGCGAAGTCTCGCGACGCGCAAAGTCCACGCCCGCCTGACGCAACTCGTTCCAGCGGTTTTCGTCATCAAGCATGGCGAGGATGTGGCGAGCGAACCCGTCCGGATCGTCCGCCACCAGAACATCCACGCCCGGCGTCAGCCCCATGCCTTCCGCCCCGACAGAGGTCGACACGCACGGCGTACCCAGGGCCAGACTGGCCGCCACCTTGCCCTTGGCGCCGGCGCCATAGCGCAAGGGCGCCAGCGAAGCGCGAACACTGCCGAAGAACTCGTCAATGGTTTCGACAAATCCGAGCACCTCGACGCCATTCCTGCCGTCAAGCGCCTTGAACCGGTCCGGCATCTTGCTGCCGGCCAGAACAAACCGGGCGTCCGGTTTCACGGCCCTGACCCTGGGCCAGATCTCGTCCATGAACCAGTCCACGGCGTCCACATTCGGCGGATGCCCGTAACCGCCCAGGAAGCCCACGCCCGAACGGCGGTGGAAACCAGCCGCAAGAGGGTCCGGGTCATGGATCAGCGGGAGCTTGAAGGGCGGCGTTTCGGGCGTCGCCTCCTTCAGCAGTTCGATCTCCAGGTCCGAGTGTGGCAGCACCGCATCGGCGGACTGGATGATGGCCAGTTCACGGCGCCTGGTTTCAGCCGCCTGTTCCAGCGCGATCGCATCGCCTGACAGGTCCGCCTCACGCTGTTCGCGCAGGAAGTGCAGATCCGCAGGCATGAAGGCGATCTTCGCTTGCGGCGCATGGGTTCGCAGCGCGCCCATCACGCGCTCCGCAGCGGCGAAGCGATGCACGACCACAAGGTCGTATTCTGCACCGCGTGCGCTGATGAACGGTTCAAAACGGGAGTAGAAGGGGTGATAGATCGTCTCGATCCCCATGGCCTGCAAGGGGGCGGAATAGGCCTTGGTCCAGAGGAAATTGTCGACCGGCACGAAAGTCACCTTGAAGCCCAGCGCCTGCAGCGCGCGCATGGTCTCCACCGCCACCAGCGAGCCGGCGTCATGCTGAGGCTCCGGCGTGGTGATGTCGATGAAGAGGACGCGCTTGGTGACCCCGCGCTCCTTTTCGCGCTCGGGTTCCTGCGCATTGGGACGGTGTGCGGCCAGAACCCCTGCCCAGCGTTCGCGAAGCTTTTCAAGGTTCTGAACCTGATAGGCCTTGGCCCCCGCTGCGAGGTCCGTTCCCGAGCTGACGCCCTCGAAATGGATCAGCATGGAGCGGGGCTGGAAGACGGTGCGCAGGCCGTCCGCGCGAACCCGGAACGCCAGATCCGCGTCCTCGGCGTAGGCAGGGCGATAATGGTCATCAAACCCGCCGAGCTTCTCCCAGAGGGCGCGCGGCAAGGCGATGGAGGCGCCGGAGATGTAATCCGCATCCCGCGCATAGCTGAACTCCGGGCGACGCGGATGGTCGAACCGGCCCAGATTCCAGGCGGAGCCATCCTGCCAGAAGATGCCGCCCGCTTCCTGGAGCCGGCCATCCGGATAGATCAGCTTGGAGCCGACCAGCCCAACTTGGGGATCGGCGTCCAGTGTCTCCACCAGCGCGTCCAGCCAGTCCGGCAGGACCAGCGTGTCATTGTTGAGCATCAGGACGATACGGCCGCGCGCCTGCTCGGCGGTCAGATTGCAATTGCCCACAAAGCCCTGATTGGTCTCGTGCCGCACCCAGCGCACATGCGCCATGGGCACGCCGGCGGCGGCCTGAGTGCCATCGGTGGACTGGTCGTCGCCGACCAGGATTTCGAAGCTCGCTTTCGGCGCGCTTGCGAACACGCTTTCAATGCAGGCGAGCGTATAGGAGATCTGGTTATAGGCCGGGATCACGATCGAGACGTCCGGGGTCACGGTCTTCGGATGCCTGGCCGCAATCTTCGCCAGGCGTTCCGCCATCTTACGGGCGGCTTCATCCCCCACCACGGTCTTGATCGGCGCCTGGCCTTCGGACTGAAACGCCAGCTCGTAGCGGCTGATCAGCTCGGGGACATAGCTCGCAGCGTCGCCGAACTCCTCGGTGAGAACACCGTTGAGCGTCCGGATAGGGCTCTTCACGCCCGGGGTCGGCTTGCCGCCCTCCATCGCCCGGCCGGCATCCAGCTGGGCCGCCAGCTCAGCTGCCTTGCGAGCCTTGAGTCGCGCCCCCAGCTGGCCCGTGATGGTCCACCAGACCGCCTTCAAGCCGCGACGGACAAAGCTCCGCGCGCCCGGGATTCGCGCCATGAGGGCGCGCAAGGGGGTGGTCGCTTTCCAGATCGAGCTTTGCTCGATGGCTCGCAGACGCAGGGCCTCGACTCGCAAGGCCTGCCGCTCGGCGTCCGCAGCGACATAATCCGCCTGGGTCCGCCGGAGCTCGTCTTCAAGAGCGGAGACCTGGTCCTGATAGGCGTGGACCGAGCTTTCCAGCGCCTTGAAGTCCTGGTTCAGGCTTTCATGGGCCCGACGCTCTTCCTGCAACGCCATGTCGAGCTGATCGGCCCGCTTCGAAGCGGCGGAGTGCGCGTTGCGCGCTTCATCGCGCTCGGCGGATAGGCGTTGCTGCTCGGCTTTGAGCACGTCGCGGGCTTCATCGCGCTCTTTGGACAGGCGCGCGCTTTCCGTCGCCAACGCGTCGCGGGCGCGATTGCGCTCTTCTGACAGTCGGGCGCGTTCGCTCTCCAAAGCCTGACGGGCTTCATCGCGTTCCTTGACGAGCCCGGCCTCGGTCGCTTTCTGGTCGTCTCGCGCCTTGTCACGTTCTCGCTCGATCTTCGTGAGCTGTTTCTGTCCCTCAGCGCGCACGCGAACCACGGCGTCCCGGCTATGCGCCGCACGATCGAGAATGTCCTGCTGCAAGGAAGCGAGATCGCCTAGCGGCTGGTTCGCCTGGGCTTTCACATGCAGCGTTTGCACGGCGGAAATGATGTCGCTGACATCGGCCGAGAACGCCGCCTCGGACTTGGACCGCGGTTCCTGAAGAAACGCGTCCACCTGCGCGGAGGCCTCCTCGGTCAGGGTGAGCGCCTCAAGCGACAACTCATGCTTGACCCGCTCCATCACGGAGCGCCAGTCCTCTCGCAAGGCCGCATAGCTCATCACGACGCCGCCATTCGCGACATGGGCCTCAAGCGCCTTCAGGCAGTACCACGCCCAGAGCAGCCCCGCCTCATCAGGGCTGAAACCGTCCCGATGAGCCAGCGATTGCGCCACTTCGGCCGCATCCCGATGAATGATCAGCTGGGCAGGCGCATAGCCGGCGCGCACGATCGCCTGCCGCCAGGTCGGCGCAAAAAGGGTGCAGCGCGGATCCTTGAGCGCGATCAGGTCATGGCCGGCGCCGAAGGCGTTACTGATCGTGTCAGCCGCGGTTTTGACAGCGCTGCGCGGAAGCGCGCCCGTCAGCGCCTCTTCCGGCAGATACGGCGCATCCCAGGCGGCCCTGGCCTTGGTCAGCCAGGCGTCGTTCAAAGCGACGACGGCCGAAGGCTCCCAATACCCCGACTTGTTATAGGCGTTCGCCTTGATCAGATCCTCGGGCAAATCCGCGCCCAGCAGATTGAGAATGCGCGTAAGGGCGGAGGTTCCGGAGCGATGCATGCCCAGAACCATGATTGCAGTCGCCGTCTTGTCCGTCATGTGTCCCGCCAAGCCTGATCCTGAGCCTCTGTGTAGCCCTTAAACGGTCGGCGCCGTCAAGGCGTGAAGTGTGCGCCGCGTTGCGCCCTGAGGGAAAAATGCTAAACAACACACCTTCTCTCATGCGATTGCTCAATCAGGCTGAATCTTGATGTCCACGCCTCCGCCCCGGCCCGTTTTCATCATAGGCGCGCCGCGCTCGGGGACTTCGGTGATGACCTGGGCTCTGGGCCAGCATCCGAACATTCAGCCCATGCCGGAAACCGCCTGGATCGCAGCGGAAACCGTCGCCAGCCTGCAGAGCTTCCGTCTGGGCTCTGAACGCGGCGAGTTCTCTCACCTCTCCAATGTCCGCTTCCCGTTTGACCGGTTTCTGGAGCACAAGGGCGACGCCATCAACGCCATTGTCCATGAGGCCTTCTCGCGACGCCTGATCGACAAATACGGAGAGCCAGGCGCTCCCTCCAGCGCACAGATCGCCGATCCGGACTTCCTGCATATCCGGCTGGATCCGTCCCATCCCAAGGCCCGATGGGTGGATGGCGCGCCCATCAACACCTTCTACACCTGGGCGCTGGCGCACATGTTTCCCGACGCGCAGTTCCTGTTTCACCTGCGCGCGCCGCACGGGGTCATCGCCTCGCTCGAGAAATTCGATGTCGCCGGCGGCGAAGCCACCGCCCGGGACGCGGCGCTGTCCATCTGGATCAACCATGTCCGCGCGGCCTGGAATACAGAGAAAGCGTTTGGCGCAGAGCGGGTCCTGCGCGTTGACTTCGACCGTCTGCAGACTGAACCAATTGCGCTGATGGAGGATATCTACCGCTTTCTGGGAGAGCCGCAGAGTGAGGACAGCACCGCTTTCCTCAATCGCCGACTGAACTCCTCGGGCACGCATGACACTGATATTCGCGGCGAACTCGACGCGCTTGAACACTGGACAGACGCCTGCGCCCTGCATGATGCGATCCTGGCTGCGCCCCGCCCAGAGGGAGAGGATCCCGACGCCATGACGGCTCTGAAAAAGCTGTTTGAAGACCTGTCGGCCAACAGGCCGCTCCTGGGCGGCGCCTGATGAGCCGGCCTCCCGCCATTACCGTGATCATCGTCGCCTACAATAGCGGCGCTTACCTTCAGCCCTGTGTGGATGCGCTGTCCAGGCAGAGTTTCGAGGACTTTGAAGCGGTCATTGTCGACAACGCCTCAACCGATGGCGCTGTGGAGGCGCTTTCATTGCCGGACGACCGGTTCAGGGTCGACCGCCCCGGAGAAAATCTGGGTTTCGCCGGCGCGAACAACCGCGTGGCCCGGGCCGTCACGTCACCCTGGATCGCCCTGCTCAACCCGGACACGCGGGTTGCACCTGACTGGCTTGAAGCCTTGATGCGCGGCCATGAGGCCTGGCCGGACTGTCCGGCGTTCGGCTCGACCCAGCTGCGTCTTGATGAGCCTGACATTCTCGACGGCGCAGGGGATGTCTGGTTTGCTGGCGGAGTCGCCTGGCGGGCGCTTGAAGGCCGACCGGTTCAGGACAATCCGCCCGATGGGGAAACCTTCGCTCCCTGTGGCGCCGCCGCCTTCTATGACCGGGCGCGCTTTGTCGAGCTGGGCGGGTTCGACGAACGCTTCTTCTGCTATTGCGAGGATGTGGACTATGGCTACCGGGTGCGCCTGACCGGTCAGGTCTGCATCCAGCTGACCGACGCCGTCGTCTATCATGCCGGGTCGGGGACAACCGGGCGGCATTCCGAATTCACGCTGTTTCACGGCCACCGCAACCGGATCTGGGTGTTCTTCAAGAACACACCGGCGATCCTGCTGCCATTACTGGTTCCGGTCCATCTGGCCGTTAACGCCTACCTCTATCTGCGCGCGGACGGCGAGCGGCGCGCCTATCTCAAACGCGCCTATCGGGCCGCCTGGGACGGCCTTGGCGCGGTGATGGCGCAACGCCGAAGCCTGTCGCGCCTTCGGACAGGGTCCATTCGCGCCCTGATGCGGGCCATGATCTGGTCGCCGCGTCTGGTCACCCGCCGCGGAGTGAAACTTGACCGGAGCGGCGCACGCGCCACCAGCAAGGGCTGAAGAGTGACCGGTGCGTGCTGGACCGTTCAATCGTCACGCCAGCCATGCTAGAGCTTGAACCCGTGATGACGCCAGTCTGGACGACCATGAATCCACGCGCCGGATATACGCTGATAGAAGTGCTGATCATGCTTGCGGTGACGGCGATCCTGGCGGCGACGGTGCTCGAGACGGTTCGGGCGTCAACATCGAACGGGCTCAGGATCGAGGCCGCCGCGCGCACTGCTTCCCAGGACTATATCACATTGGCCAGCGCGCGCCGTGCAGTCGAAGCCAGCGTCCCGGACTATTCCAATCAGGCCCATACCTTCAGAGGGGATGAAACCCGCTTTTCAGCGTTGACGAGCACGCCGATCACCCTCGCGAACGCGAGCTTGCAGCCCTATGCGCTCAGCCTGGTGAATGAACCGGGCAGGGTCAGCCTGGTCTATGAGGACCAGGGCGGTCGCTTCCTGGTCCAGTCCTGGCCGGGCGGACAGGGACGCTGGTCCTACCTGGTTGAAGAGCAGGATGCCCGCACAGGCTTCGTACGGCGGCTGGGCGAGCCGCGCGAGCGGCGCTGGGTTCAGGACTGGCCGGCGCCAGCCGCCCTGAACCGACCGTCCGCCTCCTCCTATTTTCAGCCCTTGCCGCTCGCCATACGCGCCGAGATCGACCTGGCGGACGATCAGCGGCGTGTGATTGTCTTCCAGATGCCTGTCACCGCCGCCCCGCGACCGCGGATCGAAGACCTTTTGGGGTCGGTGTCACAATGACGCTCAGATCCGGATACGCTCTGCCCCTCACCCTGGCCGCCATCATCGTGATCGCGCTCGTCGCCGCCATGGCGGCGGAGCAGGTGCGCAGTTCGACGCGAACGGTGACCGAGCTCGTTGATCAGATGCGTGATCGCACCGAGATGGTGTCTGCGGAACAGACGCTGATCTACACCTTGCTCACCGAACCCATGGTCATGGAGGGCGTCGCCCTGGGCGGACAGTCCGACATGACCAGCCTGGTGCTGGGACAATCGGGGCCGCGCAATGCAAGCGACCTGATCCGCGCCAACGGACAGGCCTATCGCTTTGGCGCCGAGGGTGTGATCGCCCGGCTCTATGACGACCAGTCCTTCCTGAACGCCGCCAGCGCCGACCCGGCCAATCTCACGGACATTCTCGATCTTTATGGCGTGCCGAGGATGCAGCATGCGCGCATGATCGCGGCCCTGCGCGACTATCAGGATGAGGATGATCTGCGGACTCTGGGCGGCGCTGAAGCGGCGGATTACGATCAGCCCGGACTGCCCACCAACGAGCCCTTGCGAAGCGCGCTCGAGCTTTGCTCGGTCATGTACTGGACCGAGAGCGCCGTGTGTGAAGACACGGGGCGCCTCCTCCTGACCCTGCGGACGCGCTCCTCCGATCGGGTCGCGCCCGGCCTTGTATCAGAAGCCCTGCTCTCCTTGATGTCGCCGGAGGCCGATCGTGAGGATGTGCGCGAAACCTTCCTCTTATTCGCAGATGGCCAGCTCACCCGTTTCGATCAGATCGATCAGGGACGCTTCGATCAGGTTCGCGACCCCCTGAGCACCCTGACCGCGCCCGGCCCCTTCCTGACGCTGGTCACCCAGACACCGGACGCAACCATAACCCGGCGCACCGTGATCGAACTCACCCCCAACAGCCTCATCTCGCCCTTTGTGCTTCACAGCAAGTACGCTATTGGGGGTGACTATTCGCAAAATATCTTGCGTATCGAGAGTATTGACGATGTCGCGCCGCTTCCACAAACGCCCTCACTCGCAACTGAGCGCTAAAGATGGCGTTCTGCGTCGCGGCGGCCGACTTGAGCGTCTGGCGTTCGGAGAACGGCTGATCATCAGCCGCGCCCTCTGTCACTTCGAAACCATGCCCAACCCGCCCGGCGGCCAGAGTCTGAGACGCTACGAGGCGGCCAAGCTCAGCGCCAAGGCGCGCACGCCGATTGCGGATCCGGCTTTCCATTTCGACTGGGGGCAGGACCGCATCGGAATCTGGAGTTGGCCCCGAAGCCTCACGCAGACGCTGACGGACTTTGAGGGTGAAATCCTTCCCGAGACGGTGCTGCACCCTCCCCTGCAGTCGGGCGCTCGTCTGGTGTCGGCAACCGAGGGTTATGAGGGTCAGGTCTGGCGCGACAACCAGCTCGTCGCCAGCCGGTGGTGGCCGTCACGGCCCACTGCGTCGGACTGGTCAGGCTTCCTGCGCGCCACGCGCACCCCGGACACGGGCGAAGGCGTCCCCGAACCGGTTGAGCCCCGGCTTCTGGACAAGCCCGCCAACCCCCAACCCTATACCGCGCTCCTGGACCGGATCCGGGCGATCAGCCTGCGCGACATCGCCGCCCTGGCGCTTGTCACGCTGGCCGTGCCGGGGCTCTACCTGCTGGGGCAATGGGTCCAGTTGAGCCAGGCTCAATCGTCTGTCTCCGCTGAACTGGACGAGCTCTCGCAACAAACCGCTGAAATCAGCGCCGCCCGGCAATCCGCCCAGCAGGCCGCGAATGAACTGGCGATCTATGCTGACGTCCTGAACCGGCGTCATCCGGCTGCATTGCTGGCGAGCGTCAGCGAAGAACTGGCCCGGTTTTCCATCCGGCTGGACGCCTTTGAACAGACCGAGGACAGCGTCACCCTCACCCTTCACGCCAGCGATGATTTCGCGCCTGAGTCTCTGGTCCGGGCGATGGAAAGCAATCCGCTGATGAACAGCGTCAGCCTGGAGCCAGGACGCGGGGCCGGCGAGTGGATGCTGAGCGCTCAGCTGGAGGCCGGACAATGAGCCGAAACGCCCTGATGGCTGACTGGAAAGCCCAGCTGAAAGAACAGGCGACCCCGAGAGCCATCGCCGGACTGGCGGCGCTGGTCGCCATTCTCGCGATCTGGGCGCTCGGCGAACTGAGCGCCTCCGTCACCTCACTCCGGCAGGAAGTGGAGGAGCTTGAGCGCGCACGCCGTCTTGAACTGAGCCTGCTCAACGATCAGGGCTGGCTGGATCAGGCCGGTGACATCCAGCAACGGCTGGACCAGACCCAGAACAGTTTCTGGACGGGCGCCACGAACGGCATCGTCGCCGCACAACTGCAAGGCGCCGTTGAGCGAGCCGCCCGAAACGCCGGTCTGAGCCGAATTCGCGTGAATGTCACAGGGACGCCTGAGCCCCTGGGCGACCAGGCGAGCCTTTTTGAAATCTCCATTACCGCACGCGATGGCGAAGGTCAGTTCCTGGCGTTTTTCCAGGAGCTGGGACGCACTGAGCATCAGATTGTCATCACCCGGTTCAACTGGCGGCGCAGCAATGGCGCGCTGGACATGCGACTGCAAGCGCCCGCGCAGGTCGCCGTGCAGGAGGACGCTTCATGACCTCACGGTTCCGTCTGCTCCTCGCCAGCCTCGCCGCACTGCTCGCCCTCGCGGCGGGATTGCTGACCGGGCTCGCCAATCCCGAAGCGCCGCCGTCGGGACGGCGCAACGGCCTGATCAATCCCCAACTGGCAGGCTCCGAGGACATCGACCGGTATGTGCAAGCCGTCTTCGCCTCCAACCTCTTCCCGGAAGTGGAGTTGAGAACGGTTGATGGCGCAAACACCGCCTCGACAGACGGTCCGCAGACCGTGGATGAACTGGAACAATCCCTGCGCGACCCCTCTTTGTCCGCCTTTGTTAAACGGGAAGACGCATGGCGCATCATTCTCTATGGTGTCGGCGAGGGGGCGCAGACGCGCGAGATCGGGGATCAGCTGTCGGACGGCTGGGTCATTCAGAACATTGATTCGACATCGGTCCTTCTGATCAAGGGCGAGCAATCTCGCCGTATCGAAGTTTTCAAGGCGGAGCCTGAGACACAATGAACGCTCTTCGTATTTCACTGGCCTGCGCCACGGCGCTGTTCACTGTGAGCTGCGCGACGCAATCGGGCCCGAACCGGCCGCAATGGCTGACCCTGCCGGACACGCTGACCAACGCTGATGCGCAAAGCGAGTCATCCGCAGACGCGCCTGGCGCAGACGAGATCATCGCCCCCATTCAGGACGGCCCGACGGTCGTGCGCAATACGGTGCCCAGCCTGCGCAACACCCGGGCAGGATCGCAATCGGGCGATCCCGATCAGCCTGCGCTGCCCGATACGCTGATCAACGTCACCCTGCCGCCGCAACCGCTCCCCGCCTTCATCAATACGGTTTTCGGCGACATCCTGGAGCAGCCCTTCAGCCTGGGGCCGAATGTCGGCGAGCGAACGGAAGTCATCTCGCTGAGAAGCGTCAATGACATGCCGGCGGAGACCTTCCTCACCCTGGTCGAACAGGCGCTGCAGGATTACGGCCTTGGCGTCACCTATAATGGCGGCCTGTTCCGCATCATCGAACTGGCCGAGCTGCGCGCCCAGATGCCGCGCTTCATTCGCGCCCGCGCGCACAGCAATGTGCCGTCCGATCTGCGTCCTGTCGTCCAGTTCGTCGAGCTTCAGGCCATCGACGCAGCAGACATGGAACAGATCCTGGAACAGGCCTTTCCGGACCGGGACGTGCTGACGGTGAACTCGAACCGGAACCTGAACACGGTCACATTGAGCGGGCTCGCGGATGATGTGAATGCAGCCATGTCGATCATCCAGCAGATGGATGAGCTGCGCTTCGCCGGCACTCAGGTGGTGACTGTAAGCCTGCGCAACTGGGAAGCGCTGGAGCTGGCGACCTCCATGGGCCAGATCCTGACCCTTGAAGGCTATATCGTCGGCGTCGGCGTGAACGCGCCGCGCTCTCTGACCTTGCTGCCGCTGAACTTCACCAACCAGATCATGATCTTCTCCTCCTCGCGGGAGCTGGCCGACCACGCCCTGGCGCTGGCGATCCGGCTGGATCGTGAAGCATATAACGCTGAAGTGCGCAGTGCGCACGTCTACCAGGCGCAGAACACGGAAGCCTCGGCTCTGGCGGATATTGTTGCAGGGGTCATGGGCGTTTCCAGCACCGCGGCGGGCGGCGCGGGGCGCGCCTCCGGCGAAGGCAATGGCGAGTCCGGCTCTTCAGAACAGAGCAGCCCGGTCCGCAATTACGAAAACATCACGGTCGATGAACAGGGCAACCGGGTCATCTTCTTCGGCACCCAGTCCGAGTATGATCAGTTCGTGAATCTGGCGCGTCAGCTCGACACTCCGGTGCCCGAAGTGATGATCGAGGTCACGATTGCGGAAGTCACGCTGACCGATGATTCCTCCTACGGTCTCGACATCCTGTTTGATTCCAACCTTGCGCCCCGTTTCCGGGCCGACCTCTCCAGCACGGGAAGTTTCTCGGGGACGGTTGAAACCGGACAGGTCACCCTGTCCGGATCCGCCAGCTCGGGAAGCAACCAGATCAACGTGCTCTCCACCCCGCGCATCGTGGCGCGTTCGGGCACCGAGGCGACTGTCCAGGTCGGCACGGATGTTCCGATCATCACCTCGCAGCGGGCCGCCAGCACCCAGTCCGGCGGCTCCACGGATGTGCTTCAGACCGTCCAGTACCGCAGCACAGGCGTGCTCTTGAGCGTGACCCCGCGTGTCTATAGCGGCAACCGGATCGATCTCGAGATCGCACAGGAAACCAGCGCGGCCGAAGCCAACAACGACTCCTCGATTTCCAGCCCGCTGATTTCCACCCGGACCCTGAACTCCCAGCTCTCCCTGCAGGACGGACAGACCGCTGTGCTTGGCGGTCTGATCGAGAACCGTTTCACCCGCGGCAATAACGGCATTCCGCTGATCAAGGACGTCCCGATCCTGGGCACGCCGTTCCGTTCGGAAACGCTGAATGCAACGCGGACCATGCTGGTGGTTCTGGTGACGCCTTTCGTTCTGGACACCCGCAATGATCGTCAGCAGGTCGTCGACACCCTGGTCCGGGCCCTGAACGAGGGCTTCCATAACCAGACCCGTCCGAACGGCACGCTGATGCCGCCGAATGAGCCCTTCCAGATCCGGGCCGCCGGCGGCGCCGATGCATCGAGTGCAGTCGCCGATCAGGACTAGCATCGGCATGAGCGCCCTACCCGCTCTGGTTTTCTCGGCTGGCCTTCTGGCGAGTCTGAGCGTGCTGTGGGTTGACCATGTCGTCAGCCTGCAACAGTCAGGACGCTCCTCCCCGCTCAGTCTCGTTCTGGCGGGCGGGCTCGGCGTCGCCATTGCGAGTGTCGCCCAGCTCACGCTGCATGATCTGGTGCTGACCGGGGCTGCCCTGGCCACGGCGACCGCCCTCATGGTAGCGGTCAGCACAGACCTGCGCTTCGGCCAACTCGCCGATTTGACCAGTCTTGTGATTGCGGTGAGCGCGCTGATCGCCGCGCCCCGGCTGACCGTCGGGCTTGGTTACGCCGAGATGATCATATCCGCGGTGACAGCAGCGGCTATTCTTGCGCTCGCAGGCCTGTACGGGCGGATAAGACGGGGAGAAATGGGTCTGGGGGCGGGAGACATCATCCTGGCCGGCGCCCTCGGTCTGTGGTGTCCGATCGTGACTGCCGCGCTCGGCGTCGCCTTTGGCGCGGGCCTGACGCTGATCGCAGGTCTGTTTCTGAAGGCTGGATCAGGAGCGCGTCTGCCGTTCGGCCCAGGACTCGCTGCTGGTTTCATCCTCGCCTATGTCCTAGAACGCCTGACATGACTGAGATCCGCACGCGGCCTGGCTTTTCGGTGATGGAGACCCTTGTCGCGGTCGCCCTTCTGGCGATTGCGATTCTTCCGCTCTACGCCTTTCAGCAGACCCTGGCTGACACCGCCGCCCGCCTTCAGACGGCTTCCGCCCTGCTGGATGCCCAGGAAAGCGCCCTGGCCGTCCTTCAGACCATAGACCCGATCGCGGAGCCCCAGGGCGAGATGGATCTGGGAGAGTGGCGCCTGAGCTGGGAAAGCCGCGAACTGGTCTCGGAACAACCTGCAGACGGCTATCTTGGCTCGAGCATCTGGGGTGTCGGGCTTTATGAAATCAACGCCACGCTTGAACGCGGCGAGACCCGGCATGAAATGAACTTCAGGCGCGTCGCCTGGGTGCAAGTCGTCGAGCCTGCACGCTTCTAGAGGGTGGCGCGATCAATGGCGCAATCGCCTTGCGCGACCTGCAGGTCCCAATTGCGTCCATCAGGACCCTCAATGCTGATGCGTCCAGGCGTGCAATAGCCGCTGGCGGCAAGCCGGAGCCCCTCGTCGACAATCACGCGCCAGCCGTCGGGCGCGTGCTCTGACAGTCGCGAGGAAATGGCGTCGGCGTCAAATGATTGGCTCTGGATGAAAGCGTCCGCGCGAATTGCGCCGAACTCGGTGACGAGGCTCCGCACGACCTGCCGGGCCTGCTGGCCTGCGATCATCCGCGAGATGGACGGAGCGCTGAGCGTGGCGGCGACGCCCAGAATCGCGACCACGATCAGGACTTCCATGAGAGAATAGCCCGCCCGGGCGCGGCGCAAGGCGCGTCCAGACCCGCGCATCATGACCTAAAGACCGATATCGGCGTCGTTCCCGGATCCGCCTTCCTGACCATCGGCGCCATAGGAGAACACCTGACCGCGATCAGAGCCGCCGCCCACGCGGTATTGATAGGGGCGTCCCCAGGGATCATCCGGCAGTCCGCCATCAAGATACGGGCCCGACCACATTCCAGACACCGAGTCTGTTGGCGTCTGCAGCAGGGCGAGACCCTCCTCCTGGGTCGGATACCGCCCGATATCGAGCCGCATCGTGTCCAGCGAAGTCTCGATCATCCGGATCTGGGTCTGCGCCGCCGTGACCTTGGATCGATCAAGCTGACCGAGCAAACGTGGCCCGACGAGCGTCGCCAGGACAGCAATGATGGCGACCGCGATCAGAACTTCCATCAGCGAATACCCCGCACGCGTATGGGGTTTGTAGCCACGGACAAGACGGATCATGCGCACACCTCTTGCAGGTCTGGGAAAGGCGAGGACGGCATCCCCTCGCCGAGTGCGTCAGTCATACCACTCGCCCGACAGGCATTCAAAGGCGCAAGTGCGGTTTGATCGGTTCCCGTGCGAGCAAGGCGCTGATATAGCTCTTGAACCTGAAGGAGCCGCTCATGACCCGTCATCTGTCCGCTACTGACGCCAACGCCCTCAAGGCTGGCGACGACCACTACCGCGCTTATGTGGGTCCGCCCGGCCGGTATGGCCTTCTGGGTTTGTTGCAGATGAACCTGCTGACCGCTCTCGGGCTTGAGGAAACCGACACGGTCCTCGATTTCGGCTGCGGTTCCTTGCGCCTTGGACGGTGCCTGATTCCGTTCCTGCTGCGCGGAAAATATTTCGGCATCGAGCCGCATGACTGGCTGATCCAGGACGGGTTCACACATGAAACCGGCGGCCAGCTGCGTACGCTGAAGGCGCCATTGTTCTCCAACGACGCCAATTTCGACTGCACCGTGTTCAACACTCGCTTCGACTTCATCATGGCGCAGTCGATCATCACCCATTCGGGCCCGGAGGAGACGGCGAAACTCATCAAGACCGCCGGCGAGGCCTTGAAGGAGGACGGCCTATTCCTGTTCAGCTTCATTCTGGGCGAGGATGACGCGCCGCTGCCCCAGGCCGCCTGGACCTATCCGGACAATGTGCCCTACCCCAAACCCTGGCTGGATCAGAAGTGCGCCGAAAGCGGACTGACGTTGAAACTGATCAACTGGCACCATCCGGGCGCGAAATGGGCCGCCATCGCCCGTAATCCCAAACGACTGGAAGCAATAAGCGACGAGCTGGGGCTGGCTGGAAAGCCGATCCCGCGCTGGCGCGCCTGACCGGGGCCAGGGGCCCTAGATGGCGATGTCGTAAATGCTCGTCATGGCCAGCACGAGACTGATCACGATCGTGCCGACAATCGAGGCGATGAACAGGATGGCGAGCGGTTCGGCCAGTGACGTCAGCCGCTTGGCGCGATTGCGCGATTCCTCTTCATAGATATCGGCCACGAAGAGCAGCATTTCATCCAGGCTCGCAGACGCGCGTCCCGTCCGGACCAGATTGATTGTCATGGAATCAAAACCCGCATGGGTCTTGAGCGCGGCGTCGATCGGCTCGCCAGACCGTATGGCGCGCCGCGCTTCAACAAGGCCTTGCTTGCGCCGGGCGGAGGTCACGGCGGATTCCGCCAGCACAAGCGCATCGACCAGCGGCGCTCCACCGGAAAGGGCCGTGCCGCACGTCCGCGCCCATCGCGCCACTTCAGACGCGGTCAGGAAGCTGCCGACCACAGGCATGCGGTGCATCAGCTCGGAAACGCTCCGGCGGACAGACGGATTGCGCGACAGGGCGAACCCCACGGCGATGGCTCCCGCCACAAACAGGCCGGACTGCACCAGATGCGTGCTCAGGAACACGCCGGTCTCGATCACCCAGCGCGACAGGGCCGGCAATGCGCTCCGGTCATCCCCCAGAAGATTGGCGAATCGCGGGACCACGAACAGGAAGATGAAGATGATGGCCAGAACGCCGGCCACCGCAAGAAACGCCGGATAGGATAGCGCGTTGCGGATCTCTGAGGCGGCCTTGAGATCATGCTCCATCTGGGCGGCGATATCGGCCAGCGCCTTGGGCAGCTGCCCTGTCGCCTCACCCAGCTCCACAAGCCGGGGCGCATAGTCGGGCAGATCCGGGAAGCCCTTGCGCATGGCAAGGGACAATTGCGTTCCGGATCGCAGATCCTGGCGCACGGCCAGAGCCTGTTCGGCCAGGTCCTGGCAGGGCTCGTCGGCGCTGAGCGAATCAAAGGCGTCCAGAAGCGGGGTGCCGGCCTTGAGCAACACCGACAGCTGCCGCATGAACCGAAACCGGTCCTGGGGACGGGCTTTCCTGCGATCATACTTGCGGGGCTCCAGCCCGGCTTCGGTCAGCCTGAACGGGGAGATCCGCTGTCCCTCAAGCTGGCGCAGCGCCTCCACCTCGTCCGCAGCCGTCAGCCGACCATCCACCTCGGCGCCGTCCGCATTCAGCCCGCGATAGACATAGGTGGGCATGATCAGTCCTGCCCGGTTTCGCGAACAAAGAGCGCCATGCGCTGATCTCGCGGATGATCCCAGCTCCCCAACACCTCGAGCCTCCACCCATTTGGCGTCGCCGCCTTCAGCGCCGCAAGCGTGGTGTCGAACGGGTCGCGGTCGGGATAGGTCACCACACCGCCCGGCTCATGGGGAAGCGGGGCATCCGGCGCCGCATCCGCGGGGCGTTCAAAGAAGGTCACGTAAAACCGGCCGCCCTCGGCGTAGACCGGCGCCAGTGCGGACAGACAATCGGTCAAGCGGGAGATGGGCATGTGCGTGAAGACGGACTGGGCGATGCCATAGTCGAACATCACGCCGAAACCGGTGGCGTCAAAATCCGGATTCGCACTCAGATGGTCACGAGACAGCTTGGCGCCCAGCCCCGCGGGAATGATTTCCCGCTCATATCCGGCCTCCAGAAGGTCCGCACTGATATCAACGCCGTAATAACGGTCTGCATCCAGATACTCGGTCAGGGGGACGCCCGCACGCAGCGAACCGCACCCCATGTCGATGAACCGGTGATGGGGCTGGAGCCCCTGCGACAGCAGGAAGCGTTTCTGCAGCGCGCCCAGCTCGTCCCACATGCCGCCGATGACCGCGCGATGATGACCGTCGGCCACCGCCTTTTTCATGTTCTCGAGGGCGTCGTAATGGGAATAGTGCGCGCTCATGTCCGTCTCCGCTCAGGCCTGGACCTGTTGACGCGCCTGACCGGCGCCGAGAACCCGCAGGACCTCACTGATGGAGGTGATGCCCTGGGACGCCTTGATCAGGCCGTCTTCCAGCAAGGTGAGATATCCGTCCTGTCGCGCAGCAGCCAGCAGGCCTGCGGCGTCCGCACGCTCATTGATCGCGCTGCGCAGCGCCGGCGTGATCCGGGCGGCTTCAAACACGGCCACACGGCCGGCAAACCCCTGACCGCCACAGTGATGGCAGCCATCCGCCGTCCGCCAATGCCCCTGGACAGGGAGACCGGACGCGCCGTCTGCACGCGCATCGGCCAGCATGCGCTCTCCCAGAGCGACGTCTTCAGCGTTGGCGGGCCGGGCGCAATGCTCGCACAGGCGTCGCACCAGACGCTGGCCCATCAGCCCGCGCAGGGCGGAAGACACCAGGAAAGGCTCGACTCCCAGGTCAATAAGCCGCTCGATCGCCGCCAGTGCGGAATTGGTGTGCAGGGTCGAGAGCACCAGGTGACCGGTCAGCGCCGCCTGGGCCGAGATGGAGGCGGTTTCCCCGTCCCGGATCTCGCCGATCATGATGACATCAGGGTCCTGGCGCAAAATCGCGCGCAAACCCTTGGCGAAGGTGTAACCGATCTCTGAACGCGCCTGGACCTGGGTGATGCCCGCCATGTCGTATTCGACCGGGTCTTCAATGGTGATGATCTTGCGCTCGCCATCATTGACGAGCTCCAGCCCGCGATAGAGCGTGGTCGACTTGCCCGATCCTGTCGGTCCGGTCACGAGGATGACGCCATTGGGTTCAGCAATCAGCTGCTGGAACACGTTCATGGCGTGGCCTTCAAGTCCGAGGCCCTGGAGGCTTGGCAATTCCTGCTGCTTGCGCAAAAGGCGCAGGACCAGGCTTTCCCCCCAGGCTCCCGGCAGGGACGAGACCCTCAAATCGATATCCTGACCCGCGAAGCGCACGGACTGTCGACCGTCCTGGGGCAGGCGACGCTCGGCGATATCCATGTTGGACAAGAGCTTGATCCGGCTCGCCACCGCATCAAAGCGAGCCCGGGGCAGGGTCTGCATCTGATGCAGCACGCCATCCACCCGGAAGCGGATCTGGAAGTGGCTCTCGAAGGGCTCGATATGGATATCAGAGGCCCGGCGCTGCAGAGCGTCCTCAAAAACGCCGTTCACAAAATCAATGACGGGAGCCTCTTCGGCCATTTCCCGCAGTCGCTGGGCGTCATCCATGTCATCGCGCGACTGCACGCGGCCCGCAGATCTGAGTGCGGCCAGCGCGCTGTCCAGCAGCCGGTTGGGTCCCAGCACGACCTGCACCGGGCCGGACGCATTTCTTGACAGCGTTTCGTGCAGCGCCGGATCCAGAGGCGCCCGGGAGAATACGAACAGGGGGCGTTCCCGCTCGCCCTCTGGCGAAACAGGCTCTGCCCCCTCCGTGGGTTCATCTTCCGGCCCTGCTTCGAACCACAGCACCGTATCGTGCAAGAGCAGCCAGTCCACGGACAGTCCGAGGCTGCGAGCAGCCTGATGATAAAGCTGGGCGGATTGCGGCAGGTGATCCGGCTTGAGCACCGGCAGATCCAGCTGCTCGGACAAGACGCTCAACAGCATGTCTTCGGACAGGGCGCCCAGTCGCAGAAGCGCCTGACCGAACAAGGCGCCGATCTCGTCCTGGTAGCGGGCGGCGCGCTCGAGATCGACCGACGTCACCAGACCTCGCTCCAGCAGAATGTCGCCAATCCGACGGTGATCCATCCCTACACCCGCATTCCATCCGGCCAACAGGCCCCGTGCGGCCCAAGCATACTGTATCTGAACACAGGGGAAAGCCGCGCCCCTCAGCGAAAGCCTTCAAAACACAAAAAGAAAGGGCGGCCGAAGCCGCCCTTTCCATCCATTGATCCGAAGATCAGAAGGATTAGCCGTTGTCGTCACCCATGTCGGTCAGGGTGCCGTTGTTGCCGACCAGGAAGCGGCGGACGGTGACGCCAGCAGCTTCGAAGGAGAAGGTCACATCGGCGCGGCCGAAGGCGGAGCCCACAGCGTTTTCGATGTCAGCTTCGGTCAGGATCAGCTCACCGTTGGTCAGCGAACCAGCCGGGGTGACTTCGTACTCGCCGTCCACGTCAGCGGTGGAGTTGGAGAGGGTCACGCGGATGGTCGGCAGGGTGGCGCCCAGGCCAACAGCGCGGAACACGTTCGCGGTGGAGGTGGCGGTGTCGCCAACCCACTCGAAGGTGGTGGTGTTGGAACCCTGACGCAGCAGAGCGTCGAGGTCGGTGTTGTTCACCGCGGTGTCGCCAGCGATCGTCAGATCAGAGGCGGACGGAGCAGACACGGTGAAGGTCGCGGTCGGCTGCTGGTTAGCAATGGCCGCAGCGTCAGCACCGGTGGCTTCGTTGGCGATGATGTTGATCGACGCACCGTCGAACTCGTCCATTTCGGTCGCGTCCAGCTGGAAGGTCGCAGAACCGTTGGCGTCCAGGGCCACGGTCGCCGGAGTGGCGAGGTCCAGGGTCACGGAAGCGATACCAGCCGGCTGTGGGAAGGTCACAACCAGCTCGCCGCCATCAACCTGAGTGTTGGAGGAGGAGTCAGCTGCGGTGTTGCCCGCGTTGGCGGCCGCAACGATCACGCCGGCGGTGTCGGCGCCGGTCAGGGTGCCCAGGATGCCGGTGCCCACGAAGGTTTCGTAGGAGTTGGCGAGCGAGACAGCCTCGGTGGTGGCGTCGTCAGCGAAGGCGTAGGTGAACGCCTGCGCGGTGCGAACATAACCTTGGGTGCCGGCGGTGCCGCCGTCCACGTCCAGGGTGCCGGAAGCCAGCGTGGTGCCGGTTGCGGTCAGGGACATGGTGAAGGAGATGTTGCCGGTGCCGGTGATTTCGATCGGGAAGCGGAACTCGAGGTCGCCAGCTGCAGCAGAGCAGGTAGGTGCGTTTTCAGTGGTGCCATCCAGAGCGTAGGACACGGTCTGGGTGCCGGTGCCGCCCGCTGCGGAGATGTTGAATTCGCAGGCGGTGTCAGCGCCGGTGTGGTTGGCGTCAGACAGGTTGCCATTCCAGGACAGACCGCCGGAGAGGTCGAACTTGATGGTGACGGAGTCGGTGGCGGCCAGAGCGGCCAGAGCGTTAGTTTCAGCAGTGCCGAAGGTCAGTTCAACGTGACCGGTCGGAGCAGCTGCAGCCAGGTCAAGCTCGGACGCGAAGACCAGGGACGCGCCGAGGTCGTTGTTCGCGTTGGCGTCGTTGTCGCCGGAAACGATCTGAGCATTGGCAGCGCCAGTCAGAAGAGCGGCAACAGCAGCGCCGGTAAGAAGGTTAGTCAGTTTCATCTGGGTATCCCCCATTGGTTTAGCCATGGCTGTTCAGCGCCATGGGGACAGTTTGTCATAACGC